>Ga0126383_10000005_pt1 | contig 134304 bp, 118 predicted proteins | sample PanSoiMetPlot_35_FD_96882 | JGI IMG/M metagenome (GOLD analysis project Ga0126383, IMG submission 96882) | Tropical forest soil microbial communities from Panama - MetaG Plot_35 | ecosystem: Environmental > Terrestrial > Soil > Tropical forest > Bulk soil | place: Panama | collected 2016-02-17 | reverse complement strand
TCGGCGGTTGCGAAGCCGATCCCGTAGATGTCCTTCGCCAGCGTGTAGGGGTTCTCGCGGACCCTCTCGATAGCCTGCTCGCCGTAGGTCTTGAATATCCTCACCGCCCGGCTGGTGCTCACTCCGTGGCTGTGCAGGAAGAGCATGATTTCGCGGACTTGCCTCGCCTCCTGCCATGCGCGGGCGATCCGCTCCCGGCGCTTTGGTCCGATGCCGTCTACCGTTTGCAAATCGGCGGGGCGTTTCTCCATGACGGCGAGAACCTCGGCTCCGAACCTAGCGACCAGCTTCTTCGCCAGAACAGGACCGATACCCTTTACCAAGCCGCTGCCAAGGTACCGCTCGATCCCCGCGACTGTAGTCGGCGGCACCGTCTTCATGGTGCTTGCCTTGAATTGCAGCCCGTGCTCCTTGTCCCTGACCCACCACCCCTCGGTGACCAACCACTCCCCAGCAGTCACAGACGGTAGCGACCCGACGACCGTGGTTTCCTCCCGGTGCCCGGGCGTCTTGACGCGCAGCACACAGAAGCCGCTGTCTTCGTTGTGGAAGGTGACGCGCTCGATCAGCCCGGAGATTTCCTCGGTTGTCGGCTTGCGCTCGGGGAGTGCGGCGTTCATGTCTTGCAATTTATTGTCCCATGGTTGCATTGGGGTAACCTACAAGGAAGCCGATTCTGCGGCGATTTGGCTGCCTGACGGGGGTTCGATTCCTGGTGCCAATGTGTCGTTCGTCGACCGACTCGATGACGTTTCTGCGGACAAGCCGGAAACACGTCCGCGACAATCCGCAACCCCCGCGCAACCAACCGAAACGGAGGTTCCGCCAGATGTCCTGCAAGGTCTTGAAAATTATGGTGGCGGCGGTTGGACTCGAACCAACGACCTACGGATTATGAGACCGTCGCTCTAACCACCTGAGCTACACCGCCAATTCGGACAAACGGAACGAAACAGACGAGCATGGACAAGTCCGGGAGCCCGCAGACGCGGGTGGACGCGTCCCACATTGATTTTAACAGGCCGAGTAGATTCTCGAAAATAGCGGCAACTCACAAGCCCCAGAGGAAGAGCGCGAACAGCGTGCGAAGTACACGCTGCTACAGGACAGGCGGAATCGAGTGCCAAAGCACGAGACCGCATGCGAAACTACAGGCCATGAACGTGGTTGCCGTTATCCCGGCGCGGCTCGCCTCCACTCGACTGCCTCGCAAAATGCTGCGCGAGATTGCGGGAGAGCCGCTGCTGGCTTGGGTCTATCGTGCGGTCCGGCGCTCCCCGCTGCTCGATGAAGTGATCGTCGCCACGGATTCCGAGGAGATTCTCGGATTCTGCCGCGATCGCGACTTTCACGCGCGCATGACTTCGGCTTCGCACCGCTCAGGCACGGAACGCGCACATGAGATTTCCACGCTGATCGGAGCGGATGTTTACGTGAATGTCCAGGGAGACGAGCCGCTCACGCGTCCCGAGCACATCGAGGGTCTGCTCGCGGTGATGCGGCAACCAGGGGTGGAGGTCGGCACGCTTAAGACGCCCTGTGCCGAGATCGATGTTGCGAATCCGAGTGCGGTGAAAGTGGTCACGGACTCGGACGGGAAAGCGCTCTATTTTTCGCGAGCGACGATTCCGCACGATCGCGACCGCAGCAGTCCTCGCTACTACAAGCACCTGGGAATTTACGCCTACCGGAAAGCGGCCCTCGATCGATTTGTTCAGCTGCCGGAATCCTCGCTGGAACGTGCCGAGCGCCTCGAGCAGTTGCGTTTTCTCGAGAACGGGATATCCATTTACGTGGCCGAGACGCCCTATGACTCAATCGGAGTCGATACGGCAGAAGATGCGCAGCGAGTGGAGGAGATTCTGCGAGGGCAGAGATAAGAGGTCAGATTAAAACGTATTCCGGCGAGCCTAAGCTCGCGCGGGAACGGCGTGAGCCTTCGCCCAATCGCGGGCCGCGGCGAGACGCTTCGAGATCGCCGGATGCGAATGGAAAAACCACTCGACCCAGCGGCTGGGAGCACGCTCGGCAAGATTCTGTTCGGCTAGCTTGTCCATGGCCGAGACGAAGGGGCCCACGGCAGCGATTGATTCAAAGCAGTAGCGGTCCGCCTGGCGCTCGTTGAATCGAGAGTAAGCGTTCAATGCAGGCATCAGCAGGAACGAGAGCACGGCCGAGACCAGCACCAGCAGCGGCAAGTTGGCAAAGTCTGAGAGCGTCTGGAACATGTTGAAGCGGTCTACCGCGTAACGAAGGACCTCATTCGCCAGCCAGAACCCGAACAACGTGATTCCCGCCTGCACCACAATGCTCTTCAGAATGTGCTTGTGCACGTGGTGTCCAAGCTCATGCGCCAGCACCGCTTCAATCTCGTCGTCGGTGTAATTGTTGAGAAGCGTATCGGCGAGGATGATGCGTCGTGTGGTTCCGAGCCCGGTGAGTGCCGCGTTCGCCTTCTTGCTCTTTTCAGAAAGATGCCACTTGTAAACCCCACGCACACGGCTGCCAGCGCGTTCGCTGAGCGATACAAGCCGGCGCTTGAGTTCCTCGTTTTCAAGCGGTTCGAATTTATAAAAGATGGGAAATAGCACGACTGGAGCCAGTTGCGCGAGGAGGACGAAAAGCCCGAGAAAGACCAGCCACGCCACCAGCCACCAGTTCTGCGGAAGGTGACGGATCAGAAGATAGAGTAACTCGACCACTATTGTGGCCATCAGAAGCCCGACCAGGAAGCCTTTGAATTCGTCCCATAGCCAGGATCGCAGCCGCTGATTGGAGAGGTTGTAGCGATGTTCAACGCGAAAGCTGTAAAAATCGAGCGGACCGCCGATGATTTTGCTGATCACCATCAGCATCAGGACGTATAAAAAAACCGCCAGGCAATAATTTTGCGAGGCAAGCCGGTACGCCTGATCGCGTAACGTTCCGGTCCAGCCGGTCGCAAGCAGCACGACCAAAAGGCCCAACCCAAGCCCGAAGTCAGCGATACCCAGCCACCGCTTGATGCGGTTGTAACGTCGCGATTCGGCGGAATCCGCGGGCTCGGCGGTGATGGCGAGTGTGCTCATGCCTGCAATCCTTATCCTACCAGCAGTCGGAGGCACGCTGGCAAAGCGGCAGGTCTAGACCTGTCGGACGAACCGCTCGGAATTCTCGAGGATCTCTTCCACCAACTCGGGTGAGGCGGCCTCGGCATAGACACGCAAAAGGCGTTCCGTCCCGGATGCGCGAAACAGGACCCAGGGGTCGGCACCGTTGCCATCTTTCGAGGCGTTGAGGAAGAACTTGATGCCGTCGCGGTTCTCCTTGCGAACGATGGAATAAGGTCCCAGGGTGGTTGTTTTGGTGTCGGCAGCGCGGGCAATTGCACCATTCTTGATCTCATCCGAGACGTGTAAATCGCGGCGGCCGTAGTAGTGTGGACCATACTCATGCTGCAGGTCCGCGACCAGTTGCCCAAGCGGTTTGCCCTCTTCCGCCATCACGTTGGCGAGCAGGAGCGAGTTCAGAATGCCATCGCGCTCGGGCAAGAAACTACCAAAACCGATGCCACCTGATTCCTCGCCGCCGATCAGGATTTCGCGTTCCATCATGTGGTCAGCGATGTACTTGAATCCGATCGAGCACTCGATCAGTTCACGTCCGTGCTTGGCGGAAATGCGATCGAGCATTCGCGTCGTATTGAATGCGCGCACGACGTCTCCGGGCCATTTTTTTCGCACCAGCAGCCAGTTGAGCAGAATGGCGAAGCACTTGTGGGAATCGACGAAGTCGCCATCTTCGGTGACGGCTCCGATGCGGTCGGCATCGCCGTCGGTAACGAAGCCGGCGTGGCATTTCTGCTTCTTGACCGTTTGCTGAAGCATGGCAACGTGCGGCAGGATCGGCTCGGGATTGATGTCCGGAAACAGAGGATTGTGTTCCTGCCGGATTGCGACATACTGAATGCCGGCATTGTCGAAGATCCCGGCGAGCACTCCGCGGCCGGAACCATACATTGAGTCGATGGCGACTTTGAAGTTCGCGCGGCGAATGAGTTCAAGATCGGCGAACTGGCAAATAGCCGCGACATACGCAGGTTTCAGATCGACCTCTTCGATTTGGCCACTTCCGCCGGTCGGCATGGCATTAACTGCGAGTTCGGCTTCGATCGCCTTCATGATCGCTGGAGTCGCAGAGCCACCGAACTTGGCCTTGAACTTTACTCCGTTCCAGTTCCAGGGATTATGGCTGGAAGTGACAACTACTCCCCCCGCCGCGCCCAGTTTCTTTACGTTGTAGGAGACGGCCGGCGTGGGCACGTCGGAATTCGAGAGAAGTACTCGAAGCCCGGCACTCGCGAGCACTCTCGAGACTTCACCAGCAGCGCGATCAGAAACGAAGCGAGTGTCGTAGCCGACGATAAGGGTCTTGCTCGCTTCGTTCTTGAGCACGTAGGAAGCGATGGCGCCCGCGACACGACGCACGTTTTCGAATGTGAAGTCGTCGGCGATAATGCCGCGCCAGCCGTCGGTGCCGAATTTGATGTCAGTCATGAATTGTCGGTAGTCTTTAGTCGTTGAGTCGGTGTTCGTGAGCAAACGCAATCGTCAAGCGACGTTCGCCGACGATTGGCAGAAGACGACGGCAACTGATCAAGTCAGTTTCTTCATTTTTTTCTCATCGAGATGCTTCACCACTTTGCCGACATCTTGCGACTGGTCGAGCGTGGTGATAAGCAGAGCGTCGTCCGTCTCAACGACCACCAGGTTGTTGACACCTACAGCAGCTACATACTTGCCTGGAGCGTGAATGTAATTGTTCTGTGCGTTCAGCGCAAAAGTTCCCGAAGCAGAGATGAGATTACTGTCTGCAGGTTTGCTTTTCGACGCATGGTGTTCATGGAGTGCAGCCCAGGAACCGAGATCGTTCCAACCGAAATCTGATGGAAGGCAAAAGATGCGTGATGGACCTTCCCCTTTGTCCGATCGTGGCTCGAGGATGGCATAGTCCACGCTTATGTTTTCGCATTTTGGATAAATACGGCGAAAGGTTCTGGCAAATTTGGACGTGCCGTACGAGGCGGCGATTTTGTCCAGCAAGAGCGCGGTTTTGGGGAGATGCTCAAGCAGGGCGTTGGCCAGAGTGTCGGCGCGCCAGAGAAACATGCCGCTGTTCCAGAAGTAGTTTCCGGCCGCGAGAAATTGGGCAGCTTTGATGGCATCGGGTTTTTCAGTAAAGCGACGGACGCGCACCGAGCCATTCGGATCCGCCGCCCCTACTTCGATGTAGCCATAGCCGGTCTCCGGGCGCGTAGGCTGGATGCCGAGCACGACCATGTTTTCGCCGGCAGCAGCGATCTCGATTCCTCGGCTTAGAGTGACGTGAAATTGGTCGGGGCTGGCGATCACGTGGTCGGATGGGAAGAGGCCAAGCACGGCCTCCGGATCGATGCTCTTCAGGAGAAAAGCGGCAAGACCGATCGCGGGCGCGGTATTGCGCCCCGCGGGCTCGGCAAGTACCTGCCTGGGACCCACTTTCGGCACCAGGCGGAGAATTGCTGGCCGCAGATCGTCGTTGGTGATGATCCAGAATTGGCGCGCGGGAGCGAGCGGCAGCAGGCGCGAGACTGTCTGCTGGATCATGGTCTGCTTGCCATCCAGTGCAAGCAATTGTTTCGCGCGCCGGCGGCGGCTGAGCGGCCAGAACCGCGTGCCGCGTCCACCGGCCAGGATCACGGGATAGAAGTGGGAGTTTGTCTTCACGGACATCGAAAGCCTATCATTTCGCGGGAAAAATCTTCACCACTGAGGGCACACTGAAGCACAGGGGCTGTCACAGTTTCGGATTCCTACGGATTTTCTGGCTTTCCTCTGTGTTCCCCAGTCACCTCTGTGGTGAATGCCTTACAGGCGGGTTGCGGGTTCCGGCGGTTGGTTCCCTGGTACGTTGGCGACAAGGAATTCGAGAGTCCACTGCGGCCGCACTGTGAAATTCTCGAGTGTGGCCGGAATCACCACACCATCTCCCTTGGCGAAGGTCAGTGGAGGCTGGCCCGCGCACTCGACGATTCCGGCGCCATCGATCGCCACCAGGATCTGGGCAGAGGTCTTGCCCGACTCATCGCTCGTTGCAAAGTCGTGCGCCTCCTTCAATTCAAAGAGATCCACCGTGAAATAGGGCGCCGCGATCATTGCCGAGCGCCGACTCTTGCCCCCATCGATTGCGACCGGCGCGGGCCGGATCACTTTCCCGGAGACGACCTTCTCTTTTACCGAAGCGAGGCCGTGCTCGAGGTGCAGCTCGCGAGGACGTCCGTAGTCATAAAGCCGATACGTCGTGTCGGACTGCTGCTGGGTCTCGACAAGCACGGCCCCGCCACCCATTGTGTGGACCGTGCCCCCTGCCACGTAGATCATCTCGCCGGGATAGATGTTGATCCAGTTGAGTAACTCCTCTGCATGCTTGTCGTGAATGGCCTGCTCGAGTTGTGCCGCGGTGACGCCAGGCTTCAGTCCAAGCGCAATCTGAGCGCCCGCACGCGCATGCGCCACATACCAGCACTCAGTCTTGCCCCACGGCTCGCCAAAGCGCTGCGCGGTCGCATCGTCGGGATGCACCTGCACCGAGAGCTTCGCTTCGGGGAATAGAAATTTGAGCAATAGCGGAAAACGCCGCGAATCACGTGCCGCCGTGCCGACGAGAGCTGGGCCGAACTCTTTGCTCACGTCAGAGAGCGTGCGTCTGGCAAGAGGCCCGTTCGCGACCAGGCAATCATCGCCTGTCAGCCACGCCTCGCCGATTCGCTCATTGAACTTGTGATTCGGATAAATCGGCGCCAGATCGAATGTGCCCCAGGGACGAGGATCGAAGGCCGGGGACATGAGGAATGGGTAGAGTTGGGGCATTACACGAAGAATGAGCGCAACATCAGAAGGTCATTCCGGTTTCAATGTACCAGAGCGATCGTTGCCTCGGGGAACATCCCTTCGGCGACTGTATGCCACAGCCCTGCGAACAAAATCGAAGAAGGAATCCACAAAGGGCTGTGTCTTCTTGTTGATAGAGATTGAGGTCCAGATCACGGTGTAAAGCAGAAGCGGCAACATTACAACCACCACGATCCAGAGAATCAATTCCATCCGATCTCACCAACTCATCGCGTCAATGCTCCGAGCCAATCTTTGACTTCCGATAGCGGCTAATTAGTGTTGCCGCTACAGGGTTGCGAAGTACTTTCGCATCCGTTCCAGAGCCCGGTCGAGATTCTCCATCGTGGTCGCGTAGGAGATCCGGACATGCTCGCTTGTGCCGAAGCCCTCTCCGGCGACGGTCGCCACGTGCGCCTTATGCAGCAGGCCGTTTGCGATGTCGGCGCCCGACTTGATCCCGCTCTTGCCAAAGAACGCTGATACGTTCGGATACGCGTAGAACGCGCCTTCCGGCATTGTGCACTGGATGCCCGGAATCGCGCGCAGGCCAGCCACGATGTGATCGCGCAGTTTGATGTACTCGGCACGCATGTCGGCTACGCACTGCTGCGAACTTGACAGGGCCGCAACCGCTGCTTTTTGCACGATCGAAGTCGGATTCGAGGTCGACTGGCTCTGTAATTTCTGTACCGCGCCGATCACTGCCGCAGGACCGAGCGTGTATCCCAGCCGCCATCCGGTCATGGCGTAGGTCTTCGAGAGCGAGCCGACAACCAGGAAGCGATCGCGATATTCATTTAGCGAACCCACGGAGAAATTGCGGCCCGTGTAGTTGAGATACACGTAGCACTCGTCGGAGATGACCCAGATTCCGCGCTCGTGCGCCAATCGGATCACTTCGATCATGTCATCGGGCTTCATCACGGCGCCCGATGGATTCGATGGCGAGTTCAGAATGATGAGCTTGGTCTTCGGCGTCACCAGGCGTTCAATCATCTGGGCAGTGACACGGAAGTTTTGTGACTCGTCGGCATGCAGAAGCACGCACTTTCCGCCCGCATAATTCACCATGTCCTTGAACGAGACCCAGTAGGGAACCGGCAGGATGACTTCGTCGCCATGATCGACCAGCACAGAAATCACATTGAACAGCGCGTGTTTGCCACCCACCGAGGCGCACACCTCGTCACGCTTGTAGGCAGAGCCGAAATCCGCGGCATGGCGCTTGGTAATCGCGTCCTTGAGTTCGAGCGTGCCGCCGACGGCCGTGTACTTCGAGAAATTTGCGTTGATGGCGGCGATGGCCGCATCTTTCACATGCTGCGGGGTCGAGAAATGAGGTTCTCCTGCCGTCACGTCGACCACATCGACACCCTGCTGGCGAAGCTTTTCGGCTTCAGCAGCAGCAGCCATCGTGGACGAAGGCTCGATGCGGTGAATGCGTTCCGCCAGGCGGACGGGATGGGTCACGGGCGTGGTTAGGGTGCTCATTTCTTTTTCCTGGACCTCGATTTCCGTTCGGTTGTTTGCTGTTCGGCTTGCTCGGCGTTCTCGAACTTGTGAGCTACGTCCATTTTCTCACGAAGTTTCTGTGCGGCGAGCGGGGGAACGAGACAGTCGATCGATCCCCCCAGCTGTGCTACCTCGCGCACCAGGCGCGAGCTGATGTACGAGTATTTCTCGGCTGGCATCATGAAGACCGTCTCGAGGCCGGGCTGCAGTTTGCGGTTCATGAGTGCCATCTGCAATTCGTATTCGTAGTCGCTGATAGCGCGGATGCCACGCAGGATCGCGCCCGCGCCAACGCGTAGAGCGTAGTCCACGGTCAGTCCGTCGAAGGTGTCGACTGAAACGTTGTCGAATTCAGAGGTCAGCTCCTCGAGCATCTTGCGGCGATCGGAGACCGTGAATAGCGGGTCTTTTTCAGGATTGCGAAGAATGGCGACTACCAGTTCGTCAAAAATCTTGCTGCCGCGCTGAATCAGGTCGAGATGGCCGTTGGTGGGAGGATCAAACGATCCGGGATAAATGGCTTTGACGCGCTTCAAGGGCCCTCGTTTCAAAGCAGGGTAATAGGAAAAGCTTGATTGTACGCGGAGGGTAGAGGGCTGTCAGCTAAGAGCTCCGACCTAGACGAGTGCGACCATGACGTCGGTCTTGGTAAAGTCGTCGCCTTTGAATAGAAGAGGTTCGTTTCTTGCCTTCGCCAAGGCATACGAGAAGCAATCCCCGAAATTCAAGCGGGCAGGATGGCCGCTTCCCCGCCCGAAATCTCGATAGGCATCGCGTGCGATGCGTGCTTGCGCTTCCGTGACGGGTTCGACGACAAATTCCGCCTCCCGAAGGAGATCGTCGAACCGCCGGCTTGCGACCGGATCTCGACTGGCGTCGATTACAGCTGCGGTCTCAGCGAAGCTTACCGCCGAAATGCGCCGCTCGGGAGCGTCAGCGATTGCCTGTGCGAATGTTCTTCCGTCAGGCTCATCACGCAAGATGGCGATGAGCGCGGAAGTGTCCGCAATCATCGCGGCAGACCTCTGTCGTCATAGAGCAGATCACCGTGATCGACAGAGCGGAAAGGCTCCTTCAGATGCGCTGAACAGTCCTTGCCGATCTCAATTAATCGGTCAACAAGCCCAGGCTGCTGCTGGCTGCGGACGCGGTCCAGACGTTCTCGAATTGCCGTGGTCACGGCCTGGGTCATATTTTCGCCGGTGAGCTTGGCCAATTGATGAGCCAGTTTGTGGGCATCTTTGTGTTTTATATTTAGGCTCATGCAAACATCTACCTCGCGTGTCTACCATTCTACCATACAAACGAATCGCCGACATATATGGGTTTGATGGGCTGATCATTGGCGCCGGGCTGCCGGTGCCTTCGACGATTCCGGCGCGCTCGGCATGGTGGTCACGCGTCCCTGGGTGCCTGTTGCCTGCGCGGCAGCGGGTGGTTGCGCGGCGGCTGGTATCAATCCCAGCGCCTTGCGCACTTCACCTTCCAGCTTAATCATCGCGTCTTTGTTCTCTTTGAGGAAGGCGCGCGCATTCTCGCGTCCCTGGCCGATTCGTTCGCTCTTATAGCTGAACCACGAGCCGGACTTCTCGACGATATTCTGGTTTGTTGCCAGATCGAGCAGATCGCCTTCGCGCGAGATACCCTCGCCGTAGAGAATGTCGAACTCGGCCTCGCGGAAGGGCGCGGCGACCTTATTCTTAACGACCTTCACCTTTGTGCGCGAGCCGATGACCAAGTCGCCTTCTTTGATGGCGGCAATGCGGCGAATGTCGACGCGCACTGAAGAATAGAACTTGAGGGCTCGTCCGCCTGTGGTCGTCTCAGGATTGCCGAACATGACGCCGATCTTTTCGCGAATCTGGTTGATGAAGATCAGGCAGGTCCGTGACTTAGAAACGGTTCCGGTGAGCTTGCGGAGAGCCTGTGACATCAAGCGGGCTTGCAGACCCATGTGGCTGTCGCCCATTTCGCCGTCGAGTTCGGCCTTAGGTACTAGCGCAGCCACCGAGTCCACGACCATCACGTCGATGGAATTTGAGCGCACCAGCGCTTCCGTGATTTCCAGCGCCTGCTCACCATAGTCGGGCTGCGAGACCAGCAGGTTGTCCACGTCCACGCCAAGTTTCTTGGCATAGCCGGGATCGAGCGCGTGTTCGGCATCGACAAAGGCAGCCATGCCGCCATTCTTCTGCGCTTCGGCGATGACCTGGAGCGCGATGGTCGTCTTGCCCGACGATTCGGGACCGAAGATCTCAATCACCCGGCCGCGGGGCACGCCTCCGACGCCGAGCGCCGCGTCGAACGAGATTGAGCCGGTCGAAATGACCGAAATCGGCACGATGGCCTCTTTCGAGCCCAGCCGCATGATGGACCCTTTGCCGAACTGCTTTTCTATCTGAGAAAGTGCGAGATCAATTGCCTTGCTGCGCTCGTCGGCCATGATGGCCCCCTTTATTTATTCAGACATTGAATCATTGAGGCATCGAGTATCGGGCTCGCGCAGCCATGAATGAACAATCGCAAATGCCTCAATCACTGAATGTCTGAATGATTCAACACCTTTAATGACTCAATGGTCGGTAGCCGACACCCACGGGCTGGAGTGAAAAGTGCGGGCCGTCACATCATTTTTGGTCAGTTTAGCATGAGGGGAATAAAAAGCGAAGAAGAGAAGTTGCCAAGCAAGATTCCACAACAGAAGCGCCGAGGACAAGAAACCATCCGTTATTTTCTCCCTGGCTCTTTGCTCTGTGGTGAAAGGGTTTAGACTTTTGCCATGCAGCCAGACTCGCAGGCCGGAAATACGGATGGCCGCGGAACCCTCGGCCCCGGTTCTGCTCTGTACCTTGTCGCAACGCCCATCGGCAACCTGGAAGACATCACTTTGCGCGCATTGCGCGTTCTGAAAGAAGTCGATCTGATCGCCTGCGAGGATACGCGCCAGACGATGAAACTGCTTTCGCACTATGGCATCCACACACGAACGATCAGCTATCACGAGCACAATGAGATGACCAAGGCGGCCGAGTTGGTGGTCGATCTAGAAGGCGGGGCTAAGGTCGCCCTCGTCAGCGACGCTGGCATGCCGGGCATTTCCGACCCCGGATTTCGCCTGATCGCGCTTGCGATCCGTCATCGTGTCCCGGTGATACCGATCCCGGGGGCGTCGGCATTCTTGGCGGCGCTGGTGGCGAGCGGACTGCCTACCGATTCATTTCGATTCAGTGGATTCCTTCCAGCCAAGTCCGGACAGCGCCGCAAGCTGCTTGAAAGCGTACGAGACTCGGAGCGGACCCAGGTGTTCTACGAAGCGCCCCACCGTCTGCTCGACACCCTTGCCAACGTTGTCGAAGTGATGGGCGCGGACAGGCACGTTGTCGTCGCGCGCGAGGTGACGAAGCTGCATGAAGAATTCCTACGCGGAAGGGCCGGAGACGTTCTTGAAGAATTGAGTGCACGCGGAGATGTGAAAGGGGAAATTACCCTGCTGATTGCGAAGGCGGAAAACTCGGAGCTACGAGCGGCGAGCGGCGAACAATCCGTTGCCGATCGAGTCCGGGAGATCATCGCGTCCGAAAAGGTCGACGAAAAGGCTGCCCTTAAGAAGGTCGCCAAAGAGCGCGGGATCGGAAAAAGCGAAGCTTACCGAGAGTGGCAGCAGAGTAAGTGACGAACGCACGAATATTCAATGTGCTCGCAGTTGGAACACCAGAAAGTAGTCCATCTTGTCGCCCTTCACAAAGTCATAGGTCTCCAGAAGACGGTATCCGGCTCGCTCAGCTTCTTCGACCACGATCTTGCGGTGGACGCCATGATCGGTACCGTTTCCTTCGCGATCGATGATTCCGACCCGCCCTCCGGGCTTCAGCGCCGAACGCAGATTTTCCAACAGCAATACAGGATGCGCTACTTCGTGGTAAGTCTTCAGCAGCAATACAGCATCCACTGAATTTTGCGGCAGCATCGGGTCATCGGATTGACTCAGAATCGTCTTTACGTTTGTCAGCGACTCTTTGTGGGCACGTTGGTCGATGTATTGGATGGCCTCCGGATTGATGTCAACGGCGTAGACCGTTCCGGTGGTTTCCACCCGCCGCGCCGCAAGCATGGTGAACCAACCTGAACCTGCGCCGATGTCCGCTACGGCCGTACCAGGCTTGATCTGCAAAATGTCCATAACGCGATTGACTTGCAGCCTTTGTTCTCGTCCGGGTGAGTCGAAGATGGACAGGTCTCCCGTATAGGGGGTGCTAGTTGGCCGGTCGTGAGCTGGTGCCGGGGTGGCGTTCTGGGCCGCCGACAGCGCGAAAGTGAGAGCGAGGAAGATCCCGAACGAGATCAGGGGCCGATAAGAGGAGCGTTTCATCGAGATGTTTGACTGCGCAGCAGTATCGGACATTAGCGTTGCCAATGATGAATTAGACGGGCTGCTTGCCTTAATGGCTGCCCTACACTCCCGGCATCTTTCCCAGGTAGATCAGCACCATGTCAATCGTGTTGCTCACGCCGTGAGCGAGGATCGGCACTGAGAGGTTGCGGCGGGTCGCGAGATACATCACTCCGAGATAGAGTCCGGCCAGGCTTTCTTCGATCAATCCGGTCAAGCCTTGATATTCGTGTGCGAATCCAAACACCACGCTGACGATCACCAGGCTCACGACCCAGCCCGCGCGCGTCTGTCCAACTACATCGGCTATGCGATTCAGCAGGTAGCCGCGCCAGAACATCTCTTCGCCGAAGGCCGCCAGCGTCCAGGAGAGCGCGATAAACAGTGCCGTCATTTTCCAGTTCCCGGTCAGTATCTGGAACAGTTCGAGATCCGGCTGGCTGCCGAGCAGTCTGGAAAGAATTGGTTGGGTCACTGTCAGTTGAAATGTCTCGATAAGTACGCCCAAGCCAAGACCCAGCGCCAGCGTTCGCGTTCGCGCCCACGATCGATAATGTACAAGCCCGACATCACACCAGCGCAATCCGCGAAGGCGGAGCGAGACCCATCCTAAGAGCAACAGTTCGGGAGTTTTCGAAAAGGGAATCCACTTGCGGTGGTCGGCATAGAAAATCAAGCCAATGAGCACGAATTCGACCAGCGCCACTAATTTGCTGCGGCGCCAATTTTTTGGAGAAATGGCGTCCGGCCCTGCGTTCTCAGGTTGGACTCGCACAGCTGCTTCGGTATTGCTATTGGCACTCACAGTACCGCACGGCGCAGTTCGCGTGTCTCCGTTGAGCGGCGAAATTGCCGGATGCACCACAACGCGAGATGGGTGGTCAGCAAAATCGTTCCCCCACCGAGCGCGAGTCCAAGCGGGATAAGCTTCCATCCGAGAAGTTCGTGGCCGGGCGGAACCGCGTGAGCCACTCCTAGGGCCAGCGAGAAGGTGTCGGCATCTGTGCGCCAAAGGCCGACCTCAGGATTGAAAGGCTTGATGAGCGCGGCAACCAGAAATGATGCACCGAACAAATACCCTATGCTGCATGCAAACAGGACGACCATGCCTTTCAGGCTGAGCGCTGCCCAGTGAAGAACGGCGTGGAATACAGTCCAAGGCATACGCTTGCGCTCGGCTCTGGCGAGAAAATTGTCAGCGACATACCCTGCTGCGAGCGTCGACGGCGGACCGAGCCGTCCTAGCATTTCGTCCACTTCTGTTTCGGTGAGCGCGCCATTTGCGCTGGCGCTATCCAGAATGTGGCTTCGAATTTCTTCCACAATATCCTGGGCCTGCTCCGTGGGGAGAGCGTACAGGCGGGCGCCCAGTTCGGCGAGGTAGGTGTCGATCTTTGTTTGCGGGTTCGAGTAGGGGACGGTCATCGTTCCTCCTTTCGAATTGGTACGAGCAGATCGTCAAGGCTGGCAGAGAAGGTCTGCCAGAAGCGCGCCATTTCCGTCACCCGCCGGCGACCAGGGGTCGTCAGGCGATAGTACTTGCGTGGATGTCCCGCATCGGCCTCGACCCACTCCGATGTGAGTAGGCCTTCGCCTTTCAGCCGGTTTAGGAGCGGATAGACCGTACCTTCTGGAACGGGCAGACCCGAGTCATCGGCCAGACGGCGCATAATCTCGAGGCCGTACAGACGGTCGGACCACAGAGCGGCAAGTATGGCGAGTTCCAGACATCCCTTGCGTAGCTGGACTTCCCACTTGTCGACGGATTCTGAAGGCAAAGGGGCAGCGCGAACAGCCATTGCGAAACAACATACCTTGCACTACAAGGTATGTCAAGGACCATCAATCAGCGCCGGGGGCTGTGCACACCGCTGAGTGGCATTCGAAAACGGATGTTTTATACCTGCTCCCGCGCCTCGCCCAGTACCACGTTCACGTCCATCTGGCGTTTGTTGCGATAGAGGGTCACCCGTACTGTGTCCCCGGCGCGGTGGCTGTTCATCACCTGTGCCAGATCCTGTTGGCTCTGGACCTTTTTGCCATCCACCGCGACGATGAGATCACCGCCAATCATGATCGGGATATTTCCGAGGTAGGCGCGCTCGCTTCCGCCGCGGAGTCCTGCACGATCGGCCGCGCCGCCGGGTACTGCCTGCACGATCAAGAGTCCATAGTCGGCGGACAAGCCCATTTCGTTTGCGAGTCCCGGATCAATAGGGATCGTTCGCACTCCCAGTGCGGGACGTCGAACGCGTCCAAGCGTGACCAGATCGTTGAGCACGGCTTTTGCGGTATTGATCGGAATCGCGAAGCCGATGCCGGCGCTCTGCCCGACATTTGAGGCGATCATCGTGTTGATACCGATCACTTCGCCATGCCAGTTCAGCAGCGGACCGCCGGAGTTGCCCGGATTGATAGCGGCGTCGGTCTGAATCGCCTCTTCGATCACCATGCCGTCGGGTTCCTGCACCTGCCGGATCGAGCTCACGATTCCGCGTGTCAGCGTGCCGGAAAGTCCAAACGGATTGCCGATCGCGTAAACCTTCTGCCCAACCTGAAGATTTGTGGAATCACCGAGCACCATCGGCTGTAGATCGGTAGCTTTAATCTGAACGACCGCGAGATCGTGGGAACGATCCGTGCCGACGATCGTGGCCTTGTATTTCTTGCGATTGTGCAGCGTAACCTCAACCGTGCGCGCATCAGCGATCACATGGTAGTTGGTAAGGATGTGACCGTCCTTGTCAATGATGAAGCCTGAGCCTTGGCCTTCCTGCGGGACCAATCCATAGAAGAAGTCGAACGTCATGGCTCGTGACGTAATGTTTACGACGGAGCCTATGTTCTTGTGGTAGACGTTGATATTGTTCTGTTCTTCGGAATCGAGCGATTCGCCGCCAGCAGCTTCCGTTACCTCAACCTTGGGGCGAGCGTTCATCCAACTTGCGGGATGCAAGTTGCGATAGGTGGTGAAATAAAAGAAGGCGGCCACTAGAAAGATGGCCACAACGACGGGACGCAGTATTCTCATCAACGAAACTCCACTCGGGCCCTGAAAGAGAATTTTATCGGAACCGGGCGGGAAAACTGTAGCGACTCCACACGATCGCGATCGAAGAATCAGCTTTTCCTTGTGGCGGCGTTTCGGTCTCCCCACCCGCCTCCGCCCGGACTTTCGATCCGAATTCTCTCTCCGGAACGCAGGCGCACGCTGCACTTGCCGGGCAATTCCTCTTCCGACCCATCGTTATGTACGATTACGGCCCTGCCAGAAGTTCCGTCATTTCCGCCCGACAGCCCGTAAGGTCCGTTTGACCGCCGGTCGGCAAGCAGGGTGACCTGGGAATCCGTCAAGACTTCAATCTCGCGCACGATTCCGTTTCCACCAACATGAAGTCCGCCGCCACCGCTCTTGGACCGAAGGGAATAGCGCCGCAGCCTTACCGGATACGCGTATTCCAGCGCCTCAGCTGGTGTGTTCAGGGAATTTGTCATGTGAGTGTGAATGCCCGATACGCCATCTTTGGTCGATCGAGCTCCCATGCCTCCAGCGATGGTCTCGTAGTAGGCAAAAGGCTCGCCGGTACGCGGATCGATTCCGCCGATGGTCAGGTTATTCATGGTGCCGGAAGCCGCCGCGGGAATTCGCTCAGGGATCGCCTGTGCGAGCGCCTTAAGCAATACGTCTACGATGCGCTGCGAAGTCTCAACGTTTCCTCCGGCGACGGCGGCTGGAGGATGGGAATTTACGACCGTTCCCATCGGTGCTGTCACCCGGATCGGACGCATAAGCCCGGCTGTCGCCGGCACATCTTCGCGAAGCAAACAGCGAAAGACGTAAAAGCATGCGGAATAGGTGATGGCCTCCACTGCATTGACTGCTCCCTGCACTTGCGGGGAACTGCCGGTGAAATCGACTACGACCTCCGTGGTGTTACCGTTCGACCGCCGTTTTGTCCTTCGGCGTGAAACGCGAATCGCGACCGCAATGCGGACCGGTTCCTTACGGATGCCGTCATCGTCGAGAAAATCTTCGGCCGCATATGTACCCACAGGTAGTTCGCGGAGAAAGGCGCGCATCAATTCTTCGGAATAAGCTAGCAGTTCGGCTGCGGCGCGCCTGGTGCGGTCGAGCCCATAGCGATTGCACAGTTCCCGCAGCCGCTGTGCGCCAGTCTGGCAGGCGGCAATCTGCGCTCCCAAGTCGCCTTCCCGTTCTTCCGGAGTACGAACATTGTTGAGCAGCAAGGCGAGGACGTCATCCACCACCTTGCCGCCACGCATAATCTTTATGGGAGGTATGCGCAAGCCCTCCTGATAGATCTCGCGACAAGGGCCCATTGAGCCCGGATACGCGCCGCCGATGTCGGCGTGATGCGCTCGGGAAGCGACGTAAAAACTCTGAGCGAGGCGGCCTTTCCCACGCGTAGCTCTGCGCAGATAGACAGGCATAACCAGCGTGATGTCGGGGAGGTGAGTTCCGCCCGCGAACGGGTCGTTCAACACAACAATGTCGCCGGGTTCCATAGAGCAATGCTGGATTGCAGCCGCCACTGACATCGGCATCGATCCAAGGTGGACGGGCATATGGTCGCCCATGGCCAGCACCTGGCCTGCGCCATCGAAGACCGCGCATGAGTAGTCGCGGCGTTCCTTGATGTTCGGCGAGAACGAGGTGCGCCGCAAAGCCGCCCCCATCTCCTCGGCTATCGAGTGAAAGAGATTCTTGAAGACTTCGAGCTCGATCGGGTCGCGCATGGTTAGTGAAGGTTTGAGGTTTGCCGGTCGCTGGTCTTTCCTCGGCAATCGTTAATCCTACATCGTCAATCTTTCTTCTCGCAGTGCTACACTCCTTCCATCATGGCTGAGCGTCGTTCCCGCGCGTGGATGTGGCTGCTGTTTGGCGGCGGTGTCTTTCTGCTTTTCGTCATCGGAGTCTTCTCCATTGTCTATCTATTGTTCGGCGAGAGCGACGAAACGATGGCGTTTGGCGACAAGATCGCCGTGGTCGATCTGGATGGCGTCATTCTTTCTCCTAAACAGGTTGTGCCGCAGCTAAAGAAGTTCGCCGAGGATGATTCAGTCAAAGCCATCATCTTGCACGTGAACTCCCCCGGCGGAGGCGTAGCGGCGTCAGAAGAGATTTACCGTGAAGTCAAGCGAATCCGCGATGAAAAGAAAAAGCGGATTGTGGCTTCGATCGAAACCGTGGGCGCAAGCGGCGCCTACTACGTTGCATCGGCGACCAATAAAATCTATGCCGACAATGGGAGCATTGTGGGTTCCATCGGCGTGATCGCGCAATGGGTGAACTATGAAGAACTGCTGCGCTGGGCGAAGCTGAAGGACATCACGATGAAAGCGGGTGAGTTCAAGGACACCGGGAATCCAGCCCGGGAGATGACTCCCTCCGAGCGTGCATACTTCCAATCGCTAATCGATAACATGCACACCCAGTTCATTCAGGCGGTCGCGGAGGGCAGGCATATCAAGGAAGAAGATATTCGTGCCATTGCGAATGGGAAGGTTTGGACGGGCGAACAGGCGCTTCCCATGAAATTGGTCGATCAGGTCGGCGATTTTGAAGCGGCTGTGCAGGATACGGCGAAAGCCGTGGGTATTTCGGGGGAACCTACGCTGGTCCGGCCGCCTAAAGACAAGCGGTCCGCATTGGATCTGCTCTTTGGCGATGTTTCCGAGTACCTTCCTTCCCGCGAAAAGCTTATGGAACAGCAAGTGGGCTTCTATTACCTGTGGAAATAGGTGCTTTTCCTCCCACTTGCAATCAAGCCCTGAAATTTGAGAAGGTTATAGGCGGTCAAGTAGGCGGAAGCTCCGGCGAACTGTGACCGGAAACCAGAAGAGGCGCCGCCAGGGAGCGTAGAGGCGTATGACAAAAGCAGATCTGATCGAAGAGGTGTCCCGGCTGGCCGAATTGACACGCAAAGACAGCGAAGTGATTGTAGAGACAATCTTTGACAGCATCGTGCGTTCGTTGCGCGTCGGCGACAAGATTGAAATTCGGGGCTTTGGCAGTTTCCGGACTCGTCAGCGCAAGCCTCGCGTCGGTCGCAATCCCAAGACCGGGGATCGCGTGGAAGTTCCCGCCAAGAAGATTCCTTTCTTCAAGCCTAGCAAAGAGTTGAAAGATCTGGTCAACACCGCATCTGCAGCCGCACCGAGTTCCACGCCGGCTTCGCCTGCCCCGACCGCGTAAAAGCATGGGTAAGCCGTATTTTGGTCCGGAACTTTTTGTGTTCATGGAACAACTGCGCCGTAATAACCGGCGTCCATGGTTTCTGAAACACAAGCAGGAATTTGAAGAAGTCGTCCGCCAGCCAAGCCTCCGCTTCATCACGGACTTACATTTCCGCCTCCGCGAGATCAGCCCATGGCTGGTGGCCGATCCCAGTCCCAACGGCGGCTCCCTTTTCCGCATTTATCGCGACGTACGATTCTCGAGCGACAAGAGTCCTTACAAGACTCATGTCGGAATGAATTTCTGGCACGCCAGCGCGACCGAAGCCGGGCATAGTCCTGGCCTTTACTTTCATCTGGAACCCGGGAGCTGCTTCCTGGCGGGAGGAACCTGGCGGCCCGATCCGCGAACGCTGGCGAGAATCCGTGATGCCATTGCCAGCCGGCCCGAAGATTGGAAGACGGCGAAACGTGGGGTGCAGCTCGGCGGAGATGCGCTGTCAAGGCCGCCGCGTGGCTATTGCGCGGACCATCCGATGATTGAGGATCTCAAACGCAAAGATCTGATTGCGAGTTTCGATCTTTCGAAGACGCAAGTGTGCGGCCCAAAGCTGATGAAAGAATTCTTGCGGTCCGCCCGAAAATTGGTGCCGCTGATGCAGTTTCTGTCGGAGGCAGTGAAGCTGCGCTTCTGAGGTTAACGTCCCGCTGAACGGGCGCGAACGGCCCGCTCTGCGAGCATCTCAATCGGCGGGATAGATTTGGCCGGAGTGAAAGTGCGCTCGGGAGGTTGCGCGCTAGTTTCGATGGAGCGCATCATCATTTCGATCGCTTCGCCTGCGTTCGGCGGAATGAAGATGGTGGCGCTAAGCAAGTTGCGCCGCACCCATTCCTGTCCTGTCTGCGGAAGTCCATCACAGCCGAGAAACGGAACTTTCAGCCATCGGCCACGTTCGTCGTGAGGGCACTCTTGGATGGCTTTTCGGGCACCCATCGCCATGGAATCGTCTTGCGCGCATACAGCATCGATCTGCATTTCGCGCGCGGTCGTGAGGCGAAGCCATGAGGCGACGGCTTTGTGAGCACTCGTCTCGGTCCACTGCGCCTTCAGAACTCGCAATGTCACATTTTCCGGCTTCGTTTCAAGCACTCCGAAATGACGTTGCTTGGCCGCGGAGCTTTCTGACGGGCCCTGAATGTACAGGGCTGAGCCTCCGTCGGGCAAAAGGGCAACCAATTGCCGTCCTTGAATTCTTCCGATCTCTTCGTGATCGGAGGTAATGGCGAATGCGGGGACGGAGTGCATCCGACGAAGTTCGGGTATGTATTCAACATCGCGATTCAACACAACCCAACCAATACCAGCGGCGCAGGCGGCCCTGGCAACATGGGGAAGGGCAGTCGAGCCCGCAGGCTCAAAGATGATTGCGTCAGGACGGGGCGCGGTCGAAGACTGAATCGCGTTCAGGAGTTGTTGGCTCTGCGTGATGCCGTCGTTTCCCGCATGAATGATCTGCAGTTCGATGCCCAGCTTGCGAGCGACTTGCTGCGCCGCCGACGATTGCTCGATTTGGTAATCGTTGTCGTCGTTCGTTAGAGAGAGCAAGAAATGAAGCTTCTTCATGCCGAGCACCGGTGTCTGTGCTCATCATAACCGCAGAATCATCCGCCGGATTGTGACTCAAGTAACGTCAGAGCGCGTGAAGGATGAGTGTCAGGGTCTATTGGTAAGCGAGAACCCAATATCAGTTCGCGTGCGGCGCGCGTCGTTAAGTTATATTAAGATTCTTTCATTGGGCCCGTAGCTCAACGGTTAGAGCAGCAGACTCATAATCTGTTGGTTCCTGGTTCAAATCCAGGCGGGCCCACCAGCAAGACGCTTCGGACGTTCCCGCGACCAGTATCCTTCGAACCTCCTTCAGGGCCCTTCGTGTTAGCGCTCCAACGTCCTCTTTTCTCAGCAGTTGGCAGTTTAGAGGCCGCATATCGCTCCCGACCATGAGTTCATATGCGGCCCTTGCATTCCTGCGAGCCCAAACATAAGGACCCGAGTGCGCTCTCATCCTTCACGCTTTCAATTCCGCTGCAAGCGCCAAAATGCGCCATGAATTCCGGGCTCTCTTGTTACGACTTGGTGAAATTCTGCAAATCTCATTGATTTCCCGGGAAATGGAGCCAAACTACTTAGATTGGCGGGGCTAAGGCAGGTGCGTTGTGTCCAGCGCTAACTATTCGTGGCAGAATTTGTATTTAGAGGCATTCCTGGAAACCGATCTGGCAGTCCAGCGCGAACTTATCAGAGCCGCGGAGAATGCTATCCTGGCCCGGAGAAAAGAGCTCATGGGCCGGGGAGACCTCGGCGCAGAGGTTTGTGAGGCGGAGTTTGCTTTGCTTCTTCTGAGCCGGATCCGGGAAATACCCTTCGCTAAGGCCGCATAGCCTTAGAAATCAGCATTACTCACAACGATCCACTTCTTTCTCGATGGTGACGGGACAGTTCAAGGCGCAATCACGCGCAGTGCTCCTGCCGCCACACTGATCTCTGCCGGCGTCTGGCACACATATTCGCCATCTGCATAAATGTCGAGCGGCGTTTCAGTCTCCACTCGGATTCGCTCTGACTTCGTGTACTCCACCTCGTTCAGCGCGAGATGTCGCCCGAAGTACACCGTTGGAAACATGCAGAACAGCTTGAACCGATTAATGGAGCCGATGCGGCAGACATCGAGCTGGCCATCGGAAGGGTCGGCTTGCGGAGCGATTCGCATTCCATCGCCGTAGAACTGTGTATTCGCGAATGCAGTGAGCAGGGTCGGCTGGTGAGATTCGGTTTGTCCACTGCCGTTGAATTGCGTGATTCGCATCGGGAACTTCGGCGGCCGGAACAGCGCGGGCAAAAGACCAAGAGCGTAGCCCCCACGGCCGCGAATCCACCGCGGCATGCGGTTTGCGCGCCGGGCGACGATCGAATCCAGTCCACAACCAGCAACACAGCAAAAATATTGCAGCTTGTTCGGAGATAAAGTTGAAACAATTACACCCAGGTCGATCGGCCTAGGCTTGGTTTTACCGGCTTCGAAGCTACGCCAGGCGCGCAACGAGTCCCGAAACGAGCGAATCTTCAGCGCTCGCGCAAAGTCGTTGCCGCTACCAGCTGGAACAACCAGCAGCGGCAATCCCAAGCGCACCAAGATCGGCAGGTGCCGGTGGATGGTGCCATCTCCGCCGAGGAGCACGATCGCGTTAGCCTCGTTGGCGGTTGCAGGAACTCCCTCAATCCATTCCGTTGCCGATCCGTCCCGAAACAGGGTCAGCTCGGCGAGCGACGTTCCGAGCCCGAAGATGACACCAGCGCGCATGCGTTTCAGAATTAGATCACACGCGCTGGCAGTGATTCTATTTTGCTAAACACTTTTCCATGAACTGCACGAGATCATTTTTCATCTTGGTGTGCTGATCGCGATCAATGTAGACCATGTGTCCCGAATCGTAGGTAGCATACGACACGTTCGAGCGGAACTTCGCGTCGAGATTCAAATGATCCATCGTCCAGTTTGCGGCAGCGAACGGCGTGGCGAGGTCGTAATGGCCCTCCATGACCAGCACCTTCATGTAGGGATTCTTGATCATCGCCGATCGGAGCCCTCCGGCTGTGCTCGGAAACCCCTCGACTGCGTTGCCCCACTCCCATTTCTGAAATCCGCTCTCATCATAGGCAAAAACCTTGTACGGCATGTCGGATTTGTAGTTCAGTTCGTCGCGAACATAATTGTTGAAGACCGAGGTATATGGCGGAAGGACCGCCGAGCCGCTGGGATCATAGAATCGCTCGTCGTCCGGATTGGGGCTGGTGAAACGTCCGTCGAGCCTGCCCGCCACCAACTTCTGGTCAAGCAGCAGTTCCTTGGTGAACGTCGGAACGTCGATCCGCAAGTTCCGTGCCTCGATTACCTCCGGCCGCAACCCGATGTAGCGCGATAGTTGTTCAACGATTTTTCGCCGCTGATCGGGTGTCATGGCATCGGCAGTACCGAGAGCCAGCGCATAGTCGTTCTCCGCCCAATGCACCACCTCCTGCCGCATCTTGTCGGGATCGGCCGTCAGATCGCCTGCGAGCTTGTGATGGTAAGCGGCAATCATGTTGAACGTCGGCACAAGCAGCACATAGGGCAGATCGTTTGATTTGTTCCATTCCAGTGTCTGGAAGTCGACCGCCATCGAGAGCAGGGTGACTCCGTTGAAAGCGATGCCGTGATCGGCGAGGTAACCGGAGATGCCCGCGGCACGCGTAGTCCCGTAGCTTTCGCCCAGCAGAAACAGCGGGGACGACCAGCGATCGTACCGAGAAAGGTAGAGACGGATGAATTCTCCGAAAGCCTGTACGTCGCCCTGTACGCCGAGAAATTTCTTGAGAAGCTCGGCATTGGCGGCGCGGGAGTAGCCGGTACCCATCGCGTCAACCATTACAACGTCGCTACGGTCGAGCAGCGTATTGGGATTGTCTTCAAGACGATACGGCGGCGCAGGCATGAAGCCGTTTGCCTGTAAGACAACGCGCTTCGGACCGAGTGCTCCCATGTGCAGCCACACTGATGCGGATCCCGGCCCGCCATTAAACGCAAAGGTCAGTGGGCGCTGGCTCGCCTGTTGGCCATCGAGCGTGTACGCCACAAAGAACATCTCAGCTTCGATCTTGCCGTCGCCCCGCTTGATCGGGAGCCTTCCAGTTGCGGCGGTGTAGTTCAGCACCTTCCCGCCTACGGTGATTGAGTGGTGGGTCACCACTGGAGGGACTTCGCTAACATCGTAGCGTTCTTCTTTCTCAGTTGCCTCTGCCGCCTCGGACTTCATGGACTCAGCGGGCTTTTCGGGCGTCTTGGGTTCTTGTGCAGTCGGAGTAGCCGGCGTCTCCTTCTTTTTTCTTTCTTTCTCCTTGGAAGTCGACTGCTTGGGGTTCTCGGACTTCGTTTCAGCTGAAGACGGCTCGCTTTGCTGCGCGAGACCCGCCATTGACATGCACAGAACAATTAGCAACGCGACGACAATTCGCATTTCACTCTCCGTGGTCGAATTTAGACAGGGCCCCGCCAGCGCGGAAGCAACACGGGGGTCCTGAGAAACTTGTTCTCATCATTGCGTAGCGCCTGATTTGCCAAGATGCCGGTCAAAAAAGTCGGCGATCATGTGATCGGCTTCAATCGATTCAGGCAGCGTGAATTGGTTCCAAAAGGCATGTGGAAGCGCATCGAATACCTCGAGCTGGCTCTCAACTCCGGCATGGCGGAAGGCGCGGTGCATATTCACAGTTCCGCTCAATAAGAGATCGCGCTCGCTAGTGAGGAAGAACGTGGGCGGCAACCCTTTCAAGTCCGCATATAAGGGCGAGAGCACTGGATCGCGGGGGTCGGTCTTGCCAACGTAGGGATCATCCTCTGGCTTTGTCGGCGGACTGATTGGTCCCGACAGTCCCCACTGCCCATAGATAAAGAGTGAGTCGCCGGGTCGACTGTAGTCGCCTTCGCCGGAAAAAATGCCCAGCGCGGCCGGCAACGGCAATCCCAATTTCTTCATTCGTACGGCAACTTCGGCGGTGAGGATTGCGCCCGCCGAGGTGCCGTATAGCGCGACGTTCTGTGGCTGGTGGGTCTTCAGCACTTCCTTATAGACAGCAATGGTGTCGTCGACTGCCGCGGGAAATGGATGTTCAGGGGCCAGCCTGTACAAGACTGCAATCACTTTTGTTCGCGTAAGGCTTGCAATCGGAACTGTCTCAGCTACCGATCCCCAGTCTGCCTGAAATGCGCCACCATGTACGTTGATGAGGACTCGGTCGCGTTTGTCGGCAGGTATGTTCGGAGGCACCACGATCCGCACGGGAACGCCCGCGACTACATCGCGCTTCAAAGTGGTCGGATACATCGACTGCATATCATGGGCGAGAGTCTCTTGCCACTTTTCAGCATTTGCTCGGTTCTCCGCCACTGATGTATGCGGGTCGACATCCGATCTCGGCTGCGCAAGCCATTTCTGCGATTCGACGCTGATCGTCTTCGACACGGGCACGATTCGAGTGACGTGCACCGCTCCTTGATCATCAACATGGCTCGAATTGGACTCGGGAATTGGAGTCTGGGCCGCCGAAATAAGAAGAGACGAGCAAGGCAGAACTGCAGACAGTAAAACTCTCGATATGAGCATGGCTCGATCGTCGAGCATTATAACGGGAAGACATCGGATTCGGGCTATTCGTAGCGCAGGCTTTCAATCGGATCCAGTTGCGCGGCACGAATCGCGGGGAGCATTCCGCTGATGATCCCGACCAGGCCCAGAATGATGCTGGCCACAATCAAGCTGCTCACCTTGATGTGCAGGTGAATGTCTCCCGCTTGCAGATTGTCGCCGAATGCGCTCATTAAGGGCAGGGAACCCACACCCCAGGAAATCAGATAAGCGATGGCAACGCCAGCGAGGCCGCCGGCAAAGGTGATCGCCAGCGCTTCCGCAAGAAATTGGAAAAGGATGTGCCCTTTGTGAGCTCCCAGAGCCTTTTCGACGCCAATCTCTCTAGTTCGTTGCTGCACAGAAACGAGCATGATGTTCATCAAACCGATACCGCCAATGGCTAGGGTTAGGGCGCCAATGAACGAAAGCAGAATTTTCAGCGCGACAATCACAATGTGGAATTGATCGAAATCCTGCTTGAAATCCGCCACGAAAACAGCGCGCCGATCGTCAGGACGGAAGTTGTGATGCCCCGCCAGCACAGCACGCACAACCCGTGCCAGTTGCGTGTGATCCTCGCCCTCGTAATCCATGAACATTCCGGTGATGTATCGCGTGTCGTAGAGGTCACCCATGCTGCTGAAAGGAATTACGACCATGCTGTTGTCGTTGTTGTCTCCGCCCTGCACTTTGCGCTGGTAGATACCAACCACCTGAAAGCTGACTCCATTAATGCGGATCGGCTGGCCGAGAGCGGCTTGGCCCGAGAACAGGCGTCGCCGGGCTTCGTCTCCGATTACCGCTACGCGAGCGCGAGTGATCTGATCTTCCTCGCTTAGTCCACGGCCGCTTGCAACCTCAAAACCACGAATGCGCTGGTACACCGGAAACACGCCGGTCAGGAAGAGATTCGTGAATGTTCTGGTGTCGTGCTGGATGGTCGCGCCATTTTGCTTATCGAAAATTGGTGAGACTCCCTTGATCAGCGGGACTTCATTGCGAACGTAGTCCACATCGGGCATTTGGAGCCGAACTTCGCTGCCTGCCTTTGAGCCTCCGGATTGCAGCGATGTGCGGCCGGGGAATACACCGATAACGTCTGTGCCCCACGAGCTGAACATCAGCGTGATGGCGCGCTCGAGGCCAGATCCGAATGCGAGCAGGATGACGACCGTAGCAATGCCCCATGCCATGCCCAGCATGGTGAGCATCGTGCGACGGCGATTATGGCGCATCGCCCCATATGCTTCTCGTAACAAGTCGTGGGTCATGGTTCGCCTCTACTCCTGTCGCAGTGCTTCAACCGGCTCAAGCATGGCGGCTTTGCGTGCCGGATACAGTCCCGCCAGAATTCCTGCCAACGCGAGTGACAGAACCGCGCCTACCGCGGATAGAGGCACAATTTTGGGAGTGTCAAAACCTTGTGGAAGCTGCACGCCGGAAAGCAGCCGCACCACGAGCATGGCTCCGCCAACTCCCACGGCGCCGCTCAGGACAGTGAGAAAAGCCCCTTCCAAAAAGAACTGAAACAGGATGCTGCGATGGGTCGCGCCGAGAGCCTTGCGGAGGCCGATTTCCCGCGTACGTTCAGTCACCGCCACGAGCATAATATTGACAACTCCTATCGCACCGAGGGCCAGGGTTATCAGCCCCACTCCGCCCAGGAACCAGTCCATTGCCGTGAAGATCGTGCCCATCATTTTTTGATTCTTTACGGTGTCCCATTCTTCCCAGATATCTTTGCCCGATGGATCGAAGCCGCCATGATTGCGCGCGACGATGCGGTGAAGCTCGGCCTTCGCCTCCTCGTTCTCTTCGACACTTCTGGGCTGGTAGTTGATAAACGAGACTGCGTTCCCCTCTTTGGAGTTGTCGCCTTTGAGCGGAAACAGTTCGCGCATGGTGTCGAGAGGGATGAAGATCCGGACATTGGTTGCATTGTGCTCTTCGTGCCCGATCATCGAGAGAGCGCCCACCACCTCAAATCTCACTCCATTCAGCAAAATCGAATTGCCGACGGCTGCGCGTCCGGGAAACATGTTTCTCGTCATCTCACGCCCTAGGACGCAGACCCGCCGCCGTTGTGTGTTGTCTTCGTCGTTCAGCCAGCGCCCGACTTGCAGCGGGATGGTCCGCACGTTGCTATACACGGGCGGCACTCCCGAGACTTGGCCGTTAGTGCTTGTGTAGTCACTCACGGCGCGGATATCGTCGCGTGCGATGACCGGCGCGATATTCACCGCGAGCGTCGACTCGTCCCGGATGGCGATGTAATCGTCGTAGGTAAGATTGAACCACTTCATGGAATTGAAACTGCCCTCAACCGCCGGAGCACGCCCGCCGAAGAAGAAGATGATGTTCTTGCCGAAGGTCTCGAGTTGCTTGCGATTGCCGTTGCGGAAGCCCTCTCCCACGCCGACCAGCAACAACAGCGAGCCAACTCCCCAGGCGATCCCGAACATGGTGAGAAATGAGCGAAGTTTGTGCGCCCAGAGTGTGCGCAGCGTCTGGCTGAAGGTGTCGAACAGCATGCGCATGGGGGCGCCTCACGCGGCCGGCGACTTGTCGAGGCAGAGTCGGACTGATGCCGGCAAACGATTGGACTCTCAGAACGCCAAAGGGTTATCGCGATTCAGGAAGCGGAATGAGCACCGAAGAGAGAGTGCTAAAGCATAAGACATAACATTCATAATTGTCTTTGGTTGGCCAGGTCCCGAACCGTCCACCTACAATTTCAATTCCGCCTGAATTGTGCCGTCCGCGAGATCGGCTTTCATTTCGAAGCCGAGCTTCCGGCAAATGGCCTGCATCTCGCGATTCTCAGCCAGGATGGTCGATACGATCCGCGCGAGATGTTCCTCCTGCGCGATCTCAATCAAACGCCGGTAAAGTTCTGTTCCCATGCCTTGACGTTGGTAGCGGTCGTCGACCAGAACCGCCATCTCGGCTTCATTCCGACCCCGAAGCTTGCTCATGCGTCCGATTCCGATGATCTGCGCGGTGCCGTCGGCCTTTTTGTGTTCGACGGCGAGGGCCATTTCCCGGTCATAGTCTATAAAGCAGATGCGAGTAAGGCGCTCGTGCGCGGTCCGCTGGCTCAGCTTCAGAGGCTGGAAGTAACGAAGGTAGACTGTGCGTTCCGAGAGAGCCTGGTGCAATCGGATCAACAAAGGCTCATCTTCAGGCCTGATCGGGCGGTAGACCACATCATCGCCATTTTTCAACTTTCCGGGCCGCACATACTGTGTCGGATAAGGCCGGATCGCCAGCCGCGGCAAATCCTCGCGTTTCACGTTTTGCGGATAGAGGATGATTCGAGCGTCGAGAGCAACCAACTGATCCGAGGACGCGACCAGCGGATTGATGTCGATCTCCTTGATCCAGCGTTGCTCGACGACCAACTGGCTGAAACTGACAAGCAGGTCTTCCAGCGCCGTTAGATTAACTGCTTTTCGCCCTCGCACGCCTTTTAGGGCTTGGAATATCTTTGTCTGTTCCATGACTCGGCGCGCCAGCGTTGTGTTCAAGGGCGGAAGCGAAAGGGCCCGGTCCCGGAACACTTCAACCATTTGTCCGCCAGCGCCGAACATCAGCACTGGACCGAATTGAGAATCCACGCTGCTGCCAAGAATCAGTTCATAACCTTCCGCGCGCAAAAATGGCTGAACCGTAACCCCGAGGAAATGGCCCTCGCCGGCTCTCGCTTTTACCGAGGATTCAATTTCCCTCCACGCACTCCGCACTGCGCCCGCATTGCTGAGGTTGAGCTTTACTCCGCCGACGTCCGTTTTGTGGGTGATTGTGTGCGAGAGCAGCTTGAGGACGACTGGATAACCGATCTCTTCCGCCTTCGCGACCGCCTCTTCTTCATTGCGTGCTTCGAGCGCGGGCGTGGTCGGAATCCTGTAGCATGCCAGCAACTCCTTTGACTCGGTCTCGGTCAGAATTGTGCGGCCGCTTTGCCGCGAATTCTGCAGGATCGTCAGCGCTCGAACTCGATTGGGTCCGTTGTCCGAGTGTGGCAACAGGGGCGTCTCATACAAACCGCGGAGGAGATAGCTGTACCGCCACATGTAATAAAAAATTCGAGCCGCCGTGTCGGGATAAGGAAAGGTGGGAATTCCGGCCCGGTTCAAGACCTCGATCCCGGCTGTCATTTCTGTACCACCCATCCAACTTGCCAGCACAGGTTTTCCAAGTCCTTTCGCGAATGGGACGAGCTGTTCCGCAGTCAGGGTCGGGTGGGACATCCCTTGGGGACACAAAACAGCGAGCAAACCGTCATTTCCCGGATCCTTTGCGACAATTTCGATCACCTTGGCGTATTTGTCAGGCAAGGCGTCTCCGAGGATATCCACTGGATTGTTATGACTCCAGTGCGGCGGCAGCATCTGATTGAGTTGCTCCAAGGTCTCAGCCGAAATCTCGGGCAGCTCACCGCCAGCCGCAATGATGGAATCTGCCGCTAAGACTCCAGGGCCACCTGCATTAGTCACTACCGCCAACCGCGGTCCTTTCGGACGGGGTTGCTTTGACAACACCTCCGCCATATAGAAGAGGTCGGCTATAGTGTTCACTCGCAACACGCCGCAGCGACGGAACGCGGCCTCCAGTACTTCATCGCTTCCTGCAAGAGTTCCGGTATGCGAGGCTGCGGCATGCGCGGCCGCATCCGTGCGTCCTGCTTTGATCACGATGATTGGCTTGGTCAGCGAGACCTCGCGGGCAGCCGACAAGAACGAGCGGGCGTCACCGACTGATTCCATATACATGACAATGGAGTGAGTGCGCGGATCGTTTCCGAGATAATCGATCAGGTCGCCCCATCCTACGTCGAGCATTGAACCGATCGAGACAAACGCGCTGAAGCCGACCAATTCCTGATGAGCCCAGTCAAGAATCGCAGTGCAAAGCGCTCCGCTTTGGCTGATGAAAGCGACGTTTCCCGGGCGCGCCATATTGGAGGCGAACGTGGCATTGAGGCCGCTGATCGGGTTCATTACTCCGAGGCAATTAGGACCGATCAACCTCATCCCGCTGTTTCGAATGTGTTCCAAAATCTGTCGCTCGAGTTCTTTGCCTTTTTCGCCATGCTCCTTGAATCCTGCCGAAATGACGATTGCTCCCCGCACGCTAGCGGCCACACATTCGCCGACGATGCCCGGAACGGTGCTGGCGGGTGTGACAAGCACCGCCAGATCGATCGATTCGGGAATGTCCGCTATACACCGATATGTCTTGATCCCGAGCACGTTCGGTCGCTTTTCGCTGACAGGATAGACAGTTCCTCCGAACGGGCTGCTTAGGAGACTCCATAGAACTGCGCGTCCAACGCTCCCTTGGCGGTCGGTGGCGCCGATCACAGCGACAGTGCGAGGCGCGAATATCGCGTCCAGTGGGTGCGGCTCTGACCGGAAGACGTCGTGTGCCTTGTCGTGCATCGGACGTTCCGTCGAGGCTCGCGTGTTCGTGGAACTCATGGTGCGCTAGTTTACCTTGGCGCAAACAACATTCGATGTGACGCTTGTCCTAACGCGAAGTGGACTATTTCGGTAGACCTGCGATCAAGGCCCAAGGTTGCGATTCTCACTCACTTGTACCTGAATCAGTATCTTCGGTGACACTCATGAAAATTAATAACGTCAGTCTTATCTGTAGGTTGCATGCCAATCTCAGACTGAGGATCCTTGTTGGGGACGCACCTCTTCACTCCACCGCTCGGCCCTTTTCGCGCTTGGAATTTCACGCGCCGCTGTTCTACAATTCGCCTCACTCGGGAACATTTGAATAAACCTGTTGCCGGGGGCTCGTGTGTTTAAACGCGAAGCCAATTCAAGGAGCGATTACAAAATGAAGAAGCTGCTCACGCTGCTGTTTGCGGTTGCCCTTTCTCTCTCGCTGTCGTCAGTTTCCTTCGCCCAGGACAAGCCGGCCGATTCCTCGACCGAGAAGAAGGCGGACAAGAAGGAGAAGAAGGCGAAGAAGGAAAAGAAGGAAAAGAAAGAGAAGAAAGACGATATGTCGAAAGACAGCAAGTAAGTGGTCCAGTTTTCTTAGCAAGACCCCGGCAATCACGTCGGGGTTTTTTTGTGGGCGTTTCCTGACGCGGCCACAAATCCGAACGTGCTAAAATTTGTTGCGTCCCAACGACTCCTCGAGACGCGACGCATCGGATCCTCCCACACTCTGTGACGACGGATTAAACAGTGGCTCAGAACCCCAATGCCCCAAGCGGGCCCATCACTTACGCCGATGCAGGCGTACACATCGACCGCGCCAATCGCACCAAGCAGCGCATCAAGTATCTCGCCCACAAGACTTTTACGCGCGGCGTATTGAGCGAAATCGGCGGGTTCGGCGGGCTGTTCTCGGTCGACAAGAAATATATCGATCCTGTGCTTGTCTCGAGTGTGGATGGCGTCGGCACCAAGCTCAAGGTTGCCTTCGAAATGAAAGTCCATCACACCGTAGGCGGCGATCTGGTCAACCACTGTGTAAATGACATCGCAGTCCAGGGCGCCGCGCCTCTGTTCTTCATGGATTACCTGGCAACCGGCAAACTGGAGCCTGAAGTAGCGGAGAAGGTTGTGGAAGGCATTGCCGACGCATGCAAGCACAATGGATGCGCTCTTATCGGCGGCGAGACCGCCGAGATGCCTGGCTTTTATCCCGAGGGCGAATACGATCTAGCCGGTTTCATTGTGGGGGTCGTTGAACGCGACAAAATTGTTACCGGAAAGGATGTCCAGGTAGGCGACATTGTGCTTGGGCTTCCTTCGAATGGACTCCACACCAACGGTTACTCGCTTGCCCGCAAGCTTCTTTTCGAAGTGGGCCGCTACTCGCTCGAAACCTACGTCAATGAGATCAAGAACAAAGTTGGCAACGAGTTGATGCGGACGCATCGCAGCTACTGGCCGGTAATTAAGAAACTCGTCGCGGGAGAGTGCGTCGCTGCCATGGCTCACGTCACAGGCGGTGGTATTACCGAGAACCTGCCTCGGGTTCTGCCGCGCGGAACTGCGGCGGTCGTTGAGCGCGGCACCTGGCCAATTCCGCCGCTGTTTGAACATCTTCAGAGACTCGGAAACGTGGCCGAAGACGAAATGCTGCGAACCTTCAACATGGGCATCGGGATGCTGATCGTGGTTCCCGCCAAGAAGTTCAAGAAAGCCCAGACGCTACTCGAGCGCGCCGGCGAGAAGTTCCATAGCATTGGCCGCATCGTCAAAGGCGATCGCAAGGTGATGTACAGCTGATTCACCCTGCAATCTGACCTCTTGAATCTGCAATCGCCTCTCACCCTGAATTCGATCTCTTGCCGCTTCTTTTGGTGAATAATGTCATTTTATGAAGAACCTGGGCATTCTTCTCTCTGGTCGCGGATCTAATTTTGTCGCTATTGCCGACAACATCGAGGCGCGCCGCATCCCTGGCGCTCGCATCGCCGTCGTGATCTCGAATCGAGCGGATGCTCCAGGAATCGAGACAGCCCGAAAGCGTGGATTGAGCGCCCTCGTCATTCCCTCGAAAGGCAAGGCGCGAGAAGATCACGATCGGGAAATGGTGCTGGCACTTCGTGAGCATGGAGTCGACCTCATCTGTCTGGCCGGGTATATGCGCCTGCTGTCGCCCTGGTTCGTGCAGCAATTTCCGCACCGGATTCTCAACATTCATCCGTCGCTCCTTCCTGCTTTCCCTGGACTAGAGGCACAAGAGCAAGCTTTCGCTTATGGAGTGAAGGTGTCCGGATGCACCGTTCATTTTGTGGACGAAGAACTTGACCATGGCGCGATCATCGTACAGAAAGCAGTGCCGGTGCTCGAGACGGATGACGAACACACGCTGGCGGAACGAATTCTGGAGCAGGAACATATCGCCTATTCAGAGGCGATTCGGATCGTGCTGGAGGGAAATTTCGAAATCGCCGGGCGGCGCCTCATCGACGCTCAGAAATCGCGCTGACATCCCGCAGCGGCGGCAATCAAAACTGAGCGTTGCTCTAACAACAAAAAGGGAGGCCAATTTTGGCCTCCCCATTTCGACTTGAGTGCCTGTTACGTTATTGCAGTCCCGTCGCTTGCTTTAACGGCAAAGTTTGAGAAGAGGGCCCCACCATAAATGTGTAGGTGCCGGGCACCATCTCCCACTTGTTCATCGAGACATCGAAAACCGAGAGAAATAACGGCTCGATGTCGATGGTGACTTCCTTGCTCTCTCCGGGATTCAGTTTCAACTTGTTCCATCCCACCAGGCGCTTTGGAGGTTCGAGCGCTCCAGCCGGCATACTCACATAAGCTTGCGCGATCTCTGCGCCTGCCCGTGAACCAGTATTGGTGACGGTAAAGGTGAGTCGAACATTTTTTGTGGTCCCGTCTTTCGAATCAGGAGTGACCTTCAGGTTACCGTAGCTGTAGGTCGTGTAAGACAGTCCAAACCCAAACGGGAACAGTACGGGTTTTTCTTCGGCGTCGTACCACTTATAGCCAACCTTCAAGCCTTCGTCGTAATGGACCTGAAAGGCAGGAAGTCCGGGCGCAATCTTCTTCCACGCTTCCGGATCGCCTTCTTTTGTGGTCGATTCAACCGGAGGCTTGACGATGGTGGGGTGCGGCAGATCGGCGTCGCTCTTGGGAAAGGTGATTGGCAGTTTGGCGCTGGGATTTACATCGCCAAACAGAATATTAGCAAGAGCCTGCGCGCCACGAATGCCCGGATACCAGGCTTCGATGATAGCGTTGACCTGGTTTACCCATGGCATAAGGGCCGGGCTACCGGTTTCGAGCACAACGATCGTATGTGGATTTGCTGCAGCTACGGCCGTGATCAGATCGTCCTGATGATCGGGAAGCGTGAGAGTGTCGAGATCCATTCCTTCACTTTCCCACTGATGCGCGAAGACAATGGCGACCTCTGACGATTTGGCAAGCGCAACAGCGGAAGCGGCATCGGTTCCGGGATCGTATTGGACATTGGCCTGAATCGCTTTCGCTCGGATGTTATCGAGCGGTGAGGTTGGGAACCAAATGTGCTCTTGCCACTTGGTTCTTCCTTTTCCCGGAGGCATGATCGCGTTTCCGCCCGGCGGATCTACCTGCGCGGAGCCTCCACCCGAGAGCATGGCGACATCGGAATGCGCTCCGATTACTGCAATGTTCTTCAGCGCTGACGCATTCAGGGGCAGCTGGTTGTTCTCGTTGCGGAGAAGCACGATGCTCTGTTCGGCAATCTTCTGGGCGACCTCAAATCCTTTGAATATGTCGACCACGCTTTTGACCGGGGGATCGTCAATCACGCCACAGGCGAACATCGAACGCAAAATACGGTGCAGATGATCGTCGAGTTCGGCCATGGAAATCTGTCCAGACTCGACCGCTTTCTTGAATGGCTCGCCGTAGAAGATTTCCCCCGGTTCTTCATGATCGAGTCCGGCAGTGGAAGCTTTCGCCGTACTGTGCGTTGCCTGCCAATCGGAGACGACAAATCCCTTGAAGCCCCAGTCCTTTTTCAGTATGTCGGTGAGGACGTGTTTGTTCTCGCAGGCATAGTCACCGTTGATGCGGTTGTATGAGCACATGACCGCAGCAATCGGCGTTTCACGTAGCGCGACCTGAAATGCGAATAGGTCGGTCTCGCGCATGGCTCGTTCGGTAATGTTGACATCCACCGCGTTGCGTCCGCTCTCCTGGTCGTTGAGCACGTAGTGCTTGATGTCGCCGATGACGTGGTTGTCTTGTTCGGCTTTCATCACTCTGGCGACCAATTTTCCGGCCAGAATCGGGTCCTCGCCGAGATATTCAAAGGTGCGGCCATTGCGGGGCTCGCGGGGAAGATTGGTACCACCGCCCAGGGTCATGTTGTAGCCTTGGTCGCGCAGTTCACGTGCAATGAGAGCGCCATATTCGTACGCTGCATCTAGATCCCAACTGGCTGCGCTGGCAAGATTGTTTGGCAGTGCCGTAGAGTAGCGACCGTTTTCGCCGCTTTGCCGCACGCCATAGGCAGCGTCAGACATTTGAACGTCGGGAATTCCTAAACGCCGCACACCAACCACGTACCCTGCGCCGCCGTTCGAGTGAATGGCTAAAGGACTCAATGGACTGAGTTCTTTCAGTCCGGTTCCGTGCAGAAGCGAAATTTTCTCATCGAGCGTCATCTCTTTGATCACGAGCGAGGCGCGTTCATCGGGAGAGAGGCTGGTGTTCATCCACGGGCGATTCTGATTGTTGGAAGTCTGAGCGATCGACAGGGCAGCGTAAAGAAGGATGGCGCTGATCCCAATGAAATTCTTGAGGGCACGGACGTACGGTGACATGGAGCTCCCTTGTGAGGATGGATGTCAAAAAAGAGAAATCCAATATTACTACTAAATCGGTTTTCTGGCGGTGATTAAGCGAAATCAGCCTTCCCAGACGAAAGCGTCGAAAATCCGGTTTGACGCGAAGCCGAGGCGTTCGTAGAGGGCAATGGCCCGCGAATTCGCCTCTGTTACGGTCAGCGAAATCGAATTGAATCGACGCTCGCGGAGGTTGCGGGCCGTAGTTGCCATGAGAGCTTCGCCCAGCCCGGCGGAGCGGAATTCCGGAAGCACACAGATCTGGGTGATGTGCCCGACGTCAGGACGAACCTGCGAGCACAAGATCAAGCCGATTAGCGATCGACTGCGCCTTTCGAAGACGAGGAAAGAGGAAAACGGATCGAAAATGCCGCACCCCGGAAACCGGACGATATTGTTGAGGAAGCGCAAGGACCCGGTCAGGGTCCGGTACTGGTCATTGATTTCCGCGTCCACATGTCCGCGATAGGCCGCAGTGATAACGGCGGCAGCGGCCTGGTATTCCTGTTCGGCCCAGGGCCTGATCTCAAATTCGGGCGCGACAGCGCGGATCGAGGGAGGCTGCTTCCGGATATCGAGCGTCATGAAAACACGTGGGTGACGGCTGAACCCCTGTTGGACGAAGGGCTTCACTACCTCTCCACTCTCATGGGCCAGCAATTGTGCTTCGACGCGGTGGATACCAGGGGATTGCTGGAGGGTTTCGATCACGTGTGCCAGGAGACGCTCTTCGACTTCCTGGCGGTTAGGAGTGCGTCCGCCGTTACGAACGAAGAGATCACCGATCACGCCCTTACTCTGCTCATAGACGAAGAAGGAATAGCCGAAAATGTTGCCACGTTCGATGGCTGCATAGCCCGGCAGGATCTTGGCGTCCATGTATCGCAAGATCATCTCTGCCGAGCCGGTATAGTCCCACGACAAAAGCCGCGCCCAGGTGGCAATCTCATCTTCGAGCAGGGGACGAAGGTCAGCCGAAGAGAAGTGTCGGAGGTCGAGGATTTCCACGGGACTCCTGCGGGCAAGCGCGCTTTAACATCGCAGTCTAGCAGGTGATACCCGATGGGCGACAGGGCTCGGGGGTTGCGTTATTGAGGCGCGAGCGGTCCGATCCAGTAAATATCAAGATTTTGCGCAGGAATGTTGGTCAGGAGAGAAACTTTTCGCCCAGCCAACCCGCGTGCTGCCAATTTCAGCGCATCATGGCCTGCGACCAGCAGATGACCCGCGAGCGGGATCTTGTGGTCTTCATAGCGTGAAGTGTCGCGATTGAGGTAGAACTCCAATCCATACTGTTGTTCCCGGCTGACCTGAAAAACCGCGACAGGAAATTTTTCCTCCGATAGGTTCTGAATGATATGCGCAATCGGACGTGCCGAAAGTGTTTGATCGATGATGGGTGAGGCCAGACGAAGAATCGCCGCCACGCCGAGAACTACGGGAAGCATCGTGAGAACACGAACTGCACGAAATCCGCTGGACGTTTGAAGGAAGATGCCTACGATGACCGCAGTGATGCCCGCGACGGCGATTGCCACCATCGTGCCGCGATCCCAGACAAGTCGGTGGCGGAGCAGATATTGCGGAGCGGCGAGTGGTCCAAACATCACCAGCGCGCAGATCAGAGCGTGGAGAGTCGCGAGCCATATCGGAACCCGAGCCTGCTGCTCGCGGCGTTCGGCAAGGTAGTTCGTGGCCAGCAGCGCGCCCGCGGGAATGGCTGGAAGAATGTACCCGGGCAACTTCGACTGCGAGAAACTGAAGAAGGTTATCGGCACCACCAGCCAGATGAAGAGAAACCATGCCCAGGAATCCTCCTCGCTCGAGAATGCCTGCAAGCGCTCGGACCATGCTGAGCGGAGACGCGCAATGACCGGCGCAAGCGCGAACACCGTCCACGGTACGAGACTCAGCAAAGCGACAGGAATATAGAACCAGAAAGGCTGATGATGGTGATAGACGTCCTGGCTGAAGCGAGCGAGGTTATGTTCCAGAATGAAGACGCGGAAGAATTCAGGATTCCGCATCTGAACCGCGATATACCAGGGGGCCACGATAATCAAAAACACGACGATGCCGGGAATCCAGAGCGAGCGAAGCAGGGCGCGCCAATCTCGTTTCAAAGCGGCAAAGATTGCCACAATCGCCCCTGCCAAAAATGGCGCTACTGGGCCTTTGGCGAGACTTCCAAGCCCGATGAATGCATAAAAAACGCAAAGATAAATGCGCTTCCCGCTTTCGTGCCAGGCATACCACCCGAGCATTGCGATAGTGAAGGCGGCGGCGAGAGGCATGTCAGTTGCAGCCGCTCGGGCGAGGCCAACCGTTGCAGCGCAACTAGCGGCAATCAGAGAGCCGTCAACCTGGGAACCTGGACGGAACCGGCGCAAGAAAAAATAGATGGCGGCGACAAGCAGCCCTGCATCGACGCCCGCCGGGATACGGGCGGCACGATCACTCTCGCCGAAAACCGCATAGCTCACCATCGCTTGCCAGTAGTACAAGGGCGGCTTCTCAAGCCACGGTTTCCCTGACAGCGTGGGAGTGACCCAATCATGACGATCGAACATTTCGCGCGCGACTTGCGCGTATCGTGGCTCGTCGGCTCCCAGAAGACCGAAGGACCCGAGTCCGTAGAAGAATAGAAATCCGCAGAAGACAATCAGCAACAGGGCGTCGGTACGGGATCGACTCATCGACACGAGCCCACGAAAATGGCCTTACGCATTCGAGCGATACTCATTGGAGTTCCGCTGGCTGCTCTTCTTCACGCAGGCGCTCCACGACGAGGGCAACAGCCTTCGAGAGAGGGCCATCTAGGGAGCAGCCGCTGGCACATTTGTGTCCGCCCCCTCCAAAATGCTCCGCGACTGTCGAGACGTTCACTGCTCCTTTGCTGCGAAGGCTCACGCGCCAGCGACGGTCGGGCAATTCACGGAAGAAGATTGCGACCTGCACGTCTCCGATCGATAGCGCATAGTTGACCAGGCCTTCACAGTCTTCTTCACGCGCTCCAAAACGTTCCATTTGCTCCTGCGTGACCCATATCCAGGCAAGCCCGCCCTCGCGATGAAGGTTCGAGAGAGCGGCACCGAGCAGGCGAAGTTTGGCGGTGGAATGTCCAAAGTAGATATGCCGCGCGCAGAGCGCCGGGTCGGCGCCCGCGAGAACCAACTCACGGGCTAGCGCAAACGTATATTCGTTCGTGCCTTCGAACATGAAAGAGCCGGTGTCAGTCATCAACGCGGTATAGAGGCAGGTCGCGATATCTGCGTCCAGCGGTACTCCGGCAAGACGCGCCATGCGAAAGACGAGTTCGCCGGTCGCCATGGCGCTCGAATCGATCCAGTTGACGTGCGCGAAGTTGCGACCGCTTGCGTGATGGTCGATGCTGATGAGAAACCGGTCGTCGAGGCCGCCGAGCAGGGTCCGCTTCGTGCTGTCGCATTCGAGTAATATGGCGGCGTCGCTGGGCGGCGCTACTTCTGCCTGGACGACGCGATCAGCAAACGGCAGATTCTGATAGATGCGAGGGACGCCATCGTGCATCACCACATCAGCCGACTTGCCCATGCGATGCAGGATTTGCGCGCAGGCCAAAGCCGAGCCAATGGCATCGCCATCAGGTCGAGCGTGCGAAGTCACCACGAAATGGTGACGGGCGCGAATTTCCTGTAATACACGGTCAAGCATAAAAATCAGCTACTCGCTCTTGGCTTCTAGCTGCTGGAAACCATCCAAAAACAGACCGAAACCGCGACTACGTGTTCTTTTTCTGCCGCTTCTTGGCGCGCTCCAAGAGTTCGTCCACGCGGCTTTCAAGCTGTAAAGAACGATCGAGGTGAAAGAAAAGTTCCGGCGGGCGGCGAAGACGCAAGCGCTCTGCCAATTCATGCCGGATGAAATTCTTGGCGGCTTCCAATCCCTCAAGCGTGCGCTGGGCTTCCTCATCGTCGCCCTGCACATTCACCGATATGCGGGCGGTCCGCGAATCCTCGGCCATCTGGACCGCCGACACGCTCACCAGGCCGATGCGCGGGTCGGCCAGTTCGCCTTCGAGGATGGTCTCGATCTCTTCGCGGATAGCTTCGCTCAGCCGCTCACGATGATGTTTCTGGGCACGGCGTTCCATAGGAAGCTGGGGAAAACCGCTCAGAATAGCAGAAAAACAGCCAGCAGGTCTCACGTCAGGTCTCGGGTGTCATGCGGCATGTTTCGGGCAGGGCCGCGAAATCGGAGGATGCAGGCTTTCCTGCCACCTTGCACCTGAAACCCGACACCTGATTAAAAGAATTCCACAAACGAGTCGATCACTTCTGCCCCGGCGTTATTGGTGATACGGAGAGCGGCACGCTCGACATTTTTCATAAGACCATCGAGGTAGTCTCGCGAATGGGAGATGGCAACGACGCCAACGGTCGCCTGGTTCCACAGATTCGACGGATCAAGCTCGGCGACGGAAACGTTGAACGATGCTCGCAGACGATCCTTGAGACTGCGAATCACCTGGCGCTTGTCTTTCAGCGATTGCGCATGCTCGATTCGAATTTCGAGGGTTAGGGAGGCGATCATCTAGAACCAGTGGACAGTGGATGGTGGTCAGTTGACATCCCACAATATCCATCAGTCAACATCGAAGAGATGCATCGATGATTGATCGCCATCATTATGCGTGCGCAACGGCGGCAGCACTAAATCACTGCTCACGAATCGTTCTGCACTAACTTGGTGTGCTTCCCTTGAACAGCCAGAACAACTCGATGATCAGGATAACGACCACCAGGAACTCCAGCACGAACGCGCGGCTCTGGTGGAACTGGTCCACCATAAAGCGATAAAGCTCTTCGGCAGTGTGGACTTTCTGGTTGACCAAATCTTTGTAGTCGCTCACGCCGATTTTTGACGCGGCCAGTTTGTAGAAGCGGGCGGCAAACATGTCGCTGAGGAACTTGATCGCGTTATCGGCGCGCTCAGTCAGTTCATCGACATCGATCAAAACAGTGTGCAGCCGGTTGGCGCGGCGGGCGTTGCGCCAACGCGCCCAGATTCCCGTCGACCGGCGATCAAGGAACTCATACACGCTTTGCAACTCGCGGGTAAGCAGCTCGTCATAGTGCCGGAATTCGAGCAATTGCGAATTGGCATATTCGAGCAGTTGAATCGAAGGCTCGGCGCCCGCAATGTTGTCGTACAAGAAGGCGCCATTCCATCCGACGACCGCCAGATCGTTTGGATAGTATGAGATACGAGACTGCAGGATCTCCTGCTGTTCGACATCTGCCAAAGCCTGGGTTTCGCCGCGCACGATTTGCGCGATGCGGCCACCTTCGGTCGCCAGCAGCTGAGAGGCCGACGGATTTCCCGCGATCTCGCGCACATGAAAGATGAAGTAGTCCTCGTGCAACCATTCCTCATAGGGCTTGACCAGCGCTGGCCGCGCCCGCTCGATCTTCTGTTTGACGATTTTCTGAGCCATGCTGGTGAAGTCGGTGTCCCAAACCCAGCGGCTGGAGAGCCTGACGAGTGTGTCCCAGTCGCCGGAGAATGGCAACTCGAAGACCACGCTGAGAACCCCGTAATCGTAGTATTTGATCTGCGCGTCGAGACGTTCGCCGCTTTCGAGCACTAACGGCTCGACTCGTTCCACCACCGGCGGACGCTGGTATTGGACATACCCCGGAGCCGGGTGTTTGAAGCTAGCTTCCTGACGGCGGGCGCCAAAGATGTTCCGCAACTCGTCGAGCCGGATCTCCTCGGAGACGTCAAATTGAATCAAGACAAGGACAGATCCTTGGAGTGTCTTGTCCAATTTAATGACCGGTGTGGCGACCGTCAGGGTCGGATTGAGGACGGATGTGCGTTCGATTTCCATGGGGAAGCCTTTTCTATTTTCTTGTGCAGAAGGGCGCGACCGATAAGGGCTTACGAATGGAGCGGTAATTCCGGCCCTGCCCTGAAGCCGCTGTAGAACGAACAGGACCTCCTATATTTTCTATTTTCCCAGAAAAGAGGACAGAAGGGCAGTATGCGAGTTAAGCCTTGTATTTTCTGTTAATTACCGTTTTATCTTGACGGGCGGCAAAGAGAGAAGTTGCTGGACGGAAAGCCTTCCGAGCCATCCCACTGCGGGTCCTACCGCCTTCTTGCCAGCGCCCAGAGCAGGGCGGCTCCAGCAGCCATTCCGGCGATGGTCAGTCCAGTACGCTTTATGGACTTCCGGACCGCTGCCTCACGGGGCCGTGCCCAGGCGTCTTCCGGGAAATGCTTGGGTACCGGATCGTACAGAGCAGTTCCCTCAGGGCTTTCGGTAGACTCCGCAAGAGCCATCTGGAGGACTTCAGCCAGATGCAAGGCCTGACGGTCTGTCTCCTGGGCGATTTGTTCCCGGCAACTGAAGCCGTCGGCGATGATCAGCCAGTCGGTCGGTGCAGTGCGGACGGCTGGAAGCAATTCCAGTTCGCCGATTGCCTTCGACACCTCATATTTCTCTTCCTCAAAGCCGAAGGCGCCAGCCATGCCACAGCATCCGGGTGCCGGAGCCATGAAGTCGATTCCCATTCGGCGCAGAACTGATTCCTCGGCAGTCATCTTCATGATCGCCTTGTGATGGCAATGACCATGTATGAGGGCTTTCCGAGTGAGCTGGGGAAGCGGGAAGTCAGGTGCGCGCTGCTCCAGGAATTCGCTCAGCAGGAATACCTGCTTCGAAAGAGCATGAGCGCGCTCGTCGCGCGGGAAAAGATTGGTGAGTTCATCGCGGAACACGGTTGCACAACTGGGCTCGAGCACCACGATGGGCGTTCCCGCTTCGATTTCCGGCAGCAGTTCGTCCATGATGTCTAGCAGCAGGCTTTTCGCGCGATCGAGCATTCCAATGTCGTAGAGGGGCCGGCCGCAACACAGGTGCGCTCGCGGCACGGTAATTTCAAAACCGGCCGTCTCCAAAACTTCGACAGCAGCTTGCGCGGTCGAAGGAAGGAAGTGGTTATTGAAGGTATCAGCCCAGAGGAGTACAGGCCCGCGTGTCGGCGAGGACCGCGCGGGAGCATCAAATTCATTGCGAAGCTGGCGAGCCTGCCGTTCGGCAGCTGGAGGAAGACCGGTGGTGCGACGTTCCCACCAATCTTTGAACGTCTCGGAAGCAAATGCCGGAATGCGACGCTGAGCGGGAATTCCAGCAGCTCTCTTCGCAAGATCGCGCAACACGGGTAGCTGTGTTGTGAGGTTTACCAACCCTGGGACGTGCGACGCGGCCCGAGCCCAGAGATCGATATTTCCGAAGGCGAGCGCGTTCAACGGGCGTCGATTCCGCTCGTAATAGTGCGACAGAAACTCCGCCTTGTACGTCGCGACATCGACGCCGGTCGGGCAATCGCTTTTGCATCCTTTGCAGGCCAGGCAAAGATCGAGCGACTGCTTGACCGCCTCGCTCTGCCAGCGATCTTTGATGACCTCGCCCTGGGTCATCTCCCAGAGCAGATGGGCGCGGCCGCGAGTCGAATGTTCTTCTTCGCGGGTCGCGCGGAAGCTCGGGCACATGACGCCGCCTTCATGTCGGCGGCAGCGGCCTACTCCAACGCAACGCAATGTAGCCCGCGCCAGGCTGCCGTGATCGTCGGGAAACTTGAAGTGAGTCGTGGGCTGCCAAGGATCGTAGTCTGCGCCCAGACGAAGATTCTCATCGATCCTGTACGGCTCGACTACCTTTCCGGGATTCATTTTCCAGTCAGGATCCCAGAGGGTTTTAAATTCGCGGAAGGCTTGTATCAATTCCGGTCCGAGCATTCTTGGCAGCAGTTCCGCACGCGATTGGCCATCTCCGTGTTCGCCGGACAGCGAGCCACCATAGCTCACGACCAGATCGGCGGCCTCCTCCATGAATTGCCGGAATTTTCGGATGCCTTCCTCAGACTCGAGGTCGTAATCCATTCGCGTGTGGACGCAGGCGTGTCCGAAATGTCCGTAGAAGGCGCCGTCATATTCATGCGCCTCCATCAGCTTTCTCAGATCGCGCAGGTACGCTCCCAATTTCTCAGGCGCAACCGCCGAATCTTCGAAACCTTCCCATCGAATCGGTTCGCCCGGCACATGGGAGGTCACGCCCAGACCTGACTCGCGTATCTCCCAGATGCTACGGGCCTGCCGGGGATCGGTGAATAGGCGCATCGCCGGAGGCATGGCTGACCCCTCAAGTTTCTGCATGAGGTGGTACGCCTGAGACTCAGCATCCGACGGGCTGTCTGCGCCGAACTCGACTAGCAGCCACCCATTTCCTTTCGGAAGCAGTTCGAGACCCTCGAGGTTCTTCCCCAGCCGCCGGCTGGCGTTTGCAATCTTGTCGTCGAAACCCTCGAGCCCAATCGGGCTGTACTCCATGATCTGCGGGATGTGATCTGCACAGAGATAGATATCAGGCCAGCCGATGACGAGCAGCACGCGGTACTGAGGACTCTCGACCAGGCGGCACGTCGCTTCGAGCAGCGTGGCGCAGGTACCTTCCGTACCAACCAGAGCGCGTGCGACATGAAAACCGTTTTCCGGGAGCAGGTAATTCAGGTTGTATCCGGAGACCCGGCGCGGAATCTTGGGGTATTGGCGACGCACGAAATCACCGTAGCGATCGGCAATCGACTTGAGCCCAGCGTAGATTTCGCCTCGCCTGCCGCCTTCGCGAACGATTCGGAGGAGATCATCGTTCGAGGTCGCGCCCACCCGCATGCGATGACCATCGTAGGTCAGGATTTCAAGCTCCTCGATGTTGTCGTCAGTCTTGCCGGCCATGATCGAGTGAGTGCCACAGGAGTTGTTACCGATCATTCCGCCGAGCGTGCATCGATCATGCGTGGCCGGATCAGGAGCGAAGGTCAGGCGGTGCTTTTCGGCATCAGCCCGGAGATGATCGAGAATTACGCCAGGTTCAACGCGAGCCGTGCGTCGGGTAGGATCGATTTCCAGGATACGAGCCATGTACCGCGAGAAATCCAGCACGACGGCGACGTTGCAGCATTGTCCGGCGAGCGATGTACCGCCTCCGCGCGCCAGCAGCGGCGCATGGTGCTCTCGGCAGAGAGAAACCGCAGCAAGGACATCCTCGACATCGCGCGGGAAAACGATTCCAATCGGAACCTGGCGGTAATTGGAGCCGTCCGTGGCATAGAGAGCGCGGCTGGCACTGTCGAACCGAATGTCCCCGCGAAGATGCCGTCGCAATGCTGCTTCGAGCGATTGCGCATCGACAGATTCCGTGCGCGCGGAGAGTGCGCGGGCTGAGACATCGTATTGCGTTGGCGCAGAGCCTGACATGTCAGTACGAACATCTTCGAGGAAGAAAGGGGAAAGGCGCAAGGGCAAAGCAGTTCCAGCCAGCCCCCATTTTTGTAGAGATCAGGCGCGGACAGGGATGTCCGGGCACCCCGACTTAGCGCCAGGCGCGGGTCATGTAGTCGGACATCGATAGCGCCAGCAGGATCGCCAAGAAGAAGAAGCCTGACACCACGACCGCGCGGGTCATCTTCTCGTGCGTATATTTCACGTGCATGAAGAACAGGATTACCAGCAGAGCCTTAATGGTTGCGATGGTCAGGGCGACGGCTGCGTTGAACGGGCCGAGGTTCACAAAGGCAATGGCGGTCGTGGCCCCGGTTAGGATGAGAAGCGTGATCCCAATGAGCAAGTAAATTCCGACCGAGACTGTGTGTTCGCTGGATGCATGTGTTTTCGAATTGTGCTCGTTCGCCATGGCGATCCTTACTGCTGTCGTTTTAGGTGTGACGGCTGATCAAATATAGCAATGGGAACAGATAAATCCAGATGATATCGACCAAGTGCCAATACAGTCCGGCATTCTCGATCGGAGTGTAATACTGCGCCGAGAAGCGGCCCTTCCAAGTCATGACCGCGAGCGTGGTCATGATTCCTATCCCGATGATCATGTGCAGCGCATGCATGCCGGTCATCGCAAAGTACAACGAAAAGAATAGTTGCACTTCATTCTCGGCAACGGGGATCTGCTTCCCGTTGTCGTCGAACGTGCCGGTGAAATGGAATCCGGCACCCGGCACATGGTGCTCTTCAAACTTGTTGGTGTACTCAATGCTCTTGATGCCTAAGAACACGAGCCCGAGAAGCACGGTGATTACGAGATAGTTGATGGTCGTGCGCGGCTTGCCGTGCTGAATGGCATTGATGGCGAGAACGACCGTCACCGAGCTGACGATCAGAACCGCAGTGTTAATCGCCCCCCACTTGATATCGAGCGTCTGGCTGCCGGCCGCCAGCGCGGCAAAGTGGGAAGTGCGATACACCAGGTAGGCGCAGAACATACCGCCGAAGAACATGATTTCCGTCACCAGGAAGAGCCACATTCCGAGGGAGGCAGCGTTTTTCTGCTGCTCCATATCCGCGAAGTGGTGGCGCAGTTCCGGGTTTTGGACTTCGGCTTCCACAATGGTGGCTTGACTATCGGCCAACGGGAACCTCCTGTGGATGGGCGTCGATCTCGTCGTAGTTGTAGGCTTCCCAGGTTACGACAGGCGTCTCATCGAAGTTGAACGTCGGCGGTGGCGAACTTGTTTGCCATTCGAGGCCTGCCGCGTTCCACGGATTTGCTGTGGCCAATTCGCCGTAACGCAGCGACCAGAGGAAGTAGATCATCGGTAATAGATAACCCACAGCAAGTACGCTGGCGCCGGCGGTCGAGAGCACGTTCAAGACCTGGAACTCATCCGGATACTGCCAGTACCGACGCGGCATTCCGACATACCCCAGGATGAATTGAGGGAAGAACGTCAAGTTGAAGCCGACAAATACAAGCAATGCCGATAGTCGAGCCCAGCCCTCGGGATAGAGACGACCGGAAATTTTCGGCCACCAGAAATGCATCCCGCCCAGGAATCCCATGAGCACACCGCCCACCATAACGTAATGGAAGTGGGCGACGACGAAGTATGTGTCGGTGACGTGGACGTCGATCCCGAGACTTGCCAGGAAAAGACCGGTCAGTCCGCCGATCGTGAACAATCCGATGAAGCCGAATGCATAAAGCATCGGAGTCGTGTAGCTGATTGAGCCGCGATAAAGGGTGGCCGTCCAATTGAAGACCTTGATGGCGGAGGGCACGCCGACAAAGAAGGTCAAGAACGAGAAGATCATGGCGGCATACAGCGAAATGCCAGCCACAAACATGTGGTGCGCCCATACGAGGAACCCGATGACAGCGATCGCGATACTTGAGAGCGCGACGAACTTGTATCCGAAAACGCGCTTGCGCGAGAAGCAGGTGATGAGTTCGCTGATGACGCCCATCGAGGGAAGAATCATGATGTAGACGGCGGGGTGCGAATAGAACCAGAACAAGTGCTGAAAAAGCAAGGGGTCGCCGCCCAGCCTCGGATCAAAAATCCCAAGGTGGAAAATGCGTTCGACTGCAACCAGGACGATAGTAATCGCCACCACTGGGGTGCCGAGAATCATGATCAGGCTGGTCGCATAGTTCGCCCAGATGAATAGCGGCAAGCGATCCCAGGTGAGTCCCGGTGCCCGCATGCGATGTACCGTGACGATGAAATTCAGTCCGGTAAAGATCGACGAGAACCCAGCGATGAAGACGGCGAGACCCGCCTCAATCACGTGTGTGTTGCTAGCCGCGGTGCTGAAAGGAGTGTAGAAGGTCCACCCGGTATCGACGCCGCCCACCAGCATGCAATGCAGGAAGAGACCGCCCGCGATTACGTACAGATACCAGCTCAGCAGGTTGATTCGCGGAAATGCGAGGTCCTTGGCTCCCACCATCAGTGGCACAAGGAAGTTCCCGAGTGTGGCCGGCACGACCGGAATCAGGAAGAAGAACACCATGATCATGCCGTGCATCGTGAATACCTTGTTGTAGGTATCCGCCTGCATCAGGTCGCCCTGCGGCGTGAGCAGTTCGAGCCGGATGAGCATGGCGAAGAATCCGCCCAGGAAGAAGAAGAGCGTAACCGAGATCAGATATAGGATCGCGATTCGCTTGTGGTCGGTCGTCAAGAGCCACGACTTGAGACTGAACCCGTTGGTCAGATAGTTCGTCTTCGTACCAGGGACCGAATTGGCCGGAATTGCTGCACTCGCCATAACTATTGCACCTGCATTGTCTGGGGTTGTCCGCTGGGCGATGCCGTTGTTTGATTCTGAGTGCCTGCGGCCCCGGAAGGCTGCTGGGCCAGCGATTTCACGTAGGCTACCAGCGCGTTCAATTGCTCGTCTGTCACAAGACCTTGGAACGTCGGCATGACTGGTTTGAATCCGCTGACGATCTTGGCGGTCGGATTCAAAATCGACTCGCGAATGTAGTTCTCGTCCGCCGTTACTGTGCGGCCGTCTTCAAGCAGCACCGGTTTGTTGTAGACGTTGGTCAGATTCGGGCCACGGCCCTGCACATCTACGCGATGGCAGGTAGCGCAGCCGAGGGACGAGAACAGTTCTTTGCCCGCCTCAGGTAGCGGAGCGCTCGGCCCACCCGATAGCCATTGTGCATATTGCTGCGGTTCCATGACCACGATGTCCCCGATCATGCCTGAATGCGACGTTCCGCAATACTCAGCGCAAAACAAGTGATACTTGCCAGGCTGAGTCGCGTTGAACCAAAGGGTGGTGTAGCGGCCCGGCAGGACGTCCTGCTTAATTCGGAAAGCAGGCACGTAAAAGCTATGAATCACGTCCTGCGAGGTCATGATCAACTTGATGTTCTGGCCGGTGGGAACATGGAGCTCGTTGATCTCGCGCTGACCCTCCATGTGCTCGATCTTCCACATCCATTGCTTTGCCACGACGTAAACTTCAGTAGCGCTCGCGGGAGGAGTCCGTTCTTTGAAGAACAGAACCGCGCCCCATACGAAGAAAGTCAGCATCACGCCAAAAGGAATGATCGACCATCCGATTTCGAGGACCATCGAGCCTTCGATCTGATGGGCCTTGTGGCCGGGCCGAACGCGATATTTGACCGCGAAGATGGCCACCGCGGTAAAGATGAGCAACGTCATCACCGCGGCAACCAGGACAAGGTAGATGTAGAGAGCATCCACCTGCCAAGCCATGGTCGAGGCCCGATCGGGCCACAAAGGTAAGAATTTCGACATTACGCAGTTCGCCTCGGGTGACTGTGAGCCGCGCGAACATCCGAGCGCAGCATGATGAACACAAATGTTCCCAGGATCAGCATGGTCGCCAGCCCAGCCAGCTTGAGTATTCGACTGATGAGCGCCCCATACTTCCCGCTTCGTGGATCGTAGTGGTAGCAGTACAGCAGTACCTGGTCGCCGATATTGCCGATCCGTCCCTGCGAAGCCTGCACCAGTCCAAGGCGCAGATCTTTCGGCGAGAATTCGACACCATAGAGATACTCGGCAATATGTCGGTCTGGCGTAAGCACAACAATGGCCGTAGCGTGCGCGTACTGCTCCGTCTTCGGATCAAACTGGTACTGGAAGCCCACTGCTTTTGTCAGGGCGTTGATCTGGTCGGGTTGGCCGGTAAGAAAGTGCCAGCCATTTTCCGTCCCCTTGCGGCCATAGCGCTTCATCATGTCGCGCTTCTTCTCCGCCGCCATTTCGGTGGTCTCACGCGGATCGAAGCTGACTGTGACGACCTCATACTCCTTGCCCAAGTTGAAAGTCAGGGCTTTCATGGAACCGACCAGCCCTTGTAAAACTTCTCCGCACAACATGGGGCATTGGTAGTACCCCAAATTCAGGATGACCGGCCGGCCTTTCTCAAAGTAGTCGTCAAACTTCACCGGATTACCGAGTTCATCTTTAAACTGAAGATTACCGGGCACTTCCGCGTCCAAATGCTGCTCGATTCCGACGAATTCGAGCCCCGGCGGCCGCTGGTTCGCTGGCGGCGAAACTATGCCGCCGGACATGGGGCCGCGCATGCCCTGCGCGAAGAGTGGCGCGGAGAGCATGACCAAGAATGCTGCGATCAGAATGGTTCTACTACGCACAACGTGTTCCTTTTCCGGCGCGGGATTCGAGCCTCCGCGCAATTACTTACAGGTCTCTACACGCGTAATGTCTCTACGCGCCTACTGCTTGGGTGCAGGCGCTGGGTTAGCAGCTGCTCCGGTCGACGCGGTATTGGCCGAGCCCTGTGGACGCGTTGGAAATCCGCGCTGCACCGTCAATTCCATGGCCTTTTCGATTGGAATGTGCGCCACTCCAGCCTTCTCGTCGATCCAGCCGTAGCTGTTGAGTTCCTGTTCCTGCTTCATGACGAAATTTCCGAACTGGCCGCGCTCATTGTCTTCGAGAAGGGGAGCACCATTGTTTTCGAATGCTTTTTCAATGTCGGCCTTGTTCACCGTGCGAGAGGAGATTCTTCCCGCTTCGGTCGAAGGTATCAGCGGGCTGGACGCGGTCATCTGTGCCCGTTCATAGCGATCGAGAAACGCATACATCCCATTGATGATGAAATAAATGATCAGGCCGGTGATCGCGAGGCCGATCATGAAGGCAAAGATGCCTCGCGTACTGAGGTCTTCGCGTTCGAACTCGACACCGTGGCCGTTGTGGCCGTGATTCATCATTTCTTCACTCATGCGGCGTCTCCAGCATTCGAAGAGTTTGAGGCGCATAGAGCGCCAGCAGCGGGCGCGATCTCAAATTGCGCAGGAAGTAGGCCATCCAAAGCCCGCCCATTCCGGCCATAACCGCAAATAATGTCCAGCTGACGTGAATTTTCGTGTGCGACGCAGGTTCAACGTGCCACCAAAGATCCACAATCCGCATGAAAATCAGCCACACCGCGATGCGAACCAGGGTTGACGTCTGGCGCTTCAGTTGGCGGGATAGCAAGAGCAGGAACGGGACGAAGAAATGGAACGCAGCGAGAGAAACCGCGACGTATCCCCAGCCGTTGTTAATCCGGACCAGGAACCAGCTGATCTCTTCCGGCAAGTTGCCTGCCCAAATGATGAGCCACTGCGAGAAACTGAAGTAAGCCCAAACCATCACGAAGGTGAGCATGAACTTGCCGTGATCGTGGATCTCGGTGGGCTTGAGATATTCCGACATCGGTTTGCGCCGACCGAAAATGCGTTCGATCACAACCACGAAGCAGTAGGCAACCAGCGCCTCTCCGGCGATGAAGATCAAGCCGTAGATGGTAGAGATCCAGCGTGCTTGGAGCGACATCACCCAATCGATCACCGCGAATGAAATGCTGAACGAATAGATCACCAACCCTGGACCGCTTACCGCGCGGAAGCGCAGCGTACTCTTGTTGCGAGCTTCAGGATCGTCTTGCGCGGTCGACCACCGGTTGAGCAGGTAGGCCATCAGGATCCAAAGCGCGAAATAGATGATCGCGCGGATCCAAATTCCTTTGGGGTTGAGGTAACTCCCGGCGATATCTGCAAGCTTCTCACTCTTTGCCAGTTCTTCGGGGCGTGCCCACTTATAAAGGCGCGGCAGGTTCAGGCCGATTGGAATGAACAACAAGGCCATAAGCGGCAAAGTCATCATGCCGGATTCAAGGATGCGGCGAATGACTGTTCCCCAAGCCCCACCGACCATGTGGTAAAGCATAAGGATTGCCATGCACCCGAGCGAGAGGCCCAGCCAAAACATGAAAGAGGTCAGGTAAGCCGAATAGAAATTCTCGGGAGTGACGAAAGCGCCGGCAACCGAAGCTACCACGCCCACGAGTCCGACAAACAGCGACCGCGTCTGAATAGTCTGGGCGACGGGCGGCGCCGTGAAATCGGATTTGTTCAGCGTCGCCGTACTCATTTAGGCTCCTCTTTGTTTTCGCCGGCGTGCTCGGTGTCAGCAGGTTGCTCAACCGGAAGCGTGGCTCCAGTCCCAATGTCCTGATAACGCGGAGCGGGCGATGGCACCTTTTGTCCTGGCGGAATATCGGCGGCGGTTGCGTTCTGACTGAATTGCAGAGCCCGAATGTAGGCTGCAATTGCCCAGCGGTCGGCAGGCGAAATCTGCGACGCATAGTCGGGCATGACGCCGAAACCGTTGGTCATCACATCAAAGAAGTAGCCGACTGGAACCTTGCGCAGGCGCTCGATGTGGTATGACGGCGGACGCCGCAGTCCACGAGAGGGAATGAATCCGTTGCCGTCACCGACACGTCCATGGCACGGCGTGCAATAGATGTTGAACCGTTCGCGGCCGCGCTCCATAGTCTGAGAATTTATCGGGAAAGGAAAATAGTCGCCGTCGGCAGAGCCGATTCTTCCGGTATAGAAGTAGGTGTCTTCGCGCAGGTCGCCGCGCGCGACGGTGCCATCGACTGGCAGACGTGCGGAACGGTTATCTGCGAAAAAATCGCTCTTCGATAGGGGGCGATTGTAGGGCTGAAGGTGCATGTCGAGACGGCAGCCGGCGGTCGCACCGATGAGGGCGAGGAGAGCCGGTAGTAGCTTTCGAAGGTTGCTCATGACTTAGCTCGGCACCTCCGAGATTGCTCGGGGTGCAAGGCTTCTCAGAAATTCGCGAGTGCGCACAAGTTCGTATTTCGGATCATCCGCCGAGACCACCAGAAAGAACTTGTTGTCGGAGGCTTTCGCAAACTCGGCCACGTTAAACACCGGGTGATAAGGCTGTGGCAGCCCGTTCAGTGCGATCATGCCGAACACCGCCGACAATCCTGCGAATAGAATCGTCAATTCGAACGTTACGATGATGAACGAAGGCCAAGAATGATACGGACGCCCGCCGATATTGGTCGGATAAGCAATCGTGGCGACCCAGAACTGCAACGCATAACCCGAGAGCCCTCCGATGATGCCGCCGATCAGGACGACGAGAGCGACGCTGTTCTTGTGGAAGCCGATCGCATCCGCGAGACCTTCCACCGGGAACGGGCTGTAAGCATCGATCTTCTTATAGCCCGCGGAGTACGTTTTTTGGGCGGCCGTTACCAGTTCCTGCGGGGTGTCGAACTCCGCCATCAGTCCGTAAGTGGAAGCGTCGTTCATTGTTCAACCTCCGCCGCCTCATGGACTTGCGCTTCCGGCAACAAGGTCCGCAGTTCCGAAATCGAAACCATGGGCAGGATGCGCACAAACAGCCACATCGCTGTCAGGAACAGGCCGATCGTCCCAAAGAAGGTCATGAAGTCCCACTTTGTTGGGTAGTACATGCCCCATGCGGAGTTGAGGAAATCTCGGTGCAAGCTCACCACGATGATAATGAAACGCTCCAGCCACATGCCACACAGCACGATCAGCGAGATTACCCACAGCCAGAAGGTGCTGGTGCGGAACTTCTTCATCCAAAGTACCTGCGGAGCAAGGATGTTCAAGGCCAGCAGGCTGAGGTACCACGGTGCATAGGGACCGTGCAGGCGGTTCCACATCAGGAAAGAGTCGTAGCGGTTGCCACTGTACCAACCCATGAATGCTTCCATGCCGTAGCCGTAAGCCACGATGAGTCCGGTGGCCAGCATCACCTTGCCGGAGTTTTCGAGATGCCGCATGGTGATGAAATCTTCAAGACCATAGACGGCACGGATCGGTATCGCCAGGCACAACACCATCGCGAATCCCGAGTAGATGGCTCCGGCAACGAAGTAGGGCGGGAAGATGGTGGTGTGCCAGCCGGGCACAATGCTGATCGCGAAATCGAAGCTCACAACCGTGTGAACTGAGAGCACCAGCGGCGTTGCCAAGCCGGCAAGCAGCAGGTAGGCAGTCTCATAGCGGTGCCAGTGGCGCGCCGATCCGCGCCATCCCATCGCCAGGATGCCGTAGATGCGCTTGGTCCACGTATTCTCCGCACTATCGCGCAAGGTAGCAAAATCGGGTAGCAGTCCCACGAACCAGAAAACGAGCGAGATCGTAAAGTACGTCGAAACGGCGAACACGTCCCAGATCAGAGGACTGCGGAACTGGGGCCAATAGCTCATCGTGCTCGGATAGGGAAACATCCAGTAGGCCAGCCAGGGACGCCCGGTGTGTGCCAGAGGAAAGATTCCAGCGCAAGCTACCGCGAACAGCGTCATCGCTTCAGCGAAGCGGTTGATCGAGTTTCGCCAGCTTTGCCGCAACAGGGCGAGAATGGCTGAGATCAGAGTTCCGGCATGGCCGATACCGATCCACCAGACAAAGTTGATGATGGCGAAGCCCCAGCCGACCGGGATGTTGATGCCCCAGATGCCGGTGCCCACGACGAACAGGTATCCCAAGGCAATCAGCAGCACGTTCATCAACGAGAAGACGACCAGGAAGCCAAAGATCCATCCCAACGAGACGGGACGTTTCAGCACGATGTTGCTGATCTTCTCGCCGATGGTGGAGAAGGTATGCCCCGGTTCAATGACCGGCGCTCGCTGATCCGCCACCGGGATTTGTGTGTTGGTAGCCATGCTTTCGCTGCGCTCCGCTATGCCTTCAATTCCGGATTCGGGTTGCGGACCTCCGCTAGATACGTCGTCCGCGGCCGCGTGTTCAGGTCAGCCAACAGGGAATAATTTCTCGGCTGCGCCTTCCACTTGTTCACCTGGCTGTTCGGATCGTTGAGATTGCCAAAGACGATCGCATTCGCCGGGCAGGACTGCTGGCACGCTGTCTGCAGCGAGCCATCGGGGATGGTTGTGTCGTTGCGTTCCGCGTCAATACGCGCCTCACTGATGCGCTGCACGCAGTAGGTGCATTTTTCCATCACTCCGCGGCTGCGGATGGTGACGTCGGGATTGCGCATCAGCTTGAACTGGGGTGTGTCCCAATCCTGGAACAGCAGGAAATTGAATCGCCGAACCTTGTAGGGGCAGTTGTTCGAGCAATAGCGCGTGCCGATACAGCGGTTGTAGACCATGTCGTTCAGGCCTTCGCTGCTATGCGTGGTCGCTCCGACCGGGCAGACCAACTCACACGGTGCGTTCTCGCATTGCATGCACGGGACAGGCTGAAAAAAGCCCTCGGGATTCTCGCTCGGCCCTTTGTAATAGGCATCGACGCGAATCCAATGCATATGGCGTCCCTTGAGCGACTGCTCCTGCCCAACTACGGCAATATTGTTTTCCGACTGGCAGGCGACGATGCAGTTGTTGCAACCCACGCAGGAATTGAGATCGATCGCCATGCCCCAGGCGTAGGTCTCTTTGGAGTAGTCGAAGTTCGGGTATAGCGTGAAGTCTCGCGAAACTTCTTCTTCTTTCGCGAAATCAGGTTCCTTCCTGTACTCCTCGAGATCCCGCTCCATGACCAGCGGACGCTCGCTGCCATCGGGCGTCTCCATAGCCTGGTAGCCCTGGGTGCTGGCGAGGTTATAGGTCTCGCCGGTGGCGCGGAGTTGCACGCCGTTGCCAAACCACGGAGTCTGGCTTGTCCGCAGAGGGTATACATCGTGGCCGCGGCCGGTGCCCACGCGACCAGCTCGGCTGCGTCCATAGCCGAGGAACAGCGTGACCATGTTGTCTGGATGACCGACCTGAATCCAGATCGGGCCCTTGATCTTCTTGCCCTGGAATTCGACCTCAACCACATCTTTGAAGTTCAGCTTCATGCGCTCTGCCATCGCCGGGCCGATCATGACGGGGTTGTCCCAGGTCAGCTTGGTGAGCGGTTTTGGCAATTCCTGCATCCATCCGTTGTTGGAGAAGCGCCCATCGTAGATGGAAGGATCGCGGCGGAAATTTAATTCAATGCCGTTGCCACCGAATTGCGCGGACGGCGAGTTCGCCGCCTTAACGGAAACATTCTTCGGAGCGAAGGGAGTGTTTGCGATCCAGCCGTCATACAGAGACTTGCGCCAGAAGGTGTCGAAATCAGAACCTGTGTGCTGCTTTTGCCAGTATTGCTGCACAAGGTCATGACCGCTGAGACCCGACTGGCCAGCAAGCATGGTGATGATTTCGTGGGCGCTTTTTCCGCCGTAAAGAGGCTCAATCAGCGGTTGTACGATGGAGGCAGTGCCGTCATAAGCGCGGGCATCGCTCCACGCCTCAAGGTAGTGCGCTTCCGGGATGTGCCAGTGGCACAGTTCCGCAGTCTCATTGCGATGCGAGCCGAGGTAAACCTTCGTGGCGACCGCATTCGACTTCAAGGCTGCCGCGAATTCGAAATCGGCAGGAGCGTCATAGGCAGGATTGCCGCCCAGGATCAACAGCAGATCGACTTTTCCAGCGCGAACATCCTGGATAAGCTCGTGCAGCGATTCATTGCGATTGACTGGGTTGGCATCGATCGGATCGGTATAGAAGACTGTCTTGCCGATATTGCCAAGTTTCCCATTAATCACGTGAGCGAGCGCATGGACGACGGGGGGTTGGTGGTCGCCAACAATGACCACGCTCGAACCGCCGTGACTTCCTAAATCCTTGCGCAGTGCCTCCACGAACTTCTGCTGCTCGACGCCTTGCGGGATCAAGTTAGTTGCTTCATTGCCAAACAAGGAATCAAGGTAAATTTCAATCTCGCCCGCTTTCACCGGCAACCTGTGATCCGCCTTCAGTCCCGTCGAACTCGGTGTCGACTCGATCACGTACAGCCGGTTCATTGGAGCATCGGGATTGCGACGAGCGGCAAAATCGCGGATGTAGCGCGTGTTTCCGGGGAATCCCGCGTAGAGAAAATCGGCGTCGAGCGAGACGATTACATCTGCCTTCGAAAGGTCGTAGCGCGTCTCGACGACTTCGCCAAAGGCCATGTGCGCGCCTTCATTCGCGTTGTCGCGGTTCACCGGCTCATACACGTGCCACTTTGCTTGTGCGTTGGCGGCAAGATAGCTCTTGATCTGGTTTGCGAGGGTGGGTGACGAAACGGTTTGCGTCAGGATGCGGACGCCGGCTCCGGCGATGGCTTTTTGCGCGGCGATCGGCCCGCGAACCGCTTCCGTGAACGCGTTCCACGAACGCACATCACCGAGATACGTGACGTTGGTCGCGCGGTCCGGGTCGTACAGGTCGAGCAGTGACGCTTGCGCGTACACATCGGTCCCGCCCTGGCTCGCCGGATGTTCGGGATTGCCTTCGATCTTGGTGGGGCGATACATGTGGCTCTCGACCAGGATCGGCGAGGCGTAGCCGTTGAGTGTGAAGGCCGTTGCGTAAAACATCGGCTTGCCGGGGATGACATTCTCCGGCTGCTTCACATAGGGAACGATCTCGGTCAGCGGCATCTTGGTGCAGCCGGTCAGTCCGGCCAGCGCCAGTGATGCGCCCATCGTTTTCAGGAATCCGCGGCGGGAGAATGAATCGAGCCACTCCGACGCGCCCTTGGGGAATTCACGGTGCATCATCTCCGTGAACTCTTCGCTTCCGGCGAGTTCTTCCAGGCTGCGCCAATATTCGGGACCCGTCGTCTGCTCGATCTGCTGTTTCACGTTGGCAAGGTCGAGCTGATTGCGCTTTCCGGGGCAAACGTCCGGGCCGGCCGTTTTCGTCTTTTGCTCGTCCATTTTGTCGTTCGTCTCTGGCGAATTTCTTCGCAATGTCAACCTGTTACCGGTGACAAGTGTTGCAACTGGTGATGTCGTAGACCGACCGAACCTTGTATGCCTGCTTCAGGGCCTCGCCCAGTTTGGTCTGTTCCTGATACGTCTGGCCGTTGAAGACGACCTCTCGTTGATGTGCGGGATCGCGCGAGGGCGCTTCGTATCGCATGTTGAAGACCTCTTCACGTGGACGCAGATATTTCTCGGGCGCGCGATGGCAGTCCAGACAGAATTCCATCTGCAGCGAAGCGTATTGATACATCAACGGCATTTGATCCACAGGGCCATGGCAGGTATTGCAGCCCACGCCCTTGTTGATGTGGATGCTGTGATTGAAATACACAAAATTCGGAACTTGGTTGACGCGCGTCCATTCGAGTGAGCGGCCAGTCCGGAAGCTTTCACGAACAGGTTCGAGGAAAGCGGCGTTAGTCCAGATCTGCGCATGGCAATTCATGCAGGTCTTTGTGGGCGGAATTCCCGCAAACGCCGATTGCTCGACCGAAGTGTGACAGTAGCGGCAGTCGATCCCAAGTCCGGTGACGTGATGCTGATGGCTGAAGGGCACGGGCTGCGGCTTACGCACCCCTTCCCAGGTGATATAGGGCGAGCGTTGAAATTCAAAGAGCGCCCAGAACAAGCCTGCCACCACAAACACCACGAGGAACAGCGAGGCCCGTGCAATCGCATTGCTGCTGCGTGGAAAGATCTGCATGGATTATTGCGTCTTCAGTTGTGCGGGATTGGTTGCGCCCGCTCCCGGCTTCCCCGTTGCGGTTTGAACGTCACACGATGCTATGACGCTCGTCACTGAAACGGGTGATTATAGCAGTTGGACAACATTTCGGAATAGTTTTGCTGCGAGATTTCTTCGTTTCAATTCGGGACACTTGACTCGAAGCCAACGGACCCTTTTTCAATTTTGGAACACTTGAGTGTTTCAGCAATTTCAGCAGGGCCATCTTGCTCGGCGCTATCAACGCAAATTCATAACCAGCAGTTTGGGTTCGGTCATTTCCTCGATGGCATCCCGCAGGCCTTCGCGTCCGATGCCCGAGTCCTTAATTCCGCCGTATGGCATGTGGTCCACGCGGAAAGTGGGCACGTCGCCGGCGATGAGTCCGCCGACCTCGAGTTCCTCGTAGGCCTGGAAGATGAGCTTTGCGTCGCGCGTGAAGAGTCCAGCCTGAAGTCCATAGGCCGACTCGTTGAGCTGTTTCAGCGCGGAAGAGAAGTCTTGATAGGGCTCAACGGTAACGACCGGCGCAAAAATCTCCTGGCAGTTTACTTTCATCTCGGCGCGGGTACCGGTGAGGACAGTGGGCTCCACGGCGGAGCCTCGGCGTTTCCCGCCGCAGAGCAGGCGCGCGCCGCCGCGAACCGCTTCCTGAATCCATTCGACAGCACGTGCAGCATCGCTCTCACGAATCAAGGGTCCGAGGTCGGTAGTTTCTTCGAGTGGATCGCCAAGCTTGAGTCGGCTGACGCCAGCAAGGAGAAGATCTGTGAATTCTCCATAGACTGAATGCTCGACCAGAATCCGCTGTACGGAAATGCAGCTCTGTCCTGCATAACTGAAGCCGCCGGTAACGCAACGATCGGCCGCATAGGCGAGATCGCAATCACGATGCACGATCACACCAGCATTGCCACCAAGCTCCAGCACTACCTTTTTCTTGCCCGCCTTATTCTTGATCGCCCATCCGACCGGGGCACTGCCGGTAAAACTCACGAGCTTGATTCGGTCGTCGATCACCAGCAGTTCAGCGTCTTCGTTGGAAAGCGGCAACACGTTCAATCCGCCATCCGGCCATCCGGCAAACTGAACGACTTCCGCCAATAACAAGGACGATAACGGCGTTTGCGGCGCGGGCTTGAGAACCATCGAACATCCCGCGGCAATGGCGGGCGCGACTTTGTGCGCCACCAAATTCAAGGGAAAGTTGAAGGGGGTTATGCCCGCAACGGGACCGAGCGGAAATCGTTTAACGATGCCCCAGCGCCCCGCGGTGGATTGTTGCCAGTCGAGGGGAAGATACTCGCCATATCCGCGAACGGTCTCCTCGGCTGCGACATTGAATGTGAAGATGCTGCGTTCGATCTCGATGCGGGCGCTCTTGATCGGCTTGCCCGCTTCTTGCGCGAGAGTCCGCGCGAATTCTTCCTTTCGTTCCTGGACTCCATTCGCAATTTGCCGGAGCACGCGTTGACGTTCGAATGCTGGCAGGCGCCTGGTGGTGCCGAAAGCCTTCACCGCCGTGGCGATCGCGAGTTCGGCGTGCAGGCGGCGTCCCTGGAAGACGCGAGCGATGATTGACCCGTCAAATGGGACGCGAACATCAACGACGTCGCCCTCTTCCAGAAACTTCCCATCAAGGAAAAAACCATGGGTTGCAACTGGTGTTGCGGTCATCTCCGCCATTGCCAACCTCCCCACGAAGAGCCCTGCGGAGATTATAGAACTTGGTTGCCGGCGAGTGGCGCGCGGTTTCTTAAGCCGCAAACGTTGACGAAGATGCCGCTATTTCCCTGGCTGCGGTTTGAAGCGCTCATCAACCTCGACCTGATACCCGGCGACGAGGCGATTGGTTTCATTGGCCATGCCGACCACGGACATGAGTTCTTTGAATTGAGCGTCGGTCATGCCTTTCTTGCGCGCCGACGCGGTGTGAGAAGCAATGCAGTACTCGCACTGATTGCTCACCGAGACGGCTACGTAGATCATTTCTTTTGTGAGCGGATCGAGCGCGCCAGGAGCCATGACCTGCTTGATGTCCTCCCACGTGCGCTTGAGCATTACGGGATCGTGCGCGATCGCTTTCCAGAAATTATTGATCCAATTTGTTTTGCGCGTAGCCATGATGTCGTCATAAATGGCGCGCACCTCGGGGCTGGCTTGTTCGTACTCGATAAGGCCAAAGATGGACATGGAAAACTCCAGGTGTCGGGTATCAAGTCTCGGTGACAGCTGTCAGATCCCCAGGACATCAGTATGAAATTGAGAAGCCAGAAACTGAGAACCGAGAACTGCATTACGAAATCCAGTCTAAAACTTTGTAGTACGCGCCGGCGAAGGGCAGGAACCACGGGTTACCGTTATACAAACCGAGCGGCGCGCACGGGAAATCGATTTCAGCAAACGGATTGTCGGTCTTGCCGGTTGCGATCCATTCCGCCATCTTCTGACCTTGCCATGTCGCCATCGCGACTCCGTGCCCCGCATATCCCAGGGCAAAGTACACGCCATCGAGTTGTCCGACATGAGGCATGATGTCGAAGCAAAAATCGAGCGTGCCGCCCCAGACAAAGTCGACTTTCGTGTCGCTCAATTGCGGATAGACTTCGATCATGCCAAGGCGCAAGATCTCGGCGCTCTCGCGGATGGTCTGGGCAGTCTCAGGAAAGAAAGCCGCGCGGCCGCCGAAGAGCATTCTTCGGTCGGGAGTGAGCCGGTAGTAATAAAGATAGTTCTTGGAATCGTAGATTTGGCGGTTGCGCGGGCTCAGTTCAAGGGCCAGTCCCTCAGGCAGGATTTCAGTTGCAATGATGTAGGAGCCGATGGGAATAATCTTCCTGCGCAGGGCTGGGGTAGCAGCGCCGGTGTAACCGCTGGTCCCGACGAGAACGTTTCGCGCCCATAGTGTTCCGCGCGATGTCGTGACTTTGTATCCGGGAACGCCACCCTTCGATTCGCGAACGACAGTCTGCATTTTGGTGCGCTCGAAAATGCACGCACCGGCTTGCATTGCAGCCGAACTGAGGCCGGCGACGTACCGGGCCGGGTTGAGGCCACCGCTCGTTTCGTCGACCATACCGCCGAAATAAATACTCGAGCCGATTTCCTCGTGCAGATCCGCACGCGGTACCACCCGAAGCTGATGATTGAACTCGCGAGCGATCACCTCAGCCTGACGGGCATAGCGGTCAAAGTGCATCTGCTTGCAGGCAACTTCAAGATGCCCAGTTCGCGCGAAATCGCAGGCGATGCATTCATCTGTAACGATACGTTCGACGCTGCTTATGCTCTCGAGCGAGGCAGCATACATTCGGCGCGTTAGTTCGCGCCCATATTTGGAGATCAGCTGATTGACTCCAAGCTTGAGGCCGGTGAGAACCATGCCCCCATTGCGTGAACTCGCGCCCCAACCGATGGTCTCTGAGTCGAGCACCACAACCCTTGCGCCGCGCTTGGCAAGAACGAGCGCCGAAGACAGTCCGGTAAACCCTGAACCGACAATAGCGACGTCACAGCTTTCCGGCAATAGCTGCGCGGGAGAGTCGGGCATTTTCGCAGTGGTGAGCCAGTAGTTGAGTTCCTGGGGCATGGAGAATCAGTTCTCAGTTGCCAGTTCGCAGTTTCCAGTAGAAGCGAGTAGAGAATAACCCAACGGCTTCAGGTCTGAGAACTACTACCAACTGCAACCGCCAACTGCTTCTAGAGCACTGCCGTTTCGTGAATTGTGCGTCCTTCCGCGAAGCGGGCGAAGTCAAGGAGCTTCGCATCGATCAAGTCGGTCTTTTCGGTCAAAATCAGATCGCTCAGAATTTTTCCCGTAGCGGGCGAATGCATCACGCCGTGCCCACTGAATCCGTTGGCAAAGAAGAAGCCGGAAACCTCGGGCGACTCACCGAGAATCGGATGGTGATCGGGCGTCATTTCGTAGAGCCCAGCCCACGCGCGCTTCGGATTCACGGCCACATTCTCGAAAACCGGCACGCGTTCTGCCGCGCGGGTCAATATCTTTTCGACAAAGCTTGGCTCGAAGTCGGTTTTGTAACCGGCCGTCTCTTCGGGATCGTTCCATGCCAGCAAGAACCCACGGCTTTCGGGCCGGAAGTGGAATCCGTTCGACATATCGATAATCATCGGCGCGCTGTGCGGAAATTCATCGAAGGGTTCAGTGGGAACCAGCATGCGCCGCAGCGGTTCAACCGGGAGATCGACACCGACCATGCGTGCGACCGGGGCGGCCCAGGCTCCCGCGCAGTTGACAACTGTCCGAGTGGAAACGGCGCCCCGCGCAGTTTGAACTTCGAATGATCCATTGCGTCGCGAAATACCTGTAACGCTGCAATTTTTCCAAAGAGTAGCACCATGGTCGGAAGCCCAAGACATATATCCGATCATCGCGCTGTAGGGATCGACAAAGCCGTCAGTAGAGCAGAAGCTGCCGCCAACAATATCGTCGCCGCGCAGTTGCGGAAACATTCCACGAATCTCATCGCCATCCAGCATGCGCACATTTTTCAGTCCTAACTGTACCTGTTTCTCGAAATTCGCCCGCAGGTAAGCAAGATGCTTGTCGTTAGTGGCGCAGAAAAGGTATCCCTGTGCGCGGTAGTCGCACGGATAACCGAGGCGCTCCTCAAAACTCGCATAGAAGGGAATCGAGTAGAGGGACATCTGAATATTGACTGGAGTGGAGAACTGAGCGCGAACGCCGCCCATGCTCTTGCCGGTCGATCCCTTGCCCTGCGCTGTTTCGCGCTCGATTACGAGGACGCTCTTGCAACCTGCCGCGATCAGGTGATAGGCGATGCTCGAGCCGACAATCCCTCCGCCGACGATAACGACATTAGCCGTGTGCATGGCAAGTGAATTGTAAACGTGAAGAAGCGAGGGCATCCGTAATTCGAATGCCCTCTGATTGTCAGCCGGAGTTCAGCGAAAGGCTTGTTTCTTAACTGATCGCAGCGATTCCCATCTTGACCAGCACCCAGAACGCAAACCATCCGAAGACAATAGCGGTAGCAGTACCGCGCTTGACCTTGCTGATGCAGGGGAGGCCGATCGCCATCAGGATGAGACTCCAGAATGTGAAGACATCGATCGAACTCAGCAATGCGTACAGCACAGGCGAAGTAACGGGATCGATCAGCGCGCCCAGGTTTGTGGCAGCCGGATTCTGAATGAAAAACGAGTCGGCGCTTACACCGGCGACCAGAGAAAGGATCGCAATCAGATAGACGAAGTTGGCAGGCAGCCACGCGTACACAACCATCGCGTAGGTGCTTCCAAAGCGGGCGTCACCGCCTCCCGCAAATTTGAGCGTTCCAAAGAAGACAGCTGCAATAACCAGGTAAAACACCAGCCCGAATAGGGGGGCCGCATAGGTGAACACTCGCCAGAATTTCCCCTGCTGCTGCATGATTCGGTCGCGCTGGTCGGGAGGTAATTGTTCAATCCGCGCCTCTTGTTTGGGTTTAAGCCGGATTTGGTTCTCGATTACTTTGACGAAGCCGACCTTTTGATCAACCACGTAATTGAAAGCAGAAGCTACGATCACGGCGATCAAAAATGGCAACCACCAGCTCGCGCTGCGGCGCAGGTCGGTGAAGGTCTTGCCGGGCGCGATAAAGGTATCGATCACGCGTTCGACTTCGGAAAGGCCAGCCGGCGCTGGCAGTGGCGGGGCGGCAGGTTCAGTGACCATGGTTTCTCCTGAAATCAGCGAAATTGTAGTTTGCGCTCCAGTGTGCAGCAACAGCTACTCGGCGAACAGCAAAGATACCGGTAAATGGAGAAGAAAGGACGGGGTGGCATTACTGACCCTGCCTATCGGACGGCGATCTCGGGCGTCGCCGCAAGCAGGCTGGCAGTGTAAGGATGGCTGGGGCGAGCGGTGATGGTTTCGGTGTCGCCGACCTCAACGACCTGGCCCCGATACATTACGGCAATACGGCTGGAGAGATAGCGAACGATGGGCATCGAGTGCGAGATAAAGAGATAGGTGAGACCAAGCTGGCGCTGCAGTTCGCGAAGCAGGTTTACGATCTGCGCTCCAACGCTGACGTCGAGAGCGGAGACAGGTTCGTCCGCAACGATGAATTTCGGGCGCAATGCTAGAGCGCGCGCGATCCCGATACGCTGGCGTTGGCCTCCGCTGAATTCATGTGGGTAGCGGCGACCCGCCGACTCATCGAGTCCCACCGCCCTCAACAATTCGGCAACTCGGCGCCGCTTGGTATCGCGGCTGACGTTTTCATGAATCGCAATCGGTTCGGCGATGACGTCCTCCACTCGATATCGTGGATCCAGCGAGCCGAATGGATCCTGAAAGATGATCTGCATGTCGCGTCGAAAAACACGCATCTGAGAGCCGCTTGCTCGAGTGATGTCACTGCCTTCAAAGAGAATGTTTCCCGAGGTCGGTTCGATCAGCCGTAAAAGCAGGCGGCCGAGCGTGCTCTTTCCAGAACCGGATTCGCCGACGAGCCCGAGTGTTTCGCCGCTGGCGATTTGGATCGACACATTGTCGACGGCGCGCACGTGAGGTCCGGACCGCGTCCCGAAGGTCGACTCGGTCATGGCGAACACTTTTGTCAGGTTACGCGCTTCGACCAATGCCACGAAAAAAGACTACCAGCGGACGAGGACGGGCGGGTAGTTGGTACTCTGCGACCGCCTGGCGATGCCGTTATCAGGCGAGCGATGCGCAACTAGAAAAATCGTTTGGAGTTTTTAGCCTGCGATCATGGGCACGGCGGCGAGGGCTGCCAACATCCCCACTGTGCGGCCGCGGCTGAAATGTTCGTGCAAGAAGAATCGCGCCATTAAGACGGTAACAGCGGGATAGAGTGAACTTAGAACAACCGCACTATCGAGGCGGCCGGCTTGCGACGCACGAACGAACAACACCGTTCCCGAGATATCGAGAAATCCTGTGAAGATGGCGACGCCCAAAACCGACCGTGGCACGGCCTGTATTTGGCGCCCAACAAGAACAAAAATGCCGGTGACGAATAGCGAAGCGACTCGTGAACAGGCGGCGAGCCAAACTGCCGAGTCGTTCCCCGCCTGATGAATGCAAAGATAGAAGCCGGCAAATCCGACCCCAGCGACCAGGGCCCAGCCAACTCCCGCTGGATGCCCGGACTCATTCTCAGTTCGAGAGATGAGCCAGACTCCAATTCCGGCAAGAACGAATCCGGCAAGGTGACGATATCCTGGGAAGCCTTCCGAGAACGCCGTAACGATTGTCGGAATTCCAGCGCTGAGGACTGCCGAAACCGGGGCGGTGAGTCCCATCTTTCCGCTGGCCAGGGCGCGATAGAAGATCGCCAGCGAGATTCCGCCGATCGACCCTGCGGCAATTGCCCACAATAAACTTACCCGCGAAGGAAAGGATTCGTGCCTCAGAATTGCGATCGAAGACATCAGCACCACGCCGCTGAGGTGGACAATGGTCGTGAAGAGGAATGCGTTGGTGCGGCGCGAGCCCACCCCGCCAAAAAAATCGCTGGCTCCCCAGATTGCCATCGCGGCCAGACTGAGCATCGCCGGGAAGAATGGAGCAGAAACCGACATGGGAGTCGAGATTAGCATGCCGGATTGCTCAGGCTACGAGGGCCAACCATCCGGCGGCGATGGATTCACATCCAAGGGCGAGCGAGGTTTGCAATGGAGAGGCGAGAATTTATGAAGACACTGGCAGCCGTTAGCATTTTGAAATCGATCGCGCTTGGCCAGGAGCACGGACAGATGGCATCGGTGGAAAAGCGCGGCGAGATGTCCTACCGCATGCTCGGTAAGACCGGCATCCATGTCTCGATGGTAGGGCTTGGCGGATTCCACATTGGCCAGAAGCAGATAGAGGAACAGGAATCGATCCGCCTGATCCACACCGCGGTCGATCGCGGCATGAACTTCATGGACAATTCGTGGGATTACAACGAGGGCCAGAGCGAAATCCGGATGGGCAAGGCTCTGCAAGCCGGATATCGCGAGAAGGTTTTCCTTATGACGAAGATCGACGGCCGCACGAAAGAAGAGGCCAACAAGCAACTCAGCGAGTCGCTGCGCCGGCTTCAGACCGATCACATCGACCTCGTGCAACATCATGAGGTGATCCGCTTCGACGATCCGGACCGAATTTTCGCGGGAGGCGGTGCAAATGAGGCGCTGGTCGAAGCGAAAAAGGCAGGGAAGATACGCTTTATCGGATTCACTGGGCACAAAGATCCGCACATTCATCTTTACATGTTGAAAATAGCTTCGGAACACGGTTTTCACTTCGATACCGTGCAGATGCCGCTGAACGTGATGGACGCACATTTTCGCAGTTTCACTCAACTGGTGGTGCCGGAAGCGGTCAAGCAAGGAATCGGAATCCTTGGGATGAAGTCGATGGGTGATCAGATCATTCTGAAGAGCAAGACAGTTACGCCGATTGAGTGCCTGCATTTTGCGATGAACCTGCCAACGTCGGTGGTGATCACTGGAATCATGAATAGTCGCGATTTGGAGCAGGCATTCCAGGCTGCGAAAGATTTCAAGCCAATGGGCGACAGCGAAGTGGCAGCGTTACTGGCTAAGACTGAGAAGGCAGCCGCGCGCGGCGACTACGAGTTGTTCAAGACCTCCGCGCATTTTGACAGCACGGCGAAGCATCCCGAGTGGCTGGGAGCGGAGTCGCAACATGTGCAGCAACTCGCGCCCGCCAGCAGCTAAGGAACTCGGAACTAAGCGGTGACCGGTTCAGGTTGCTTCTTGCCCGCCAGAAGTTGACGCAAGACGTACTGCAGAATGCCGCCATTCGCGTAGTAGAGGGCTTCCTGCGGAGTGTCGATGCGAACGATGGCTTTGAACTCCGGCGTCTTGCCACCTTTCACGCGGACGGTAATCTGCTTACCGGCTGAAAATTTCGAAACGATTTCAGGAATGCCAGTGATTTCGAACGTCTCTGTACCGGTCAAATGCAGAGAGTCTGCATTCTGGCCGGAAAGGAATTGCAGCGGTAGGATTCCCATGCCCACCAAATTCGAACGATGGATACGTTCGTAGCTTTCGGCGATAACAGCTCGAACCCCGAGGAGTAGCGGGCCCTTAGCTGCCCAGTCACGCGACGAGCCGGAGCCGTATTCTTTGCCCGCAAGAATGATGAGTGGGACATTTTCGGCATGGTACTTTTCCGACGCCTCGAAGATCGTCATTTCCGTTCCGTCCGGAAGGTGGCGCGTGAATCCGCCCTCGGTCGATACCATTTTGTTTCGAAGGCGAACATTGGCGAAAGTGCCTCGTACCATGACCTCGTGATTCCCGCGGCGTGATCCGTATGAGTTGAAATCAGCGGGCTGCACTCCATGAGAGATCAGATATTTTCCTGCAGGACTATCCTTTTTGATTGAGCCTGCTGGGGAGATGTGGTCGGTCGTTACGCTATCGCCCAGCACAGCCAGCACGCGAGCGTTCTTAATGTCTTCCACAGGCGAAGGCTTGAGCGCCATGTCGTCGAAGTACGGAGCCTGCCGGATGTAGGTCGAGTCCTTCTCCCAGGCGTAGGTCTCGCCCTTCGGAACGGGAAGCGACTGCCAGCGTTCATCTCCAGCGTAGACTTCGCCGTAACTCTTGCTGAACATCTCCGGAGAGATCGACTGGTGAATTGCCTGTTCAACTTCTGACTGCGTGGGCCACAGGTCGGCAAGATAGACCGGCTGTCCGTCTTTGCCCTTTCCTATCGGATCTTTGCGAAGATCGGTATCGATTCGCCCGGCGAGTGCGAACGCCACAACCAGCGGCGGCGACATCAGGTAATTGGCACGAACTTCCGAGTTGATCCGGCCTTCGAAATTCCGGTTCCCGGAGAGGACCGAGGCGACTACGAGGTCTTTTTCATCGATTGCCTGAGAAACTTCGGCCGGCAGTGGTCCCGAGTTTCCGATACAAGTTGTGCACCCGTAGCCGACGAGGTGAAATTTCAACTTTTCCAGATAAGGCAGCAGGCCGGCATTTGCCAGGTAGTCGCGCACCACCTTCGATCCAGGCGCCAGGGATGTCTTCACCCACGGAGGAGTCGATAGTCCCTTCTCGACGGCTTTCTTGGCGAGCAGTCCGGCGGCTACCAAGACCGAGGGATTCGACGTGTTCGTGCAGCTTGTAATAGCCGCGATCACTACACTGCCATGCTTCAGCGATCCTTTGACGTCGGCCGGTACATGCTCATGAACGTTCGGATCCTCGACACCAACGGCTGTTGGGTTGCCGCCTTCCTGCTCCCAACTATTGACGACCTTCACTGTCGAGTCGGAGGGGGTCGCTGCGGCCGTTTTTGCCTTTGGCTTAATCAATGAAGGCAACGCTTGCGTGAAAGATTCGCTCGCCTTCGAAAGGACAACGCGATCTTGCGGGCGCTTCGGGCCCGCCAGGCTCGGTTCGACCGTCGCCAAATCCAGGCTGAGAAGTTCGGAATACTCCGCCTGAGGTGTTCGCGCGTCGTGGAACAATCCTTGCTGACGTGCATACGCTTCGACCAAGGCGATCTGCTCGTCGACCCGTCCCGTGAGTTTCAGGTAGCGGAGGGTTTCCTTGTCGATGGGGAAGATTCCGCAAGTCGCGCCATATTCCGGCGACATGTTGGCGATCGTCGCACGATCTGCAAGAGGAAGGTCCTGCAATCCAGGTCCGAAGTACTCGACGAATTTCCCGACGACGCCATGCTTGCGCAGCATCTCGGTGATTGTGAGAACGAGATCAGTGGCGGTCGCGCCTTCGCGCAGGCGACCGGTGAGTTTTACACCGACTACCAGAGGAATCAGCATGGAGACCGGCTGTCCCAGCATGGCAGCCTCGGCCTCAATGCCTCCGACACCCCATCCAAGAACGCCCAACCCATTGATCATCGTGGTGTGCGAGTCAGTGCCAACGAGGGTATCGGGATAGGCTGTCCGTTTACCGCCTTCTTCATGGACAAAAACAACGCGCGCCAAATATTCGAGATTCACCTGGTGCACGATTCCGGTGTCGGGTGGCACGATTGCCAGGTTGCGAAATGCAGTTTGCCCCCAACGCAGAAATGCGTAACGTTCCTTGTTGCGCTGGAATTCGAGGAGGGCATTCATGTCGAACGCCTTCGACGATCCGAATTCGTCGACTTGCACCGAGTGATCGATAACCAGTTCCGCCGGTTGCAGCGGGTTGATCAACTTCGCGTCTCCCCCGAGACGTTTCATGGCGTCGCGCATGGCTGCGAGATCGACCACCGCCGGAACCCCTGTGAAATCCTGCAAAAGCACCCGGCTGGGCGTGAAGGCGATTTCTTTGTCGGGCTTCGAATCCTTATCCCATGCAGCGAGCGCGCGCACTTCTTCCCCGGTTACATTGCGGCCGTCTTCGGTGCGCAGCAGGTTCTCCAGCAGAATGCGTAAAGAAAATGGCAAATGCTTTGTCGAGATTCCCTGCTTGTCGAGCGCATCGACCCGAAAAATCTCATATTCCTTATTGCCAGCTTTGAATGAAGAACGGGCGCCAAAACTGTCCAGTGACATGAAAGACCTTCCTGCCTTAATGGATGCGAGACCGCGAATCGCGGGCTCAGAATGCTGGGAGCGACTCAGGCTGAATCCTCTAGTTTATTCCTTAGCGAGCGGATTGTGTAAGGTGACGACCCAACGAACCTGAATTCCGCAGTGACGACTCGCCAGCAGTTTTGTCTGCGGAACTACTTCGCCCGCAGTAGCAGCACGGGCGCGCTGATATTGTGCTGAACCCGAGTTGCAGTTGTTCCCAGAAAAACATCGGCGAGAAAACGATGTCCGTGGGTGCTCATCGCAACAAGATCGCAACCTTTCTGCTGCACCCATCGAATAATCTGGTCTGCCGGATCGCCGTATGCGAGCTCGGCTTCACTGGGGATACCCGCCGATTGAAACTCGGCGCGCACTTTGTGTAGATAGGCGGTGTCCTCGGAAATCTCGGGACTGACGGCATCAGGTCCATAGGTTCGAGCTGCCCACCCATCGGCGACATGTAGCAACACGACGCGGCTATTTGCAAGCTTGGCGAGCTGTTTGACGTGCTCGATTATCGCGCGATCTGTCGGCGTACCGTCCAGCGTCACGAGAATGGTCTTGTACATGGCTGTGTCGATTCTGTGATTCGGTCATCCACCGCCGCGAATGACCTGCCAAGCAGCTTGAATCGATTCCGGCAGGCCGTACATATCCATTGCGGTGATCAGAATAGCACTGGCCCAACCCGCACCCAGCAGAAGCCAACCGTTCCTCCAGGCTCCCATCCGCTTGCGCGAACTGGTGAAATGCAGGAGAGGGAACATCGCAAAGGGCAACTGCAGCGCGAGGACTACCTGACTCAACGTCAGCAGGTCGGTTACGCTACCCTCACCACGAAAGCCGATGATAAATACCGCCGGCAGAATGGCCAGCGTGCGCGTGATGACCCTCCGGACCCACGGCCTGATGCGCCAGTGCATGAACCCTTCCATTACGACCTGTCCGGCGAGGGTGCCAGTGATGGTGCTGCTCTGACCGCTGGCCAGCAAGGCCACCGCAAACAGCGTGCTTGCGACAGTGGTTCCTAGCAAAGGTGCCAGCGTCAAGTAAGCGACTCGAATCCAATCGCTGTCGGCACTGAAGTGAATAATTTGCGCGCCCGATACGGCAACGCTTTCTTTTCCGTAAAAGACCATGGCAGCCAGCACCAGGATTGCGGCATTGACGAAGAATGCAATCGTCAACGCAACGATGGAGTCGATCGTGTTGAACCGGATTGCACTTCGAATGGACGGTTCGTCCTTCTGCAGCTTGCGGCTCTGCACCAGGGCGGAGTGCAGGTAGAGGTTGTGCGGCATGACGGTCGCACCGATGATGCCGATGGCGATGTAGACCATCCCGGTCTCGCGGAAGTGCGCCGAGACCAAGGCCCGAGCCATCTCCAGAAAACTCGGCTGCGTCTGCGGAAGGACAAAAATCTCGATGAAATAGCAGGCCGCGATGGTCACGATCAGCAGGAGGACTACTGCTTCGATCGTTCGCATCCCGAATCCCTGTAAAGCCAGCAGCAACAGGACATCCAAGCCAGTAATGATGACTGCCCAAAACAGCGGGATATGGAATAGCAAGTTCAACGCGACCGCGCTGCCTAGTACCTCCGCGAGGTCACAGGCGCCGATCGCCATCTCGCTGAGCAACCAGTTAGGCCAGCGGGTCCACTTGGGATACCAATCGCGGCAGCATTGAGCCAGATCTTTTCCGGTAACAACGCCCAGGCGAGCAGAGATGACCTGCATGAAAATCGCCATCAGGCTGGCGAGGCCCACAACCCACAAAAGTGCGTACTTGTGTTTTGCGCCAGCTTGCAGGTCCGTTCCCCAGTTGCCAGGGTCCATGTAGCCGACGCTGACCAGGATCGCGGGCCCAACGAAAGCACGCCATTGCTCCCAGAAGCCGGCGCGATGATGCGGCACCTCTATGGAGCTGTGCACGCCTTCCAGAGACACGGAACCGCTCGGAGCAGCTAATGTCTCAGCATCCGTTCGTCTTTCGGGTTCGCCCATTATTGGTGCTCAGAGAGAACAGCGAGTCAACCGTAGTATATGAAGATATGTTAACCCCGGTTAATTATACAGCAGAAGAGGGCAGCGGAAACACCCAGACTTTTTCAGCCGCTGGCCTGCCGAGCACAACGGTGCGTGCAGAGGAACGTATCGAAAGGGTGTTGTCGTAATTACGCTCGATCAGGCTGAGCCTGGCTCCGGGACGGATGCCACGGGCCTCAAGGAATTCCAGAAGATGCCGGTCGCGCTCATAGATTCCACTTACGGAGTAGCTCTTTCCAGCCTCTGCCTCGGAAAGAAGAATAAGGCCGCGTCGTCGGCGGCTGGTCGGGCTTTCGAGTTCGCTCAAGTTTCCGTGCGGGCACGCGCCGCCACGCCCCAGTTTCGAAAGCAATTTGCTTTCGAAATCCGGCGACACAGCATGTTCCAGCCGTTCGGCTTCGTCGTGCACCCTGTACCACTCCATGTCGAAAATTTCGGAGAGCATTCGCTCGATGAGATGATGCCGCAGGGAGAGCTTGCGGGCGATTCTGCGTCCCGCGGAGGTAAGCCGTACCTCGCCATCGCCCTGCACTCGGACCAATCCATCTTTCTTCAGTCGCCGCATCGCCATCGTCACCGCAGGAGGTGATACCTTTAGCCAGTGCGCCAACGTAGCGGAGATGACGGGTTCGCCTTCGCTCTCGGCTTCGAGGATGGCTTTGAGATAGTCCTCTTTGGAAACCGTGATCACGTGATGCACATTATACGGCGCGAAAAAATTGTCGAATTTACGAATTACGACTTACGACGCGCAATTTCGAGAACCGAGTTGTTCAAATCAACAATCAGGGATCGACTATCAGAAAATTGCCCGTCTTGTTTGACATCTCTCTTCCCTCGCACCTACCCTTGAATGTCTTCTATGAAAGTTCTGGTCATTGGTAGCGGCGGCCGCGAACATGCGCTGGTGTGGAAACTCCGGCAGTCGCCGCGGGTGACGAAGCTCTATTGCGCGCCTGGGAATGGCGGGATCGCGGAAGAGGCCGAGTGTGTACCGGCCGATATCAAAAGCCTCGATTCCTTGGTTGCTGCAGCAAACCAGATTCAGCCTGATCTCACCGTCGTTGGCCCTGAACTTCCGTTGATGCTTGGAGTGGTGGACGAATTTGCCCGTCGTGGGTGGCGCACTTTCGGTCCCACCAAAGGTGCGTCACGGTTGGAAACAAGCAAAGGTTTCGCTAAGGAATTTCTGCAACGCCATCACATTCCAACGGCCCATTACGCGATTTGCAATTCTGCGGAAGAAGTTCGATCGGCACTATCTCATTTCCATGCCCCAGTGGTCGTCAAGGCCGACGGTCTGGCGGCAGGAAAAGGCGTCGTCATTGCCAAGACGAAGGAAGAAGCGGCGCTGGTTGCCAATGAAATGCTCAGCGGGAAGATGCTTGGCGAGGCCGGTGCCCGCATCGTTTTGGAAGAGTGCCTGAAGGGGGATGAACTGTCGTTTCTCGTCGTGAGCGACGGCGAACGTGTAGCCCCCCTGGTTGCGGCGCAGGATCACAAGCGGATCGGCGACGGCGACACTGGACCCAACACGGGTGGCATGGGGGCGTATTCGACGCGCACGATCGTCGACGCCCAGATGCGCGACTGGTTGGTTACTCATATAGCGCGCCCGGTGGTCGCTGGAATGAAAGCCGAAGGTGCGGAATACAAAGGCGTGCTTTATTGCGGACTCATGATGACGGCGCGCGGGCCGATGGTGCTCGAATTCAATTGCCGGTTCGGCGATCCTGAAACGCAACCCATCTTGATGCGACTGGAAAGCGACCTCGTGGAGGCGATTGAAGCTTCGATCGATGGCCGCACGAGCGATGGTGATTTCAAATGGTCTGATGACGCGTCCGTGTGCGTGGTAGTTGCTTCGGGCGGATATCCGGGGACTTTCGATTCCGGGAAGAAGATCATGGGTCTGGAAGAAGCCGGACGTATGGCAGGCGTAAAAGTGTTTCATGCTGGAACAACGCGTCGAGAGGGCAGCTTCTACACCGCGGGTGGCCGAGTGCTGGGGGTGACGGCGCGGGCCTCTGAACTGGAGCCGGCCGTTAAGCAGGCCTATGATGCCGTCGGAAAGATCGGCTTCGAAGGGATGTACTACCGGAAAGATATCGCCGCCCGGGCGCTCAAACGCTGAGCGTGGGCGAAATTCCGAATTCCGCAACTTCTCTTGGAGAATGCAATACATATGAGCAAGCCACTGGTTTCAATTGTCATGGGCAGCGACTCGGATCTGGAGATCATGCGCGAGGCTGGAAAGGCCCTCGAGGAATTCGGGATCGCTTACGAGATCGATGTGACATCGGCGCACCGCTCACCCGACCGTACGGCCGAGTACGCACGAAATGCGGCTGGACGTGGCATCCGAGTGATCATTGCCGGGGCCGGCGGCGCCGCGCATCTCGCGGGCGTGATTGCGGCGCACACAACACTCCCGGTGATTGGCGTTCCGATCCCCTCGACCTCCCTGCAGGGAATGGACTCGCTGCTGGCGATTGTGCAAATGCCCGCCGGCATCCCGGTGGCAACAGTTGCGATCGGAAAACCTGGAGCCACGAATGCAGGGATTCTTGCGGCGCAGATCCTGGGAGTTGCTGATGCAGGTACCGCAGAAAGACTGCGAGCCCACAAAGAAAAGTTAGCTCGCGGCGTCGACGAGAAATCCAAAAAGGTGCAGGCGTCCCTGAAATCATGATCGACGGTATTCGATTTTCTGAGCTTTTGGATTACAACGAGCAAGAAACGGCCCGCTGGAGAGACTGGTTCGCAAAACATCCCGAAGCATTGGCGCTGCCATGCGATATCGGCAGAGCTACTACCGTCGGGGAGTTGCTTTTCCACGTGTTTGCCGTGGAACTGAACTTCGCCCAACTCGTTCGTGGATTGCCGAAGCCTGATTTCAAAACGCTTCCCCACGCAACTCTGGACGAGCTTTTTGCGATCCATGACGACGCCACCCGGATGACGCGCGAATTTCTTCAATAGAGCGAGCCGATAGCGTGGGCCGAGCCAGTATCCGTTGGATTTCGCGATCTAAAGGCGACGCGCCGTAAAATGTTGGCGCAGGCGATGCTCCACTCGGTTCATCATCGCGCACAACTCGCTGCCTTGCTGCGACAGAGAGGTTATGAAGACGGATGGGTGCACGACATTCTGATGAGCAACGCGCTCGAGTAAACTCGATGCGATTCGGTTATCCGCTCGAAGGCACAAAATAAAAGGCGACTGCCAGGATCAGATACACCGCAATCAGCTGGACGCCTTCAAACCACGTCGTTTCTCCATCTGACGAGATCATTTCCACGATGATGACTGCTAACGCAATACCCGCGATCTCAAGGGGCACGAAGATCAGCGACATCGGCCGATGAATCAGCCATGAAATGAGCACCAGGATCGGTGCTACCAGTAATGCAATCTGCGCGCTCGATCCGACCGCAATTCCCAAAGCCAAATCCATCTTGTTTCGCACTGCCATGAGAACTGCTGTTGCATGCTCGGCGGCGTTGCCGATCACTGCGATCACGATCACGCCCAAAAAGAGCTCTGAAAGTCCAAGTTCGCGTTTTGTGGCCTCAATTTGGCCTACCAGAATTTCGCTGAGAAGTGAAATCAGAATCGTGGCCGCAACCAACGCGACGACAGCGGAGCGAACCGAACGTTCGAATCCATTTTCTTCCCTTTCCGGTGGCGCAGAGCGATTCCGAAATGTGAAGAGGAGATTCAGCAGGTACACGGCGATCAATACCATGCTGGTCCAGAGGCTCATTTTCTCGATCAGCTGGCTGTGGGTATGAAGCTGGCCCAGAATGCTCAGCGCAAAAACCGCGGGCATAACCAGCGCAACTACGGCGATAAATAACATGGTTGAGTTCACCGCGGCAGAGTGACGCGAGAACTCCTGTTTCTCGCGGCGCCAGCCACCTGCGAGCGCACTCACCCCGAGAACGAGCAGAATATTTCCGATGATGCTTCCGGACAGAGACGCTTTGACGACCTCAACGTGACCGGCGCGAAGCGCGAAGATAGCGATTATTAGTTCGGTTGCATTGCCCATCGTCGCATTGAGCAGTGCTCCAACTCCCTGGCCCAGATGGGACGCGAGGTCCTCGGTCGCTTCTCCGAGCACGCCCGCGAGTGGGATGATCCCCAGCGCTGCTAGCACAAACAAAACGAGCGGCGAACCCCAGTGCGTGTAACCAAACACCATCGCCAAAGGAACGAACACGAGAAGGGCGTTCAGAATCCAGTGGCTGGTTTTCAGAGGAAAATGCTTCCACCAGGAGAGGCCGGGATGGGAGTTCTCAGGCACGCTGAGCTGGGTTAGAGTTTCAGATCTTTCAAATATCGCCGGAACTCGCCTCCAAGATCAGGTCGTTTTAAGGCGAACTCAACCGTCGCTTTCAGAAAGCCCAATTTGTCGCCTGTATCGTGCCGGCGACCGTCGTAGACGTAGGCGAACATTTGTTCCCTCTTCAGCAGGGCCTTCAAAGCGTCGGTGAGTTGTAGTTCGCCGCCCGCACCGGGCTTGATATCGGAAAGCGTCTCGAACACGGTCGGGGTCAGGATGTAGCGACCGATCACGGCGAGCTTCGATGGAGCGTCCTCAAGCTTCGGTTTCTCGACGAGATCGAGCACCTGGAATAGTCGCCCCTTAGTGCCCGGGACTTCTCTCGCTTTCAATACTCCATACGCGGAGATGGCCGGACCCTCGACCACCTGCGTCGCGATCACCGAGCACTGCTTTTCATTGAAAACGTCCATGAGTTGCTTGAGGCAGGGCACCTTGGCATCAATCACGTCATCAGCTAGCAGCACGGCGAAAGGCTCGTTTCCAACAAGTTCGCGAGCAGTCAGAACTGCGTGGCCAAGACCGAGGGCCTCCTTCTGACGAACATAGGAGACATGGATCATGTCCGAAATCTGGCGCACGATCTTGAGCAGATCGTTCTTGCCCTTCTCTTCGAGCATCTTCTCCAATTCGTAGCTGACGTCGAAGTGATCTTCGATGGCGCTCTTTCCGCGGCCGGTAATGATGATGATCTGATCGCAGCCAGCGGCCATTGCTTCTTCAACGCCGTACTGGATGATCGGCTTGTCGACCAGCGGGAGCATTTCTTTGGGCTGCGCTTTCGTGGCAGGCAGGAAACGGGTACCGAGTCCGGCCGCTGGGAATACGGCCTTGCGGACGGTGCGGTTCTTGCGCCGATCGCCTGAGTTTCGTCTTTCGCGCGTAGGCTTCATGCGGGATTTATTGTAACTGCATGCGTTCTGCGCGTGGCTTGACGAAGTGGCTTCGGCCGATACGGATTACTTGGTCGGAGCGGGGACTTCCTGTGCCGCCAATTCCTCGAGCAGGTCGCGCAGGGTCTGCAGGATTCCTTCGGTGCTGGTGGCTTTTACCGAAAACTTCAGGGTGCCGTCTGGGGTGAATTGAGCGCCGCGTTGCGCGGCGACAAAACGGGCAAGCTTGCCCGGATCGATTGCCGCATTCTGCCGGAACTTGATGCTTACCTGATCGCGCTTGCGCTCGACTGCAGTCACGCCTACGCGGATGGCGGCCAGCTTCAGCGTGGCATAGTCGAGCAGGTTGCGCACCGCCGCCGGGGGCGGCCCATAGCGATCCGCGAGTTCCGAACGGACGTCCTGTAACTGCGATTCGGTTTCCACCCCGGCAACCCGCTTGTACATCCGCAGACGTTGATTTTCTTCGGACATGTATTCCGACGGAATGCGGATGTTGAGTCCCAGGTTAAGCTGGATGCCCGCCTCATCCGGAGCGACTTCGCCCTTCATCTCGCGCACCGCTCGTTCGAGCATTTGGGTATAGAGTTCGAACCCTACGGCCTCAATGTGACCGCTCTGTTCTCCGCCGAGCAGGTTGCCAGCACCGCGCAGTTCGAGATCGAGTGCCGCGATCTTGAATCCGGCGCCGAGATCCGAAAATTCTTTCAACGCGGCCAGTCTTCGTCGCGCGATCGGAGTAAGTTCAATTTCCGCCGGCAGCAGCAGATAAGCGTAGGCGCGGCGGTTGGATCGTCCCACCCGGCCTCGCAGTTGATAAAGCTCCGAGAGGCCCAGCCGATCCGCTCGATTGATGACGATGGTGTTGCAGAGCGGAATATCGAGGCCGTTTTCGATGATGGTCGTTGCCACGAGGATGTCGGCTTCGTGATGCATAAATTTCAGCATCACTTTCTCCAGTTCGCCCTCTGCCATCTGGCCGTGGCCCACAGTGATCCGCGCCTTTGGTACGAATTCCTGAAGTTTGGCTGCAATCTCCCAGATCGTCTCCACGCGGTTGTGGACGAAATACACTTGCCCGCCACGCTCCAGTTCCTGTTCGATCGCTGATTGCATCAACTTGTCGTCCCAACTCGCGACGACTGTTTGAATCGCCATGCGATCTTTCGGCGGCGTTTCGATTACGCTCATGTCGCGCAGGCCGATCATCGACATATGTAGTGTGCGCGGAATTGGCGTCGCCGACATGGTGAGCACATCCACCTGCGTTCGCATCTGCTTGATTCGCTCCTTGTGGCGCACTCCGAAGCGCTGCTCCTCGTCGACCACCAGAAGGCCCAGATCAGCAAACTTAACGTCCTTGGAAAGGAGGCGATGCGTGCCGATCAGGATGTCGACCTTTCCTGCCTCGACGCGCTGCAGAATTTCTTTGATCTGTTTGGCAGTTCGAAACCGGCTGATCATCTCGATCGTGACCGGGAAAGGCGCAAATCGTTGCTTGAAAGTTTCGTAGTGCTGGAACGCCAGAACAGTCGTAGGAGCGAGTACCGCGACTTGCTTGTTATCGCCGATCGCCTTGAAGGCCGCACGCATCGCGACTTCGGTCTTGCCATATCCGACGTCGCCGCACAGCAGGCGATCCATGGGTAGCTCCGATTCCATGTCGCGCTTGACGTCAATGATTGCTTCCGCCTGGTCTTCGGTTTCATTGAACTCGAACGCGTCTTCAAATTCCTTCATCCATTCAGTATCGAGAGGAAATTTGTGTCCCTTGGAGGCCTGCCGCTGGGCGTATAGCTTCAGCAGCTCGTCGGTCATATCCTTCATCGCTTTGCGGACGCGTGCTTTCGTCTTTGCCCAAGCGGCCGTGCCGAGATGATTGAGGACTGGCTTTGCGCCTTCTGCGGAACGGTATTTCTGAACCAGGTCGAGGCGAGTCAGCGGTACGTAGAGACGGGCCGCTTCGGCGTATTCGAGCAGCATGAACTCGGCGGTGCCGTCACCCTGGTTGATCTCCTTCAGTCCCTGGTACTGGCCAATTCCATGCTCAACGTGGACGACGTAGTCCCCAACCTGGAGGTCGCGGAAGTCAGAGAGGAATGCCGACACCTTTGACTTCTGCCGCTGCGGCCGCGTGGCGACCAGATCAGATTCGTCGAATAGATCGCGTGCCCCAAAAATCGCAAGATGCGCTTCCGGGAGAGCAAAACCTTCCGGCAGGTAGGCTTTCAGGAGCGTTGCCGTCAATACTTCGCCTGAGAAATAGGACGTCTCGTCTGCATAGCTCTCGCCGCCCCGCGTGCGGCTTCCCAGGCGGTAGGAAGCGTTGTACTCGGTGAAAACGTCCGCCAAGCGTTCGACCTCACCTGTATTCGGAACGGCCAACACAACATGTGTTCCACCGGCAATCAGTTTTTGGACTTCTTCGATCATCACGGGAACGGCGCCATGGAAACGCGCGACGGGTTGCGACAGAAAGGCGGCTTCAGGCCTTTCGCCATTGGTCGCAACCGAGAGATATTCGAAATCGGCGCCTGGGAAGCTCGCCATCTTCGTGCTCCACGCTTCCGGCGCGAGATAAAGGTCCTCGGGCCGGACCAGGTTTCCCACCCCGCTGCGTTCATGGGCCTCGCCGATGCGCGTCCAGAAGCGGTCAAACTCGCGCGCCAGCAATTCGGGTTCGTCCAGAAGCACTCGCGCTTCCGGGAGCATGTCGAAAACGGTTCGGTCGGCCCCCGCCACGGGAGCGTAAAACTCCCATCCGGGAAAAACGCCCGCGCCTGATTCGCGCACCACCTGCTCGATGATTTCCGGTGAGCCGCTTATGCGCTTTCCCGATAGCCGTGCATTGATGGATCCGAGCAGTTCTTCATTGATCGGTGTCTCGGTGAGCGGCAACAGCACAGCTTCGTCTACCGGATTCGAGGAACGCTGGCTCGCGGGATCGAACTTCCGCATCGACTCGACTTCATCGCCGAAGAACTCCACACGCACCGGCCGGTCCGCTTCGGGTGAGTAAACATCAAGAATTCCGCCGCGGACAGCATACTGTCCTGGCATCTCCACCACATCGGCCGACGTATATCCGACGGTGTTGAGGCGCTGCAGAAGCGGTTCAAGTTCGAAGCTCTCGCCCCGCCGGAGCACACGCGCGAGATCGGAGTAGTACTCCGGAGAGCGCAGAAGAATCGACGTAGCGGCAACCGGAGACACAACAATCGATGCATGGCCGGTTGCAATCTTCCAAAGCGCCGTGGCGCGGGCCTCCTGAATTTCGGGATGTGGCGAAAGATTTTGAAAAGGAAGCACATCTCGGGCCGGAAGATTAACAATCGAGTCCGGGTCGGCTGCTCCAGTAAGTTCGGCAAAAGCCTGGAGCACCGGAATCAGATCTTCGGCCGCGCGGTTATCGGGAACGACCAGGATGAACGGCCGCTCGACAGCTCGCCTCAACAGGACCGTGATGAGTGTCTTCGCGGATGGGGACAGTCCGGTGACACGAATCCGCCCCGTGCTCTCCCGGAGGTGGGAGGCGGCACGCGTGAAGGCTGGAAGAAGTTCCACGTCCGCAAAAAGTTCACGGACGAACGGCAGAAGCATTTCGATTCGATTCTATCAGGCGAGAGCGGCCGGATAGGCTATCTCCGCAGCAAAGGCCGCGTAAGGCAGGTCGGGCCACCTGCTCCGTTGATGCAAAGTTCAGACCCGGGAAACGTCCGTACGTCGAAACCTGCTGTGCGTAACCGATGGTTCGTGTGCTTGTTCTCTTCAAGGGCGACCAGGCGCCCTTTCCCAAGAGAAAGGACGTTGCACGCCAACGTGTCCCGCTCGCTGTAGTCAATTTCGATCAGACGAAAGCCTCGACCTTGTAGCAGTTCCACGGTCTCCACGGCCAGCCAAGGCATATCAACCAGGATGGTGCGTTCATCCAGCATGCTCATGAGCGACATCAGATGCAGGCAGGCGGAAGGCCCCGTCCCATAGGGGAGGGGTGCCGACAGGACGTCAATTCCCTTTGGCGCAAGGAGGTTGCGCACCTGCTCGATTCCGGAAGCAGTAGTGCGATATCCGCGGCCGATCAAAAGCGTCTTTGAGTCGATCCACACGATGTCGCCTGCTTCGGTGGTTCCCGACGGGCGAATTTCGCCCAGAACCGGCACACCTATGCGTTCATAAAAGTCGCCATGGGCGCGAGCTTCCGGAATCCTGTTCTTTTTGCCGGGATACATGAGCACGATTCCGAAGTCGGTCGACAACGATGCGTCGTGAGTGTAGACAGCATCGAGCGAAAGCGTCTCGCCTTGTGGCAGGGAGACGACCTCTGCGCCTGCCTCTCGCAACAAGCTGCTCAAGAAGTCATGCTGCTCCTGAGAGGGTTTGAATTGCGGTGCGTGCTGGAATCCCAGCTCCCGCCACGGCTCGCCTGGGCGATCCCATCCAGCGTGACACGGCGGGCACACGAGTACCTGTACTAACTCCCCAGTCATCGTGTTTCCGCCAAAGATGGCCACAGCTGTCCCCAAGGTGTGACTGCAATCTAAAGGAGCGGGCTTTGGCCGCGCAACAAGCCCATTTTGGAACTATATAAATGCTCGTCTCTTTACGTGCCTGCAACCCCGCGGGTAGCTAGCTTAATGCTTGCATAAAGCCCAACTCTGATGTACAAACCAGCGGGATCATTTCCTGCCAACGTGTTCAAAGCTCAAGAAGTGGATGGGTATCCTTGCGCGTTTCAGTGTCTGCTTATCTCCCCCCTAGCGGACGACCCCAGGAGACTTATGAAATCGACTCTGCGCCTGTTCTGCTCTGCTGTCTGGATACTGTTGCTCTGCCCATGGGCTTTCGCCCAGGGTGTCGCGACCGGTGATCTGCACATTGTCGTCAAAGACCCCAAGGGTAGCCTTGTCGCGAATGCCAACGTTATCGTGCGCGACGTCGCAAAAGGTCTGGAGCGGAGTGCTGCCGGCGACGGACAGGGTGGCTACAGCGCGCATCTGCTTCCCCCCGCTAATTACACGGTTACGATCGAGGCGGTAGGGTTCGCGAAGGCCGAGTTGACCAATGTGAACATCACCGTTGGCCTTCAGGCGGAATTGCCTATAACACTATCGCTCGCGAGCGGCCAGGAAATTGTGACCGTCAGTTCTGAGGCGGAGTTGGTTGAAACCTCACGCAGTTCCACTTCCGACACAATCGGGCAGCGCCGCATCGACAACCTCCCCATCAACGGACGCAACTACATCAACTTCACGCTGACAGATTCCAAGGTGGTCCGCGACAACGCTCCCAACACCGGGGCGGCGCCTACCTCCGGCTTGAATATGAATGGGCAACGCGCGCGCTCGAATCTCGTCAATGTTGATGGTGCCGATGCGACAGACAATTCGGTCAACGGCGTGCGCTCGACCGTGTCGCAGGAAGCTGTCCAGGAATTTCAAATCATCACCAACAACTATGCAGCCGAGTACGGACGCGCTTCGGGTGGCGTAGTCAACATCATCACCCGCTCCGGCTCTAATGCTTTCCATGGAGACGTGTTCGGCTACCTTCGGAACCGGAACTTCCAGGCGATCAACCCATTCAGCGTGTGTCTCGATCCGCCTTGCCCGAATCCCGCATATACGCGCGTGCAGGCGGGAGTCGCTTTCGGCGGGCCGATCAAGAAGGATAAGACTTACTACTACTTCGCCTACGAAACCACGCGCCGTCACGAGACTGGGTTTTCGAGCATCGGACAAGACAATTTCGGTTTAACTCCATTCGATACGAGCCAGCTGGGTTTGCCTTTCGGCGTTTTGCAACTCACACGCGACCAGGTTGGATTCCTCACGAATCCCGCAGTCCTTCAAATGGCGCAGGCGGTCCCCGCATATAAGGGCGAGCTGATTCAGTATGCCGCCCTCGCTGGGGCCTCTTCGGGTCAAGCGGTGAATGGCGTTTGGCCTACCGCCCTCGTGCAAGGGCTGACGGGCGGCCTGCTCTCCAGTTGGGCGGGCTTCCCCACGACCTGCAAGCCTCCCGGACCTTGCGTCCCTACGCCAGCGAGCTATCAGACGCTCGCATCGCAGATCGGCAACTTCCCTGTATTCGAGGGGACGAGCCTCTACTCCCTGCGTCTGGACCATAACCTCACCAACACGAACCGCTTGACGTTACGAGCGAACGTCAGTCCAAGCTTGGTTACGGGTATCGAGGTGGGTGGCGAAGATCAGCCATTCGGCCAGAACGCTTATTCCCGCACCTCGCAGCAGCAGTATCGCGATGCTGCTGGAACCGTGCAGGACACCTGGGCCATCGGCAACAATAAAGTCAACGAATTCCGCTTCCAGTACGCGCGCCGGGGACTCTCGTACTTCTACAACAAGCAGATACCATCGGGCGCGACGCCCGCCGTTAATATTCCAGGCTTCGCTTACTTCGGACGCGAGCCTTATTCCTTCATCGAGCGCACCGAGCAGCGCTATCAGTTCACTGACAACTTTTCGTGGACGATTGGCCGTCACAACACCAAGTTTGGCGCTGACTTCAACTATCTTCCGCTAACCGCAACGTTCACCGTCAATTACGGTGGCGTCTATGATTTCGGATCATTCGCGGCTGGAAATCTCGGCTTCGTAAACCCGTTTCCGCCGGGCACGGTCCCGGACTTCCCCGATCTTTCGCCGATCCAGTCTTATGGGGCAGGTCTTCCAGCCACTCTCGTGCAAGGCCTCGGTAGTCCCAGCGATTCGTTCTCGAATAAGCCTCTGGGGCTGTTCTGGCAGGACTCCTGGCGCATTCGACCGAACCTGACCTTGAATTATGGCGTACGTTACGACGTGGAGTTCCCGCCTCAGTTCAAATCTCCTACTGGCCTTGCGGCCACAGGATATGACTTCCTTCGATTACAGAAAGGGATTCAGACAGATACCAATAACATTCAGCCTCGCATTGGCGTAGCGTGGGATCCGCGCGGGGATGGAAAGAGCGTGATTCGCGCGTCGTATGGAATTTTCTACGACCATCCCCTGCTCGGCCTGTACTTCCTCGGTGATGCGTCTGACGGCTCGACCAGCGGACAGTTGGCATTCGGTGGGACCGGGTTATGCAGCGGAGCCGGCCAGCCGGGGAACCTGAATGCAATTCCAGTTTTCCAGGGACTTCCGATTAACGATCCCAGCAGTCCTTGCGCAGCTTCCCCTTTTCCAGCGACGCTCGCAGCTCTGGGATACTTGCCGGACCAGCAACAATTCCAGTCACTGAATTTTCCGCAGTCGGTGTTCTTGAACCAGAATTATTTGAACCCTGGCACCTTCTTGCCCCTCGCGTTTCAGCCCTTCGGATATCCGCAGGCAAAGAATTTCGTTTACGCCTACTCGCAACAGGCAAACCTGACGTTCGAGGAAGATCTCGGCCACGGATTCGCGCTGAGCCTCGGCTACACGTTCAACGGCGGGCGCCACCTCAATCGTCCGATCAACGCCAATACCGTTCGCGGCGACTTGATGATGTTCAATCTGCAGGCTGCTCAGGCGGCGGCCGTTTCGCTTGGGATATTGCCAGGAAATCCGGACTACCCCACGAATCCCTTTACCGTGGGAACTTCGAGCGCGCTGCCCCCGTGCGGCGTGGTAGGCCCCAACCAGGCCTACGTCCCAGCATCACTGACGAATTTCTTCCGCCCATCCGGATTGAACGCTTCGATCGCCGCAGCCCTGGCGCAAGCGGGCGCTGGGGCCTGCGTCCAGCTCGCACAGCAAATGCTGCAGGGCCTCGCGGGGCAGGGCTTCAACACGAACTGTGATCCGGCCACGTTTAACGGATGTATTCCGTTCGGCGATATGGACGCCAACTTCTCGAACGGCAGTTCGGTGTATCACGGCTTCACGACCAACCTTCGCAAGCGCTTCGGAGGACACCTCGAGTTCCAGGCCTCTTATACCTGGTCGCACGCGATTGACGACTCGACTGACTTGCAGTCCACTACCACTCCGCAAAACAGCTACTTCCCGGAGAAGGATCGCTCGACTTCGATCTTCGATCAACGCCATCGCTTTGTGTTCAGTGGGGTCTATCAGACCGGACGCCTCTCAGGCAACGGTTTCGCAAGCAAGTTGTTCAGCAATTGGACCGTTGCGCCGCTCGTGGAGTTCGGATCCGGCCGGCCGTTCAACATCATCACCGGAAATGGTGACAACCTACAGCTCTCTTCGTTGACCGGACGCCCAAATGTGACGGTGAATCCGGCCTGTGGACAAGTTGTGCACTCGAAATTCTCGCCCACGGGAGTATTCCAGGAACCCTGCATTGCAGGCTTCGATGGGACGATGGAATCCCTCGACGGAAACCTGGGGCGCAACGCTGGTACCACTCCTTGGACGGTTTTCAACGATCTGAGGATCGCGAGGCGGCTGTATTTTGGCGAACGGTTCAATTTGGAAATGATCGCCGACATGTTCAACATTGCGAGCCGCTACAACGTTTCGGCTGTCAGCCCGTTGTTTACCAATGCCGGGCAAGCGACCGCAGCCTACGATCCGCGACAGTTCCAGTTTGCATTGAAATTTAATTGGTGAAGTGAGGCAGACTTCAAAGGCTCCGAATTTTGCGTCGGAGCCTTTTTGTTTAGGGTCAGTTCTCGCAGCGAGAATTCTGGTGCCGGCAAGCGCCATGACGCGTTTCAAACCCTGGTTTCACGTCGACGCGGTCGCGTGTCCTTGGGATTTGTTTTCTGGCAGGCCTTTCATTTCCCGAGCCAGTGATCCAGCGATCTTATGAGTAATGCGAGCGCTCACAGCCGCGATTAATTGGTCCTGTTCTTTGGGAAACGGCCCCTGCTCGAGGCGGAAGGACTCCAGTTCTTGCCGGCAAATTTCGTCAAGACGAGCGTGCAGCGCGACAATCTCCGGGCGCTGGCCGCGAATGAAGATTTCGTTCCTGAAAGCCTGAACTTCTCTCTGCACGATCTGCTCGGCTTCCAGTTCTGCTTGCCATGTCTCAGTGCTCGCCGCAGCACGGCGCTCTAGATCATTTAGGTCGTAAAGGAGGACTCCGCCGAGTTCGCGCATCCGGGGGTCGACATTCCTCGGCAGGCCAAGATCGATGAAGACGAGATTGTGATCCTGCCGCTGCGCCGCCACTTGTTTCATCTGTTCCGCGGTCAGAATAAACTCCGCGGACGCCGTGGCCGCGATCACCAGGTCTGCTGTCGCGATACGTGCAATTCGCTGATCGAAGGTCGAAGCCTGGACTCCGACTCTCCGCGCCATTTCCGCAGCTCTGGACTCGGTTCGGTTGACGACACAAATGGAACGACCATCTTTTTCGGTGAAAGCCTGACTGACCCCGTCGGCCATTTTGCCCGCTCCAATCAGCAGAATCTTTCTGTCGGCCAAAGAGCCGAACAGATCAGTGGCAAGTTCCAGCGCGGACTTTGGTACCGGCGTGAAGCTGATCGCAATCGAGGTCTCGCGCTTCACCCGGCGGCGGACGGCCAATGCTTTTTGCAGCAATGAATCCAGGCTGACGCCGGTGCTCCCCTCAGATCGGGCGAGTTGCCACGCGGCATTCACTTGGCGTGCAATCTGGCCTTCACCCAGCCGCATCGAGTCGAGTCCGCAACTCACACGAAACGCATGTGCGAGTGCCCGTTCATCGAGCAGGCGGTAGAAGTTCCTCCATTCACAAAGCTTCAGGTCATAGTGAGCGGTCAAGAACCGCAAGACCGAATTGGCGGCAAGAGTAGCATCTCCCCATACGACGAACTCGGTCCGGTTGCAGGTCGAAAATACGAGTGCTTCTTCGATCCCTTCACCACGAACCAACTCCCCAAGTGCTCGCCGCTGCCGGTCCTGGCTCATCCAGAATCGTTCGCGCACTTCGACGGGAGCGGTGCGGTGATTGATTCCGATGATGACCAGCGTCGGTTCCAAAAAGACACTCCGGACTTAATCTCCAGTAGGCACAGCCGATGCCAAACACTCCTCGAGATCGCACATATTCAATCTATTGCAATGAAAGAACTTAACTATCATGTTGTGTTACGCAACAGTTGTGGAGCCGCTGTCGTCTGCGGAATATGCCCCCAGGGAAAAGGTCATTTGACCCGGCAATGAACGCCCGCCTGTCGCTTAAATAGGAAATGCCTCAGACTTGACCTTATGTGTTATCTTTCGCTGCCGCTCGAATGCGCTCCAAGAGTGTGACCAACTCAGGCCGCAAGTTGGAGGTACTGAGAAGTAGGGCTGCGCTTGGGGAGCCGTAGCGGTATAACTCATCTATTTCAGGAGAGGCAGGTCGATGAAGAACATGCTTAGGGCGTCGCTGGTGATTGCGATATTCGCTCTGATCTTTTCCACTTATACGTTTGCGGATACTGGCGCCGATCTCTTCAAAGCCAAATGCGCTGCTTGCCACGGCGCCAGTGGCGCGGGCGACACCACGATGGGCAAGAACCTAAAATTGCGGGATATGGGTTCCGCCGATGTCCAGAAGCAGAGTGATGACGAGCTGGCAACGATCATCACCAAGGGCAAAGGCAAAATGCCGGCGTACGATGGCAAGTTGACCAAAGAGCAAGTCAACGAGTTGGTGAAGTACATCCGAACCCTCAAGAAGTAAGCAGAGTTTTCCAACGCAAACGGCTGGAGAGTAATCTCCAGCCGTTTCCATTTTGCGCAGCGAGAAATGCGCTCTAGCCTCCGGCCTTCTTTTCAATTTTGGCCCAGGTATCTTTCAGTGCGACAGTGCGGTTGAAGACCAGCGTTCCAGGCTCCGAATCCGAATCGACACAGAAATAACCGAGCCTTTCGAACTGGTATTTTCCTTCAATCGAGGCGTTCGCGAGCGAAGGCTCCACCTTCGCCTGCGAGATCACCTCCAGCGATTGAGGATTCAAGTTTGCCGTGAAATCCTTTCCTTCCTCTACCTGGTTCGGATCTTCCTTGAGGAAGAGCTTGTCGTACATCCGCACTTCCGCATCAATTGCATGCGCCGCCGACACCCAGTGGATTGTCGACTTCACCTTGCGTCCATCCGGAGCGTTTCCACCGCGCGTAGCTGGATCATAGGTGCAATGCACTTCGATCACTTCGCCCTGCTCATTCTTCACCGCGGATTTCGCTGTGATGAAGTAGCCGTAACGCAGCCGAACCTCGCGTCCGGGCGAGAGCCGGTAGTACTGTTTCGGAGGGTTCTCGCGAAAATCGTCCTGCTCGATGTAGAGGACCTTCGAAAACGGAACCTTGCGCGTGCCCGCACTCGCGTCCTCTGGGTTATTGACCGCATCCATCTCTTCGGCTTGTCCGTCGGGGTAGTTGTCAATAACGACCTTCAACGGGCGCAACACTGCCATCACTCGCGGTACGTGCTTGTTCAGATCTTCACGCACAAAATGCTCAAGCATCGCCAGATCAACAATACCGTTCGTGCGCGACACCCCGACTGCCGACACGAAATTTCGTATTGCATCCGGCGTATACCCAAGGCGTCGCATCCCTGAAAGCGTCGGCATGCGCGGATCATTCCAGCCGCGCACATGCCCATCCTGCACGAGTTTGAGCAGTTTGCGCTTGCTCATCATCGTGTAAGTCAGGCTGAGACGGTCGAACTCGATCTGCTGCGATGGGAAAATGCCGAGTTGGTCAATGAACCAGCGATAGATCGGCTGATGATCGGCGAACTCGAGCGAGCACATCGAGTGCGTTACCTGCTCGATTGAATCCGACTGGCCATGTGCGTAGTCGTACATCGGGTAGATGCACCACTTGCTGCCAGTCCGATGATGATCCGCGTGCAGGATCCGATACATCACCGGATCGCGCATGTTCAGATTCGGTGAACTCATGTCGATCTTCGCTCGGAGTACGCGCGAGCCGTCAGGAAACTCACCTTTGCGCATGCGTTCGAACAGGTCCAGGTTTTCTTCGACGGGACGATCGCGATAGGGGCTGTTTTTTCCAGGTTCTGTCAAAGTGCCGCGATATTTGCGAATTTCATCGGCGGTCAGGTCATCGACATACGCTTTGCCGTCTTTGACCAGCTTGATCGCCCACTCGTAAAGCTGGTCGAAGTAATCTGACGCATAGCGAAGCCGTTCCCAATCGAAGCCGAGCCAGCGAACATCACGCTGGATCGCATCGACGTATTCCTGTTCTTCTTTCTCAGGGTTGGTGTCGTCGAAACGCAGGTTGGTTTTGCCACCAAACTCGTCGGCTATCCCGAAATCGAGGCAAATGGCCTTGGCGTGTCCGATGTGCAAGTAGCCGTTGGGCTCGGGAGGAAACCGCGTCTGGATGACAGCATCACCAAATTTCCTGGTCTTAATGTCCTCGATGACAATGTCGCGAATGAAATTAGACGGGCTACTCGTCGGCTCAGGAGACGGCTTCACGCCGTCTTCGGTGGGCAGATTTGCTGGATTCATGCTGTTTTTATTTTATACGGAGCGGAGGTCCTCGCGGTTCATCGGGCGGCATCAGCACTGTAGAGAACCGACGCATGTGAAGCAAGTTTCACAGTGAGTGATTCCGCAGTTCCGGCGCTTTCGCGCTTCCAAATGTCCCGCAACTTGTACTTGCCTGCTGCAAGACCAACATCCTTCCACTCATAGTGAATTGTCTGTTCTGAATTGCTAAGGTTGAATACCGCGATGTAGTCGCGATGCCAGGCATCGGTTCCTTGCTCGACAGCATGCCAGATCGCGAGCTTGCCGCTCGTAACAATGGGGCGGTTCTGTGAACTCAACTGATTCACCCGAATCACCTCCGTGTTCGTCAGCAGCGACGTTGTCCACTCATCCATGGAAAGCAGATCTCCACCCATGATGAGCGGCGACCGGAAGATCGCCCACAGCGTCATCAGGGTTTGCTGTTCGTCCTTCGTGAATTTTGTTTTGCGAGGCTCCCCTTCTCCTGGATGCGGCCCTAACCAGCCCAGGGGCAGCATGTCGGCATCGGGCCAATTACCCGGCGAGACATGTGACGCCCAACTTGCTGCCGTGGCGAACTGGTTGTACAGACTCTGCGACCAGTCGTGGTTTTCCCACGGCCCCCAGTGATCCCAAAGGTCATTGCTGATTCGCCACATTTCGGCATACTTCGCGACCTCATTTACATGGTCGAGCGCTGTCGGTCCGGGGGAAAGGCTCAGAACAATGGGCCGTCCGGTCTTTCGGATCGCCTCGTGGATCATCCGGATCTCGTCCGACTTGTAGGGATTGTTCGCGATGCAATCGACCTTGAGGAAATCCACGCCCCAATCCGCATACAGCCGGATCTCCGAATCGTAGTAAGCCTGTCCTGCCTCTGAGTCTTTCACTCCCCAGTTGTAGGCATTCCATGGGCAAGCGTCCGACTGATCACCGGCATCCTGCGCATCAAAATTGAAATTCGCGATCGGGGTATTCTTCGCCACCGCTTCGCGCGGTACGCCACGTAGCATATGAATGCCGAATTTCAGGCCTTTCGCATGCACATAATCTGCGACCGCCTTGAAACCAGCATTTCCAGCCGCCGACGGAAACCGGTCCGGCACCGGGAGAAATCGGCCATCGCTCGACATACGAAACGTGTAGTCCTTTGGATCGCTAGCCGGATTCACGACGTACCAGCCCTCGTCGATCACCATGTACTGCCAGCCGAACTGCTTCAGATGGGCTGCCATCCAATCGACATTCGCCTTGAACTGTGTCTCGGTAATTGTGCGTCCATAGGAATCCCAGCTATTCCATCCCATGGGTGGAGTAGGAGCGAGCTTTCTATCGCCCGCCAATCCAAATTGAGTGGAAGTACATACGAAGAACAGAATGAATTCCGCCAGCAACGAAGAACGAGAGAGCCTCACAGTTCCTCCTCGACGCGTGGCAACGAGGCACTAGTGAATGATTGCGATTGCTTCCTTAACTCGTTTGAGCGTCGTCTCTTTTCCTAAAACTTCGAGTGTTTCGAACAGGGGCGGAGCATTTTTCCGTCCGCAGACCGCGACGCGGATTGGCTGGAACATCTGTCCCGCCTTGAGACCTAGTTCTTGCGCGGCTGCTCGCAGCGACTGGTCGAGCCCATCATGGCTGAAGTCTGTATTCGCAAGCACTTCGCACGTCCGCTCCAGCACTCTCCGCGCCATCGCAGCGTCGCCTTTTTGCGGAACCAACTCCGCCGGATCGTACGACGGCAACTGATCGACGAAAAAGAAATCGGCCGCGGTCAACACGTCGCGCAGAAGTTTTATGCGTTCGCGAATGAGGGGCGTGATTCTCAACATCTTTTCCGGAGTCACGGCCAAGCCGGCTCCCTGCACAATCGTTAACAGGCGCTTGCTCAGATCGTCGACCGCGAGTGCACGTATATGCTCGGCGTTCAGCCACACAGCCTTGGGATCGAACATCTCTTCGGGCGTCGGCGCAGGCTCTTTAAAGTTCACGACCGCATTCGCGCGATTGATTCCTTCGAGCGAAAATGCGTCGATCAACTCCTGGCGGCTCATCTTGTCGCGGTCGTCTTTCGGAGACCACCCAAGCAGACACAGGAAGTTGATAAATGCTTCCGGCAGGAATCCTGCGTCGCGATAGGTGGTCACGCTCACCACCGGGCCGTGACGACGCTTGGAAAGTTTTGATCCGTCCGGCGCCACCAGGAGTGGCAAGTGAGCAAACTGCGGGGATTTTCCTCCGGCGGCCTCGAATATCAGCACGTGTTTGAAAGTATTTGTGAGGTGATCCTGCCCGCGAATGATGTGACTGATCTTCAGGTCGATGTCGTCGGCGCAGGACGCAAGATGATAGGTCGGCATGCCGTCCGAACGCAGCAGAGCGAAATCCTCGATGTCGTCCGCTTCCTTGAACTGCTCTCCGTAGACGGCGTCTTCGAACCGGACGGACTTGGCCTGATCGCGCGGAACGCGAAAGCGTAGTGCGAATGGCTCTCCTGCTGCAGCCCGGCGATCGCTCTCCTCTCGCGAGAGTTCGCGCATTCCGGGATTAAATAGCCAGGTTTGTAGGATACCCGACCTATCGCTGTCGCCTGCATGGGCGGGAGTGAAATCACGATATGCCGCCCCTTTTTGAAGAAACGATTCGGCAATTTGTCGGTGCAACGCCAAGCGTTCTGATTGCTTGTATTCTTCGTCCCAACCGAGATCCAACCACCGCAAACCCTCAAAGATCGAGTTTACTGAAGCTTCGGTGTTGCGCTCGACGTCTGTGTCATCGAGCCGCACGACCATCGTCCCGCCGTTGCGGCGCGCATATAACCAATTGAAAATGAAGGTACGCGCACTTCCCACGTGGAGAAAGCCAGTGGGTGACGGCGCGAATCGAACGCGAAGCATAACTGCCGAGTATAGCAGTCGCCCTCATCCGTCTTGGACCACGGGTCAGTTCTCCGAATGTCCGATTGGCGAAGACCAAGTACACCAACGTAACGCTGAAGAGCTGGCATCGCGCTGCTTGTGGCTGAGCAAATGCATCCATTGTTCAGCGGGCGCACCGTAACTCAGCGCAAATTCAACAAATACGAATAACAAACTATTGTTTTGGTCCGCGCGAGTATGACAGGATGAGCGACAAGCGTGTCGAAGCGCCACTCGACACCGGTGAAGGGAATGCATGAGTAGCGTCGCAACTGGGCTGGTACTGATTCCCGGGGTCGTGACCCTGCTCGTGTTTTTCGTCTTTACCTATCTATACGAGCAGAGCCGCCAGGCCTATTTTCGAGCGTGGCAGTTTGCCTGGGCCGCCTACACTCTCCACTACGGTCTGGAAGCGATTGGGTATTTCCAGGGAACTTCCGCGACCCTCTTCTTCCTCAGTTCACTCCTGATGGTGGCGATGGCGATCTGCATTTTCGTCTCGACTCGCCTGATGAAGGAACCGTTCCAACTCAAGTGGTACGACGTGGCGCTCTCGGTTGCAGGCGCCGGGCTTGCGTATTGGAACCTGCGCGTCAACATCCGCTCCGGGGTTTTTACCGGCGGCAAATCACTGTTGCCGCACTATCACCTGGGAGTTGGGCTCGCCGCTATATTGCTTTACTGCTCCCTGCACTTCTACTTCTACTCTCACCGTAAGAATTCTCTCGCATTCCGCTTCCTTGCATTCTCACTTGCGTTGTGGGCGCTGCTGATGGGAGCTGGCCAGATTCATAGTCCGTTCGTCGATCCACTTGGCCGTCTTGGAGATTTTCTCGGACCCATTCCGCAGATGCTGCTCGCCATCGCCATGGTCATGGTGCTGTTTGAAAATGAACGTAATGCGGTGCAGGAGAATGCCCTGGCATTTTCGACTCTCGGAGTTGATCCACGGCGCCTGTACTCGGCCCACGAGCTCGAGCCGAGCATGCAAAATTTTCTCGAGCGACTAGTTGCGTCCCTGCCCTCGCGGCGCGCCGTGATCTATATCTCCCAGGCCTGGCGCAGCACGCTTCCATCGGTCGAGAAGGGTTTCTCGTCAGAGTTCATCGAGAAACTACAAAAGACTCAAGCTGGCGATTACATTGCGGAACTTGCCTATCGTCGTGGAGGTGTCGTCACCTTCCGGAATCTTTCCGAACTTGGAGAGCCGCTTCCCGCATTTCCAGGCGGGAGGTTTGATGCGTTCAAAGAAGCCCTCGTCTCAGAAGGCATTCAGGATTTGATGGCCGTGAGCCTGCAGACACGAGAGCACAATTTTGGCGTCATCCTGTTCCCGCATGCCGAGCGCCGCATGCTGGGCACGTCGAATCTTCGGTTGCTGATCGGCCTGACGCTGCAGATTGCTCTCACGCTCGAAAACTACGTCGTTACACACGAGGCGCAGCGCCGCACCAAGGAATACGAGCTGCTCACCGAAATCGGCCAGGCCATCAGTTCGCACCTTGACCAGGAAGAGGTCCTGCGCACGGTGCAGGTCGAACTTGGCCAGATCTTCGATACAAGTCATTTCTACGTTGCCTTTCAGGAGGATGACGAAATCCACTTCGAACTGGAGGTCGACGGCGGGCAGTGTCTCGCCAAGCGTTCTCGTCCAGTCGGCAACGGCTTGACCGAGCACATTATCCGGACCGGTGAGCCTTTGCTGATCCAGTCAGAGCTGGAGGATGTTCGTCAGAAGCTTGGCCTTGATTTCGTCCCAAAGCGTCCAGCGAAATCATTTTGCGGAGCCCCTATTTTCCTTGACGGTAAGGCTGCGGGGGTGATGGTCGCTCTCAGCCCAGAACGCGAATATCTTTTTTCGCCCCGCGACCTTGAAGTCATGAAAACCGCCGCGGGACAGGTCGGGGTCGCTATCGAGAATGCACGGCTGTTCACCGAGGAGCAGCGTCGCGCGCGTCACCTTGCTTTCCTGAACAACATCTCGAAGACCGCAATTTCGAGCGAAGATGCCGAACAGATGATGGGCGACATCGTGCGCGAAATTCAGAAGAACTTTCGCTACGACCACATCGGAATCGGCATCATGGATTACGCTACCAAAGATATTGAGATCAAAGCCGAAGCCGGCACCACCTCACAGGCATTGGGGAAGCGGATCCCCGTGGGCGTCGGAATTCTGGGAAAGGTCGCGCGCACCGGGGTTCGCGCGCTGGTGCAAAATCTCAAGCTTGAGCAAGTTGGAGGCGTTTTGCCCGAGTCGCGCGCCGTGCTCTGCCTCCCGATCACTTACGGCGAGACGCTTCTCGGCGTGCTGAATGTGGAGAGCCGCGATGAAAACGCCTTCGAGCCCCAGGACGTCCTGATTCTCAACACGCTTGCCGACCTGCTTGCGACCGCGCTGCACAATTCCTTCGTCTTCCAGAAACTGCAGCAACAATCGATTACCGATGGGCTGACCGGCATCAAGACGCGGCGCTTCTTCTGGGAAGCTCTCTCTTCGGAATGGAAACGCGCTTCACGTTCCGGTCGGCCATTCTCGGTTGTGTTGATCGACCTCGACAAATTTAAGGAAGTGAACGATACGCTGGGGCATCTGGAGGGCGACCTTGTTCTTGCGCGTGTCGGACGTTTGCTCGAACAGAAGTGCCGCCAGTCAAATGTGGTCGCGCGCTATGGCGGCGATGAGTTCATTATCCTGATGCCCGAGACCGGAATCGAGCAGGCTCAGGTTTTGGCTGAGCGGCTGCGCCTGTGGCTCGCCACCGATCCCATGCTCGAGGAACACCAGATCACGGGCAGCTTCGGAGTTGCCAGTTTTCCGGTGCATGGGTTTTCGGTCGAAGACATCATTCGTGTCGCCGATGCAGGCATGTACGTATCCAAGCACGCCGGCGGCAACCAGGTTTCCACCGCCGAATCAGTCGCCGGTACCGAAGGCTCGGTGGTGCATAGGCAGCTGATCTCAGGCTACATTGAGGGTTTCCTGCAGCGCGAACATACGGGGCCTGAACATCTCGAAGAACTTGTCACCACTCTGCGCAAGCTTTGCGGCCACGGCGAAGAAGAGGACCGACACGCGGTGAAGGAAGCGATTGAAGCGTTGAGCCGCGCAGCTGAACTTCGCGAATTGCACGCCGGAGGGCACGGCGAGCAATGCGGCCACTATGCCGGAATGATCGCGCGCGGTCTGAATCTCTCGCCTCAGGACGTCCAGGAGGTAGAATTTGTGGCCCGCATTCACGACGTTGGCAAGCTCTTCGTCTCCGATCGCATCCTGAACAAAGGGGGCCCCCTCACCGAAGACGAGTTCTACGTGGTGAAAATGCACCCGCAGGTCGGAGGGGAGGTCGTGAGCGTTATTCCGGATAGCGGGCGACTGCAGCAAGCGGTCGAATTTCACCACGAATCTTTCGATGGTAGCGGCTATCCGAAGGGCCTTCGGGGAGAAGAGATTCCACTCTGGGCGCGGATCATTGCCGTCGTCGATGCGTACGTGAACATGACAAGCGACCGTTCCTTCGCTCCCGCCAAGGGACATGAGCAAGCCCTCGCAGAGGTGGAACGGCTGAGCGGGACTCGTTTCGATGGAATGATCGTGCGGCTGTTCACGCGCCAACTCAAGCTCGAAAAAGCATCTAGCTTTCCGGGATGAAGCGGCAATCGTCTTCTTGAGAACGGTTCAGCTACTTCGACACTCGCCGATGACCAGCTTCGCATTTTTTGGCAGGTAACTCTTCCTCCGGAACCAGTCTTCCATCGAGTTCCGAAGTTCTTCGATCGGTACATTTGTGCCGATCTCCATCGTGCCGTCGCCTGTCGGCAGGGTGTCATCAAACACAGACGCATTGGTGAAGTTCCGCATGCTGAAACTGTCGAGCCATTTCAGCGGGCATGAATGCACCGCCCCGGCTTCTTCATACTGCACGCGGATTTTGCGCGCGAACATAGATTCATTTAAGCACACGAGCTGCGCGGGTTTGCCGAGGCGCTCTTTTCCTGTAGACTTTCCCGTCACCGCTGCATTCGCTGGAGGACTTGTGATCTTTGCACTGCTTTGGTGGATCCTGATCGGTCTGATCGCCGGGTGGCTCGCCGGGAAAATCATGAAAGGTTCCGGCTACGGCACACTGACCGAAATATTGCTCGGAATTGTCGGGGCAGTTGTCGGCGGCTTCCTCGTCCGACTCCTTGGGTTCGAACCGATGGGCGGACTCGTCTCCAGCATTGTGACCGCGACCATCGGCGCCATCGTGGTGATCGCGATCGCGCGCAAGTTGCACTGAGCCTCGTCAAGCTAGCAGAACCGCTTGCAATAAAAAGCCTGGCACTGGATTCCGGGCACCGTAACCCTACCTCGTCCTGCTACTTCTTCGCCTTTCGCAGCCGCTCTTCGAGTTGATTGACTTCCTTGTTCAAGCCTTCTGGAAGGTGTGTGCCGAATTTTGCGAAGTGTTCGCGGATTCGAGGAACCTCTTCGAGCCAGCCATCAATATCTACGCTGAGAAGCTTTTCGACTGTCGCCGGCGGGAGATCGAGCCCCTTCGTGTCGAGATCGGCAGGTGCCGGCAATCGCCCAATGGCCGTATCAACCGCGTGCACCTTGCCATCACAACGTTCAAAGATCCACTTCAGAACGCGGCTGTTCTCGCCGTATCCGGGCCACAGGAATTTTCCGTTCTCCCCGGTGCGGAACCAGTTCACGTAGAAAATCTTCGGCAGCTTAGCGCCGGGCCTCTGTCCAATTTTCAGATAGTGCCCAAAATAGTCGCCCATGTGATAGCCGCAGAAGGGAAGCATCGCCATCGGATCGCGCCGCAACTGACCGACCTTGCCAGCCGCTGCAGCCGTCGTTTCGCTGCTGACGGTCGCGCCGAGGAACGTTCCGTGCTGCCAATCGAATGCCTCAGTCACCAGCGGCACAACTCCCGCACGCCGCCCACCGAATAGCATCGCGTCGATCGGCACGCCCTTCGGATCTTCCCACTCGGGCGCAATCACCGGGCACTGGCTCGCAGGGGTCGTGAAACGCGAATTCGGGTGTGCCGCCTTCCGCCCGGAATCTGGAGTCCATGGTCGCCTCAGCCAGTCAATTAGCTCCGCTGGCTTCTGATCCGTCATCGATTCCCACCAGACGTCGCCATCGGGCGTCATCGCGCAGTTGGTGAAAATCGAGTTACTGGTCGCGGTCAGCATCGCATTGCGGTTCGACTTCATGCTGGTGCCCGGCGCAACGCCAAAGAATCCATGCTCCGGATTGATCGCATATAGCCGTCCATCCGCACCGAACTTCATCCACGCTATGTCATCCCCGACCGTCTCGACCTTCCAACCCGGAATCGTTGGGATCAGCATCGCGAGATTTGTCTTGCCGCACGCCGACGGGAAGGCGCCCGTCATGTACTTGACCTGTCCTGCGGGACTGGTCATTTTCAGGATAAGCATGTGCTCGGCCATCCAGCCTTCATCGCGTGCCTGTACTGAAGCGATACGTAACGCATGGCACTTCTTGCCGAGCAGCGCATTTCCGCCGTATCCCGAGCCGAACGACCATATCTCGCGGGTTTCCGGAAAATGGCAGATGTATTTTTCCTGCGGATTGTTCGGCCACGGCGTGTCCGCATCATTCGGTCCGAGGGGAGCGCCGACGCAATGGAGGCCGCGCACGAACTCGCCATCCGTTCCTAGAACATCGAGCACTCTTTTTCCGACGCGCGCCATGATGTGCATGCTGGCCACGACGTAAGGCGAGTCGGTAATCTCCACGCCAATGTTCGCGATCGGCGATCCGATCGGTCCCATACTGTAGGGAATCACGTACATGGTGCGGCCACTCATCGCTCCGCTGTAGAGCTTGGTGAGCTTTTCTTTCATCACCACCGGGTCTTCCCAGTTGTTGGTTGGACCTGCCTCTTCTTTGGTCCGCGCGCAGATGAAAGTTCGATCTTCCACGCGCGCGACGTCTGCTGGGTTCGAGCGCACCAGGATACTGTTCGGCCGCTTGTCCTCCGCGAGTTGAATCGCGGTGCCCGACAGCACCATCAACCGGAGCATCGCCTGATATTCCGCATGCGATCCGTCACACCAGTGCACGCGGTCGGGCTTGCAGAGTTGGGCGGATTGCTCTACCCATTGAGCTAATTTGGGATGCTTTTCTTGGTTATGAGTTTCCACTTCCAGGGTAAGGCTGGACATGATGGCTTCTCCTCGAAGAGCCGGACGCGCGACTCGCGCAACCGCAGCAGGCCTGCACGAGAGGAAGGAAAATATGATGACGGAATCCTGCCCGTGACTACGAGGCCAAACTAAATATTGTCCCCCATTTGATCGACTCTTCCAAGCTTCCAACCGTCCGGTCGGCTTTTCAGTATTGGAAGGGCGTGCATCGAGGAACGCATCGATTATTTTCCCGAGACAAAGGCATGGGAAGTGTTTGAGATCACATCAAGTTGTGACGAATAACGGATGGTTCTATTGCGGACTTAGCCGGCGGTCCTTGCAGCGCTTTCCGCTTCGTTTTTTACGGCCTCAAGGTGTTTGAGGGTTTCGTCGACGGTGAGCGAGTACATTTCCCGTCCGATTCCTTCCCCAGCTTCCAACGCAGACTTAAGGTAATGCCCCGCGATCGCGATCGCCAAAGGGTCGGTAATCGACTGTCCCGAACGCTTCTTGTACTCAACCCAGGCGGGATGCGGGAGCGCAACCCAAACAGGCTTGCCTCCGACGAGAAACTTGATATCTACCGCGTCTGCATGGCGCGTCGCAATGGCAACAATCAGAGCCTGGTACAGGCAGTGGACCTGCTTCTTGGTCCAACGGTCAGTAGCCGTGAAGTCGGTATACATGGGAAGTTAAGACTATAGCGTTTCGTGGGCGCGGGCGGCAAACCCTGCGTTAGATCTCGTTACCGCGTTCAAACGCAGCCCGCGTGCTTAGCAGAATAAAGAGGGGGATGCCCACACCAATAAGTAGGCCGATCATCCCTGGCACGACGAGGAAGCGAGGGCCCAGATTCTGATAGGGATCAGTGTATCCAGGCATCGCAAACAATGCCTGAGACGATGTCATGAGCGATCTGATCCGCGCGTCAGCTCCGGGTGCAAGGTAGAAAACGGCTGCGTTCAGAAAACTAAACAGAAAGTACCCGATTGCAACCAGTCGGGCCATCGGATCTAGACGCAGCAACCCGATCCCCACGTAGAGCGCCACGATCGCAAAGGCACCGAAATACAGTTTCGCGGCTGATCCTATGAATATCTTAGTGAAAAAGATCGCCGGGACGGAGAAATAAGTGCAAAGCGCAAGGAACGCGCTTCCGACCAACACAAGCCACGCAAGCACTGTGACTCTGAGGGGCGGTTTTGGACCCTGGGCCACACTCGTCGTTGGCAGTGTCGCAGGTAATGCTCCACCGGTTGGCGTCGGGAAGATCGCTGTCGCGGTAAACTGTCGGACGACATTCGCGCGCGTCAAGAAAACAACCCACCACACTCCAATTGCAACGAGCGTGGCTGAAATTGCCCCCATCACCAGTCGAACACCTGCAGCCGCCGATTCGCTTCCCGTAGTTGCGGCCGGAGGCGGCATGGGCATGAAAATAGCGATGAGTCCGCCCATACCCATCGTCAGAATCAACAGGACCGAAAACACAATAGTCGAAATTCGCGCCCAATTCTTCAGCCGAAACAATCCGATGCTGGTCGCGATTCCCCAGGCCCCCATTCCTCCATACATTGCCAGGCTCATGATCGCCATCACTGTGAAGAATTGTGGAGAGACTCCGGGCGTCTGGGTTGGTAGGTGCGGGCCGAGCAGCATGGCGGCAGAAGTCAGTACTCCCACTAGCAGCATCAGTGTCGACCCGATCACCGCGAACACTGCGACTACCGTCACTCCAGCGGAGCGATTCATAACACCTCTCTCGTTAGTCTGAACGCTCCGCATTGTACCGCTGTAAGTCGCCCTTTCCGAGTTGCAATGGATGGCTGTTTCTATGCACGGTTCCACTTCGGCGCCACCCCGCGTCTTGACCGCGACGCCAACCTGCACGGTACACTTCCAAATTCTCCGGAGAACCTGTCCGAATGTCCATCAACCGATCTGTGTTGGTCGCGCTCCTCGTAATGGCATCCTGCTCGTCAGCTGTCGCCGCGAATCCCAAGCCGCAAGCACTGCGCTTCGAGGTTTCGTTCAGCCAGCAGATGAGCTCAACGCCGATTGACGGCCACATCCTGCTCCTTATCTCGAAGAACAACGAAGAAGAGCCACGTTTCCAGATTGACATCGACGCAACTATCTCGCAGCAGGCTTTCGGCGTTGATGTCGAATCGCTCGCCCCGGGCGCGCCGGCAATAGTTGACGCTTCGACCCTCGGCTATCCACTCGAGAGTCTCTCGCAGATCCCGGCGGGCGATTACTACGTTCAGAGCGTGCTTAATATCTACGAGACGTTCCATCTTGGCGATGGCCGCGTGCTCAAACTGCCGCCTGATAAGGGCGAAGGCCAGCACTGGAACATCAAGCCCGGCAACTTCTTCAGCAAACCCCAGAAGATGCATCTGGACCCAGAAAACGAACAGACCATCCGCATTGCGCTCACCGAAAAAGTTCCTCCGGTCGACCAGGAGGGAGCAGAGGTTGACTCGGTCGACGACTGGAGTCCCTCTTCCGGTTCCGTGCGTGACCTGAAAGACACGAAGTGGGTCAAGCACGAGCGCATCCAGAGCGCACTGCTCACCAAGTTCTGGGGACGCCCGGTCTATCTTGGCGCAGTTGTTTTGCTGCCTGACGGTTGGGCCGAACATCCCGACGCGCACTATCCGTTGCTTGTAGAGCAGGATCACTTTCACCGGGACCTCCCGCTCTCAATGGCCTTTCAGAGCCAGCCGCCATCGGACAAGGTGAAGGGGGCGATGCGCAAGGCGCAGCAGAACGGCTACAAGCTCTACCAGGATTGGACTTCAGGCCGGCTACCGCGTGCGATCGTGATGACCATCCAGCACGCCAATCCATACTTTGACGACTCCTATGCCGTTGATTCGGCCAATGTCGGTCCCTACGGCGCAGCGATCACGCAGGAACTCATCCCCTACATCGAGAAGAAATATCGCGGCATCGGCGAAGGCTGGGCTCGGGCTGTGTTTGGCGGATCGACGGGCGGATGGGAAGCGCTCGCCTCGCAGGTCTTCTATCCCGACTTCTACAACGGGGCCGAGGTCTTCTGTCCTGACGTGGTTGACTTCCGTGCATACGCGACCACGAACATCTACGAAGACAAGAATGCGTTCTGGATCGACGACCCCTTCGGGCGCGTGCCGCGTCCTTCAATGCGACAGCCCGATGGCCTTATCCTCTCCACCATGGAGATGATGAACCACTACGAGCTCGTGCTCGGCACGAAGGACCGTTCTGGAGAGCAGTTCGATATCTGGGAGGCGGTCTTCAGTCCCGTGGGCAAAGACGGCTATCCCGCCCGCGTCTTCGACAAGCGCACGGGAACCATCGACCCCGAGATCGCCAAATATTGGAAGGAGCACTACGACCTGAGCGCCATCATGCAGCGCGACTGGAAGACCCTCGGCCCGAAACTTGCCGGCAAGCTGCATTTGTATGTCGGGGAGGCTGATACCTACTACCTCGATCGTGCCGTACACCTCATGGACGACTGGATGGAGAAAACCACCGATCCCTATTACCGCGGGACCTTCGAATTCGGGATGCGCAAACCGCACTGTTACACCGGTGACGTCGATCCTGCTGTTGGCTGGCTGCAGCACTATCTGCCGAAGATGATCCAGCACATCGAAGAGACCGCTCCTCCTGGCGCAGATCTCAAGAGCTGGAAATACTGAAACCGTCACAAACTGAGAGGTGGCGGGCCATGTGTGTTTCGCCAGGCCCAGTCTTGCGTTTGCGAATGCTGACGGAATACAGTGGCCAGATAAATACCGCGTTCCACCGTCCAACCGGAGATCCTTGGGGCCATGGAGTATGGAAATGTTCAAGCCGTAGAGATGGTCTTTCTTCTTTTGCTGCTCTTTGTGGTGGTGTTCGGAGAGCTGGCCCGGCGGCTGGAAATCCCTTACCCGGTTGTGCTCGTCATCGCAGGAGCCTTGCTTGGCCTTACGCCGCAGATTCCCAAGGTCATGCTCAATCCCGACCTGGTTTTTTTTGTAATTCTTCCTCCTCTGCTCTATTCCGCGGCATGGACGACCTCTTGGCGCGATTTTCGCTTCAACCTGGTGAGCATACTTCTGTTGGCATTCGGGCTGGTCGCCTTCACCGTCATCGGCGTGGCCGCGGGAATCCATTGGCTGCTTCCCGCTTTCGATTGGAGAATCGGGCTGGTGCTGGGAGCGGTGATCGCGCCCACCGACGCGATTGCAGCGACCGCGATTGCGGAACGATTGGGACTCCCCAAGCAGCTCCGGGATGTTCTTGAAGGCGAGAGCCTGGTCAACGACGCGAGTGGGTTATTGGCCCTTGAGTTCGGATTGGCCATTGTCGTCGGCGGACACGCTCCTGGCGTTGGTCAGGGCGCTCTGCGGCTGATCTACTTGATCGCCGTGGGCATCGTGGTTGGACTTGTGACGGGTTGGATCGTGGCGTTGGTTGAGCGCCACATCGATCACGGCCCGATTGAGATTGTCATCAGCATTCTGGTGCCCTATGCCGCATACTTCGCGGCAGACCGCTTCCATGCATCGGGCGTGCTGGCAGTGGTCGCATGCGGACTCTTCCTGAGCCGCCGGAGTTCCGTATTCTTCTCACCCAATGTACGTCTTCAGGCTTGGGCGGTCTGGGATGCGTTGGACTTTATCCTGAATAGCCTTGTTTTTGTGCTCATTGGCTTGCAATTGCCTCATGTTCTCGCGGCAATTCACGACCAGAGTCTGGCCAGTCTCATTGCATACGGCGCGCTGTTTAGTGCCTTCGTAATCCTGTTGCGGATGATCTGGGTCTTTCCCAGCGCTATCATCGCGAACAAGATTCGCACTCGGATACTTCATCAACGCGTCCGCAGGCCTCCCTCAGCGGCGATCGTGGTTGCGGGATGGAGCGGTATGCGAGGCGTGATTGCGCTCGCTGCCGCTATGGCCCTTCCCCAGACTTTAGGTGATGGCAGTCCTTTCCCGCAGAGGAACTTCATCATCTTTCTGGCTTTTAGCGTGATCTTGGTCACACTAGTCTTGCAAGGACTGACCTTGCCGGTACTCATTCGCCTCCTGGGATTGAGCGAAGCTCACGACGCGGATGGGGAGGAAGCAGCGGCGCGAAAAGAGATCGTGGAGGCGGCACTCGCACATCTGGCGGCGGAACGTCAAAAAGACGAGTCGACTTGGGACGCGGTCTACGAAGACCTTACCGGTCACTACCGGCAGCGCCTCATCGCTCTGACCGGCAAGGACGACCCACAAAATGGCATTAATCCCGATCACCACCGCCGCATGATGCGCCTGAAGCGTGAGCTCGTTCAGTTGGAGCGCCGCACGGCCATTCGTTTGCGTGATCAAGGTCGGATCAGCGACGAGACGCTGCACGAACTGGAACGCGAGTTTGATCTGCGCGAAGCAGGCGCGAATTTGGAACACGCTGCCTGACTTTCGACTCAAGATCCACCAGGGGAACCACACTGGGTTCTAGTCAGAGTGCGCCGAGATCACGCACTCTGAATCAGGGTCAGTGTCCGAGCGGAGAGGGATGTGCCTCTGATCAAAAAAGCGATGGCTGTTCCAGTCCCGGAAGTTTCCTCAAGTGCAATGCTCATGATGAAATTTCGCCCGAAGCGTGCTCCAGACCAGGTGGCGGCGGTCTGCTACCGTCAGGGCAAGCGTGGCATTGAATTTCTGCTTGTCAGAACTGGCGGAGGCCGCTGGACATTTCCCAAAGGGGGCCTCGAAATAGGCCTGACCCAGGCACAAGCTGCCGCGCTGGAAGCGTTCGAAGAAGCTGGGGTGCATGGCCACATGGAAGAAGCGCCATTCGCCAGCTATGCGGGACGCAAACGCCGCGAGCCGCGTCGAGCCTCAGACGCGAAGAAAGTGGTGGTACACGCGCATCTTTGCAAGGTGTTGTGGCGCGGCAAGCCCGAGGAGTCGAATCGGGATCCACGCTGGTTTTCCTCGGAGCAAGCAAAACGTAAACTCCTTCAGAGCCGCGCGAACATCGAAGGAGCCGAACTCTCGAAGGTCGTCGATTGCGCATTGCTCCGAATCAGAGAATTGCAGAACGAGGGCGTTGTCAAGGATGCACGGCGCCCCGCCACTAGAGATTCGCTTCAGAGGACGCCGTTCGAGGCGGCAGACATCCGGCCAGCGTTCGGGCGGGCCACCGAGGCGAAAGTAGCCGCCTTCCGCCGCCGATCCAGCCTTCAGTTAGGGCAGGCATCAGAGGTATCAGTAATATCCGCATTGCGGCGCGTGCTGCAGCTTGGCCCGCGAAAAGATTAGGGCAGCAACATCGGACTTGCCTCGTCCTATCCGAACTACCTGGAGCCCTGAGAGAAGGATCGCGCCCATGCACTGGCGGCGACCAGATGCGTCTGGGTGTTTTCGAGTCTCGCCCTTTCCGCCAGCAGCCGCCCGTGAATGTAAGGCAAGAACTGCTTGAGTAATTCAAGATTCCGGCGATACTCTGCACACTCACCTCCGGTCTGCTGATCTTCCTCAGGCAATTTCAACAGACACTCGCTGCCTTGTAACACTACCGCTAGCAAATTGGAAAACTCATGCGGCTGAACTATCGAACACGGATTGTTTTCCGGTTGGACACCGACAATGTCCCGATCCACAACCGCCAGTTTGCTTCCAACTGGGAGTTGTCGACCGCGCGCGCGACCGAGTTGGTACGGCTTCTCATCGTACGCAACGGATTCGATCCATCGCGGCTAAGCGCGGCTGGATTCGCTGAGTACCATCCGGTGGCAAACAATCGAACAAGCGAAGGGCGAGGCATGAATCGGCGAGTGGATATCGTGATCCTGGGAGTCATCGCTCCAGCGGCCGATGTCAAGTCTGTAGGCATCGAACGCTCTCGCGGCGAACCTCCTCGATCCTGATTCTCAAACTGAGTTTCGTTTAGTTCTAAAGCTTAAGTTCCATGTAGAGCGCGTCCGGTAGTGGATTAGAGCGGTAGGGCGGTATCTCCTGAAATCCGATGCGCCGGTAGATTTCGACGGCGTTCTTCATCTCAGACACGACCGTGTCGAGCCGCATGCGCTGATACGATTTGCTGCGGGCTTCCGATATCACCCGGTCCACAAGTTTCTTTCCGATCCTCATACTTCGGAAAGCCGGTCGCACATAGAGTCGCTTCATTTCGCAGATCGATTTTTCCAGTGGCCGCAAAGCAACGCACCCCGCCGGTTGACCGTCGCACAGAGCCAGCAGCAGGCATCCTGCAGGTTCCTGGTAATGTCCTGGCAGGTTACTCAACTCTTCATCGAAGTTCTGAAAACACAAGCTGAAGCCGAGGGAGGCTGCATATTCCAGAAAAAGCTGCCGGACTTGTTCGATTTGCTCGCGCTCGGTTGCGTGTACCAGTTCGATGCGGTTTTCGGATGCGGCAGTCACAGCATCAGTCAGCGCCAGCCCGTGCGGTGGCCTGGGGAGCCAGTGTCGTCTGGTAGTCGCGGTTCTCAATGTCGACCACGGTCCGGCCGACCAGTGCAGCTTTGGCTTCGGAATGGATGTGAGCTGGAAGGTTGAAGCCGTCGACCTCCGCATAGTCCTGCACGAAATCAATTTTATTGATGAAAATTGAGGGCGATTTCACGACCCTGCCCTCTACCCTCAACAAGCGGCCGGTCTGGGCATCCAGATAAATCTGGCCCTTGAACAAACCGGAACGTTTCTTGCGCGGCTTAATTTGATAGACGTGCGCCGTGCGACCATCAAGTTGCGTCGTGCCCTTGTGCGAGAACTTATAATTCTCTGGAGCGAGCGCTGTCAACGCCGGGTCATCCTTCTGAACGTGATCGACCTCCGATTGCAGTATGCGCGCGATCACGTTTGTCTTAACGAATCCATCTCCCTCGTATCGGACCGGCTTGAACGCAAGCGAACGCGGAGCGGTATAGTGTCGTTCGAGTCGAAACTCGCCCCGCTGGGAACTAGCGGTCAATTCTGCTCGAATCAAAGTGGAGGCGGAGTATCCGGCGAGCGCTTGCGATTGACGGTTGGCCTGGCGTCGATATGCATCCAACGCCAGTTCGGCGGACATGCTCGGAATTGAAACTGGCGTCGAGAGGTCGAATGCCGGGTGTGATTCGGCAGACAACCTTGGGGCGTCCGCGGATGCAATCGACCATAGCCCGAATCCGGGCTGGGCCGCGGACCGAGTAATCGATTGAGCCAGCGAAAACGAAGGCAATAAAAGAACTAGAAAAATGAGACCCAAACGGTTCATGAAAAAATGCGAATCAATAATTTATAAAGGATTCGCCGTAAATTGAAAAGTGACGACCACGCGTCATCGCCATCCATTGGTAACTGGATTGCGCCCGAAATTATGACCGAGCACCGTGCTCTTTCTCCCCCGTTCGTTCGATTGCGTCAGCGTATTCCGGCGTTTAAGATTCCTACACTTCGATGACCCAGGCGACCCAGGCGATTTCCACTGAACCCGCGACCGTGAGCGACACTTCCAGCGATTCGCAAAGGCCTTCCGTAGAAGTTTTTGCCGTCTACGGCGTTGAGCCCGAAATCCAGGCCTATGCCATGGCGAAATATTCACGCTCCGCGCTGTCGATGAAAGAGTCGTTGCGCGAAATTACTTCGCAGAAAGCCGAGAAGTTCCTCAACACCTTCTATTTCCAATATGGGCATCGCTCGATCGCCGACCTTGCTCACATTGCGTTGGCGATCGAACGTCTGTCCATTCTCGCCGCGATTGTCATCGCCGACGAGCAGCGATGGGACGGACAGGAGCGATCCACTCGCTATCAGGATTTCAAGAAAAGCGGCTACTACACGCCGGATTTCGGGGACGATCTCGGAGCGCGCACACTCTATCGCGCGACCGTCGATCGCTTGTTCGCCGACTATGAGCAGCTCTCCGAGACCGCCTTTCAATATCTAAAAGGAATCACTCCGAAGCCCGCGGACATGAAGCAAGATGCATACGAGCGTACGCTCCGCGCCCGAGCCTTCGATGTTTCGCGCTACTTGCTTCCGCTCGCGACCAATACTTCGTTGGGAGAGATCGTAAACGCGCGCACGCTCGAAACGCAGGTCGCGCATCTGCTCTCGCACACACACAAAGAGGTTCGCGAGCTCGGCGGGCTGCTCAAAAAGGCAGCGACTTCATCGGCATACAACGCCAATGAGGACTCGCTGCGCGCCCTGGTGGCAGAAATCCGTAGTGTTTCGCCCGACTTGGCCTCACGCGCAGAGAGCGAATTGCTCCACGAAGTTCGTGTGGCGCCAACGCTCGTCAAGTACGCCGATCCCAACCGATATGAGATTGAGACCCGGCGCGAGCTGCGTCAGGCAGCAGCACAATTGATGCAAGAAGCCGCAATTGCATCGGCGCCCCTGGTCGATTTGTTGGACGAAGATTCGGTTGAGGTGGAACTCGCCACAACCTTGCTCTACGAGCACTGTCACTACTCCTATCGCCAGATTCGTGAAATGGTCGCTGCTGCCGGCGAGTCGCGCCGCCAGGAGATCATCGATCTTGGACTTCGTCATCGCGGAAAGCACGACGAGATGCTGCGAGCCTTCTCCGCCGGGCAGCAGTTCCGCTTCGACATCCTGATGGACATCGGCGGCTTCCGCGACATGCACCGACACCGCCGCTGCGTGCAGATCATGCAGGATTTCAGAACCGCGCACGGCTTCGACATTCCTTCCGAGATCGAAGCGGCCGGCGCCGTAGCCGACTATTCCTCAGCAATACTGCGCGCGCAGGATGCCGTCAGCAAGCTTGCGGCGCGCGGCGCCGACGAAGCTCTGCAGAACGCGCAGTATGCAATTCCCCTGGCATTTCGGAAGCGCACGCTTTTCAAAATGGACTTCGCACAGGCCGTCTACATGTCAGAGCTGCGCACAACGCCCGCGGGTCACGCCTCTTACCGCAATGTTGCTTATGCGATGTATAAGACTGTGGCCGAAAAGTATCCGGCGCTGGCGAAATATTTTCGTATTCACGATGTCAGCGAGTCCGTCGATCTGCTGAAGCGATAGAGACAAGCTCAGGTGGCAGGTCTTAAGCCTTCGGATCCGCACGATCCTCCTCTGCGCGGCGAAAAATTGACGCAATCGATTGCTGAACTCTAGAATCGAAGTCAGCTTCCACTATGCCTCTCTACGAATATCAGTGCAAAAAATGCGGTCACCGCTTCGAAAAAATTCAGAAGTTCTCCGATAAAGCGATCAAGAAGTGCCCGGAATGTGGCGGCGCAGTTGAGCAGCTGCTATCGGCGCCTGCCGTCCAGTTCAAAGGCTCCGGATGGTACGTGACCGACTACGCCAAAAAGGGCTCCTCGCCCTCCTCGTCTATGGAGAATGATTCCGGGACGAAGGAGAGCAAAGAGACAAAAGAAACGAAGAAAGAAGACAAGCCCAAGACTGAGAGTTCCTCAAAGAAGCACAAAAAAGACTAGGCAGCGGACCGCCTCGCGGCCCCACGCATTCTGGAGGGACAATCGATGCGCATACTGATTTTCCCCATCGTCCTGTTCGTTGTCACGCTCGCCGCGGCGCAGCAATTCGATCTCGTCTTGGAAGGCGGCCGCGCTATGGATCCGGAAACGGGTCTCGACGCGGTCCGCAATGTCGGAATCCGCGATGGAAAAATTGCGCGCATCTCTTCTGAACCACTCAGTGGCCGCCGCGTTGTGCATGCCGCGGGTCTTGTAGTATCCCCTGGCTTCATCGATCTCCATCAGCACGGCCAGGAACTCGCCAGCCAACGCGTGAAGGCGTTCGACGGCGTGACCACAGCCCTCGAGCTAGAAATTGGCGTGCCGGATGTCAACCAGTTCCTCTCCGCGAAACAAGGACACTCGCTGATTCACTACGGGACCAACGCAAGTCATCTGGCGGCAAGAGCGGCGGCGTTCGGCGAGCCACTAACCACTCCTACTACGGGTCCGCACGCTGGCATTCCCGAAATCCTGCCGAAGAGCGGACCGGCAACGAACCAACCCGCAAACGATGACCAAATCAAAGCGATCGAGCAGCGGCTGCGTTCCGAACTGGATGCCGGAGCGCTCGGCATCGGCATGGGCATTCAATACACACCCGGCGCTACGCGCCTCGAAGTGATTGAAATCTTCCGCCTCGCCGCTGAGCGGCATCTGCCTGTGTACACGCATATGCGAAGCATTGGACTCGTAGAGCCCGGATCCTCGGTGGAGTCCGTCAGCGAAGTGATCGGCGCCGCTGCCATTACCGGTGCTCCGCTTCACATTGTTCATATCAACAGCAGCTGCCTGCATCAGTCGATCGAGTGTTTGTCGCTTATCGAAGGTGCTCGCGCGCGGGGTTTGGACGTCACGACGGAGGCCTATCCGTACATCGCCGGTATGACCGGAGTGAATTCGGCGCTCTTTAATCCGGGCTGGCAGGAAAAACTGGGCATCAGCTATAACAACCTGGTTCTCCCGGATACCGGCGAGCACCTGACGAAGGAGCGCTTCGATCAGTTGCACAACTCCAGCCAGACGCAATGGGTCCTGGTCTTCGCCAATACGCAGGAAATGGTTGATGCTGTCATTCCGCATCCTCTCGTGATGATCGCGAGCGACGGCGCTGAAGGCCATCCGCGCAATGCCGGAACCTACTCACGCGTTCTCGCGCAATATGTCCGCGAAAAGAAAACGCTCACCCTCATGGACGCTCTGCGCAAGATGACGCTCATGCCGGCGCAGATGCTCGAACGCTCAACCCCCGCTGCCCGGCAGAAAGGGCGTCTGCAGGAAGGCGCTGACGCCGACATTACCGTTTTCGATCCTCAGACCATCTCCGATCGCTCCACGTTTCAAAAGCCGATGGAGCCCAGTGTCGGCGTGAAGTACCTCGTGGTGGGAGGCACCTTGCTGATCGACGACGGCAAGATGGTGCAGGACGTCTATCCCGGACGCGCGATCCTCGGTCCTGGTAAGGCAAAGGGCGAATAGCCTGAATTTCTTCAACACGTTGCGCGGCCTTTCCCTTTGAATCTTTTCCCGATCTCCGACATCTAAGCGTTAAATTAGTTGTTATAACGAATAATTGAGAGGCGCAAAATGATCACGATCCGTCGGAGCAACGAAAGAGGTGGAGGAGACTACGGGTGGCTGAATACCCGCCACACATTTAGTTTCAGCGATTACTACGACCCCAAGTGGATGGGCTTTCGCTCGCTGCGCGTGATTAACGAAGATTTCGTTGCGCCGAACACCGGGTTCCCCGCGCATCCACACCGCGACATGGAGATCATCACCTACGTACTTTCGGGCAAACTCGAGCACAAGGACAGCTTGGGAACCGGCTCGGTGATCCTACCGGGAGACGGCCAGCGCATGACCGCGGGCCGCGGCATCCGGCACAGTGAGTACAACCCATCCGCCAAAGAACAGGTACACCTGCTCCAGATTTGGATTCAACCATCTCAGCCCGGACTCGAGCCAAGCTACGAGCAAAAGAGTTTCCCCGAGGCGGAGAAGCGCGGCAAGTTTCGCCTGATCGCCTCAAGCGATGGAGCCGACGACTCAGTCCGCATCAACCAGGACGCAAACCTGTTTGTCACGTTACTCGCACCGGGCGACGAGGTGATCCATACCCTGGACGGAAAGCGCTACGCCTGGCTGCAAGTCGCGAAGGGCGCCATCGAACTAAACGGCAAGAAACTCGCGCAAGGCGACGGGGCGGCCGTGAAGGATGAAACAAAGCTAACGATCAAGGGGACGAAAGATGCTGAAGTCCTGCTTTTTGATCTGGCCTGAATTCGTTGCCGGTACGCTGAATCCCACAAGATGGGTGGTAGAGACGGGGTCGCCCCGTCTCGAATCACTTTTCGCGCCATCTGTTCTTCGCACATAAGGCAGCCGAGAAACTCAGCGCGGCCGAATTCCTACCAATGCCATCATCCTTCCTGTCACGCCTTTCTCTGTGCGATGGCTGAATAAGAGATCCGTGTGGCACGCGGTACACGGCGAATCCGCTTGAATGTTCCTGCGCAGAACGCCCGCATCGAGCAACTGGCGCCGATTGGCTTCTACCAGATCGACAAAGATCTGAACCGGCAGTTGGCTATGGCCCGGAGCGCGCGCAGTGAGAAAGAGCAACGGATATTTCTCCCTCACTGGATCGGATTCTTTGACCTCCCGAAACAATTCCCCAGAGTAGGCGAACTGCATCGCAAATTTGTCGCGCACCTCTTCGCCAACCTGATAGCAGCAGCTCTGCACTCCAGGGCCGATTGCGGCAATCAGGTTGCGCGGCTCGCTGCCAAAGTAGCGCCGCATCTCACCCACACCTTTTTCAACGATGCGCTTTACCGTGCCCCGCCATCCTGCGTGGAACACTCCTGCGGCTCTCTTCTTCGGGTCGACAACGATCACTGGAAGACAGTCTGCTGTCAGCACAGAAAGCAGAAGGCCGGGTGTGTCAGTTACAAGACCATCTCCCGCGAGCGGATGATCAGGGACATAGCGGACGTGGTGTATGACGTCGGAATGAATCTGACGCAGCGTCACCAGGTCCTTCCTGTCGCCTGCAACCCCCAGACGCTTCAAGAACAGATCGCGGTTGCGCTCGACGGCAGCTCGCGTGTCGTGTTTCGTGAATCCGAGGTTGAGTGCGTTACCTCCATACACGCGGGATATGCCGCCGCGCCGGGTCGAAAACCCCTGGATCAGCCACGGAAGCTTTAGGAGCTTGGATGATTGCAGGATTTCCAGTTTGGGTTTGGGACGAGCCTTGGTCACCACAGATTGATGATACCGGAACCGACCGGGTGTCCCATTCAAGTCCGACTTTGGCTCGAATGGGGCAGTTGAGAGTTGGACTGCCCGCGAACGAGCAAGATTGAGCGGGGGGGCCAAACGACCCACACAACGAAGATCGCGCTGTTTGGGCAACCAGCCTCATTCAGCCGGTGTGGGGCTCCCCGAATCTCTCTGCATACTTGTCTCGGCCACCACCGGCGAAGACATTATCTGGAGGACCAGAACGGAAAGGACACTTTGGAACACATGCTCTGCTTGCGCTGCAATCGCGAACTCGAACCGGGACAAAAGTCCGTCGCCGTCTATCTATTCGCGCAGACTGTCGGAGTGAAGCCGCGTCAGAAGTCCGCAGCTCAACGCATCTGTTTCTGCCCGCAGTGCTCGGTCTCTCTCGCCATGGGCCCACCGCCCGAAGGCGCTCTTAACGTCGCAGCCTGGCTAATGATCCGCGATATCGTGGGTTCCGATCCGGCATTGACTGAGGCGGCTTGGGAAAATCTGAGAGGCATTACTGGCTTGCTGCAAGCCACCGCAAGCGATGGCAACATCGCCCGGCCCGGATCCTACTTCGAATTCTGACCGCGATTCTCAGAGCAGCCCCAACACCACGATGCTGCTGTTCGTGCTTACATACACCTTCCCGTTAACGACCATCAATTGCGAAAAATGCGGCATATCCGGCAGTTGATCGCGTCCGTTCGCCTGTGAGGTTACATAGAGCTGCGCCAACGTGGTCGCATCGTAGGCAGTCAAGTTTGATCCGTTAATTTGCCAGAGGATCCCATTCGATTTACCCGAAGAAGTCAGCACCGGAGAATGTCCCCCGGCCTGCGGCGGCGTTTGGAGTGTCGGTCCGCTCAATTTTCCATCTTTCAGCGTCCACCCCATGATCGGTGACCCCGAACCGGTGGAGTACACCATCGAATTCCAATAGACGAGCGAGCCGGTGTGCTTGCCGACAGCATTCTGCAATTCCTGCACGATCTGTGTGTCCTTGTTGGTGCATGTCTTGCAGAAGTGACCCATATCGTCGCGATCCAGAACGTAAAGGGTGCCTTCTTTGCCCACCCCGATTGCCAAGTGCGCATGAGCGCCATTTTGTTCCGGCAACAGCAGGACGGCATCGTTCAAATCAAGGTCGTTCTGACTCAGAAACGCAACATTGAACGGCGTAAACCAGTCGACCAGCTGCAAGCTTGTTCCCGATTGACTGAGCTGTAAAACACTCGCGCCGAAGTTCGTTCCGGCGTTGAAGAAGCCCCCACCTGTCTCCGCGTAGATGTGCGAGTTGCCGTCAGCCGAGAGTCCTGCCCCCTTCAGCCAGATCGCAGCGAGTCCTTTGCCGGGCTCAGTCGAGAACGTGCCTTCTTGCGCCAGGTTCGAAGCGTTGTAGGAGAGAATCCACCCGCGAGCGCCGAAATCGTTGCATCCGTTCGAACCGAATGCCAGATAGATGTGTTGATTCGTCAGCAGCAGCGCAGGGCGATTTGTTTCGGCCAGCGCGCTAAAGGTGTCTTTTTGCCCGTTAAGCGTGTAGGTCGCGCTGATCACCACGGGACCACCCAATTTCTCGTCGCCGGAGGTTATGTCGAGCGCGTGAAGGCGAAACACCGGGTTACCGTTCTCGTAACTCTTGGCGGCCACGTATAGAGTCCCGCTTCCTGGATCGATCACGGGAGTGGAGACGATTCCAACCTCGGTCCATGCAGTAACGCCCTGGCATTGCTGTACGTTCATCGGAACCGGCGTCGCGCCTTTTGGCAGCAGACTTTTCATCCAAAGCGCACCATCGACATGGTCGGCGTCGAACGCGTAAACCGAATCGTGCATGGTCGCCGCATAGACAACGTTGTGCGTGCCTTTCCCCTTGATATCGACATCCGGCAGATAGAGAACCTGCCCAACAATTGCCCCATCGACTGGCAACGTGAACAGCTTGCCGAACGTGTTCGGATTCACGTTCGTGGTTGTGAGGACCGTCTCGTGCTTATTGACACCGGTACGCGCGACATCGTAGTGCCAAGTCGTTACGGAGGTTAGTTGCGGATCGTTGGATGGCGGTGGATCGGAAGAACCGCCTCCGCAGGTACAGAGGACCAGCAGAAGCGGAAGCAGACCAGCAATCAGCCGAGGGTGGTGGGTTTTCATACTCACAATCCACGGTCATCGCGGCGTAGGCCTAACAGGGGGGCGGCGGCTGGCACGGAGACCCTTACTTTTGTCGGGTATTCTACCTTGGCTTCGCAAGGCTTCCTAGGGGATCTCGTGTCAAAGTAGGCTACCCGCTTGGCTTTTGGCTGAGTGCGGCAAGGGCGCCGGAGAGACTGGTTTAGGTACTCTCATGCCTTGTCCCGGCCTGGTGTAGAGATCGACAGTTCTTCCTCTGGCACACGGCTCGGTGCGGTACTTCACAGACGGGTAGATCGATTGTAGACGCCCTAACTTATTGAGCCCCCAAGGGCGGAGGGGGGCGGGGTAGGGCGTCAGAAAGTGGCGCCAATAACTAATTACTAAACATGGCAACAATTACCAAGAATGCCGTCTCAACCTACTTTAGAAAGTCGAACAGATTCATCTGAGATGGGCGAGACATCGCTGCGAGTGTCGCCTCCACGGCATTGTTTGCATTGGCCAATTGGCTGGCGGCCGTTGCCACATCAACTCCCACCAGGGTGGTCTGCTGCTGAGCCAGTTGCAGTTTGGCGCTATTGAGGTAGGTAGATTGAGATTGCGCCTGGTTCGTGGCATTGCCGTAAAACACGCGCTGGCCCGAGATGTAGTCGAAAGAATCGCGAACCGCAGCAATGGCGGAATCAAAATTCGAGTTGGTAGTCATCGCTTGAATCAATCCGCTCATGGCTTCAAACACATCGTGCCCTCGAGCCACAAAGATCTGCGAACCAGGTTGGTTGACCGCCACACGATAACCGTCCCCAATCTGAACTGTGTTGATGGCGTTATTGCCGTCGTAGCGAACGCCTGAGGGCTGAGCGCTGTCCGCTGCGAATGGAGGCGCGTCGGTGACGGTGCCACCGAAAAGAAATCTGCCTTCGAACGATGTATTGGCAAGAGACAACAGCTGGTCCTGGATGCCCTGCAATTCGGCGGCGATTGCCCCGCGGTCGGCGTCGGAGAGCGGGCTGTGGGCGCCCTGCACGCCGAGCGTGAGCGCGCGCTGCAATGCCGTAATCACTGAGCCAAGTGTGGCGTCGGCAGTTTGAAACTGTCCCTCAACAGAATCCAGGTTCTGAAGGTATCGGTTGGTGGCGGTGGTCTGATCGTGGTTGTTCACCAGGACAGCTGCGGCAGCAGGATCGTCGGAAGGCTGGTTCACCCGGCGCCCCGAGGAGATTTGCAGCAAAGCATCTTGCTGACTCTGCCGGCTCGAATTGAGCGCGGCAAGAACGTCAGGCGTTGGGTTCGGGTTGACACGCATGGTTAGTACCTCCCGAGATTGACGGCCGCGTCGAGCATGTCATTGACTGTGGTGATGACACGAGCGGCGGCTTGATAAGCGCTTTGGTACCGAACCATGTTGGCGGCCTCTTCATCGAGAGAAACGCCGGAGATCGACGACCGCTCATCGTCGAGTTGCTGCAAGATCAGGTTGGCCGCACCAAGGTCGGCGCCCACTGTTGCTGACGTCGTTCCCGACCTGGAACACGATGCGAGAGTAGAAGTCGAGCGGCTTCTGTCCTCCCGCCGTTGCTCGTGAACGGCCGACAATGCGGCAAGATTGCCGTTGCTGCCGGGTGTTCCATCGGAGCTAGCGGCGATGAGCGCGGGGTCGCTGAAGGCGACCGCCATGCCAGCGGCAGCACCTGCTCCGCCAGTCGGTGGCGTCACGAAAAGGTCACCGCCGGGATCGCAGTTGAGGTCGAATCCGCCGCGGTGAGCGGCGTTCAGAGCAGTCGCCAGTCCGGAGGCGAGCTGGTCGATATCATTCTGCAAGGCGGGGATCCCGCGATCACGGACCTCGCGGAGGCCGCCAAGTTTTCCGCCGGTGCGAGGAGCTTGCGAGCCAGAAAAGCACGAGTGTTGGTGGTGCGGAGAATTGCCAGTTAGGGAAGAGGAGATAAGGAGGGCATCATCAAAGCTCAGTGCGGGAAACTTTGCCGGGTGAATCGAGCATCCACCCGGCAAACTTGTCTCGCTCGCTTACGCGGCGAACGCGCATGAGAAGTTTCGAATCGATCGGGGGACGGTGACTGGGAATTGCTCTCATAGGAGCAAGGCTATGTTTGGATGGCGGGAATCCGTTATGCTGATGAGGAGATATGACCTTACTTGACGCGCAGAAGTACGACTTTGCGAGGGCGCGGCGCCGCCGAATCACAATCGGCATCGTGATCGCAGTGATTCTGATCGTGCTGGTTGTCGGCTGGATGAACCGCTACTGGCGCGAAAAACGAGTCGCCGACCACTTTTTTGCCGCGCTGCAGAAGAAGGATTACGAAACGGCGTATGGGATCTACTTTGCCGATCCGGGATGGCAGCAACACCCGCAAAACCACGCCCAGTACTCGTACAGCGATTTCTATCGTGACTGGGGACCGGGCGGAGACTGGGGCGTTATCCAGAACTACGAGGTGTACGGAGCGGCGGCGTGTCCAGGGTCAGGACGCGGTGTGGTCGTGGACGCTGTGGTCAATCATCGCCAGGAACACGCGCAGGTCTGGGTGGAAAACGGGACGCACGCGATAAGCTTACCGCCGTGTACGCTCGAGTTCCGGTGATGGCGTACCTGGGTTCATGCTTCACGGCAACGCCAAGATTCAAGTGGCGATATAGTCTCTCGCTTTTCGAATACAGATATTGTGTTAATTCCGTACGGCGAGCCAGCCAATCGCGAAGCGACTCTGGAATTAGGAACGCGACCTGCCGGTCCTCGGTGGATGCTCCTTGAGGGTGGTTTCCAGTTTCTTCAACGTGCCAAGAGAGTAGGCTGCGGACTCGCGGTCCTTCAACGCACTTTTCTGCTCGAGAAGTTCATTGAGTCGCGAGATCACGAGATTCTTGATGTCCCGGATACGGTCAACAAATTCATGCGGACCGATCTCCATCAGTCCAGCACTCGAGAGCGATTCCCACACTAAGCGTTCGGTTTTCTCATCCGGCACGGGCACGTTCCATTTTTTTCGGGGAGTATCCATCAATCGCAATCATGTTCCCAGGCGGTGCTCCGCGTTGGGCACCTGGTACCCCGGTTGCTTAAATCGCAAATAAGTGTACGCGAGATACTGATTGAGTTCAGCCCAGAAAGATTGCTCACGCTCGTGCGGATCGAGTCCGGCTTCGGCCATGGAGACCAGCCGCTCCTCCCAGAACTCGCGCTCGTCCTGGGTCACTTCACTGACGGTGCGGCGGGGAGGCAGTGTGGGGCAGCCTTCCACTTTGTGTTCGGGAATTACCCGCGAGTCATCAAGAATGAAGTCCCGCCAAACGAGCCCCCACCGTATTTCCTTCAAAACACCAGTCTTCCAGCCCTCGGCGGTTTTGAAGGTGATGAGTTGGCCGGCTTGTGGTGGCCAATCGACGGAGGTGCGCACTGGGTGAATCGGGGGCTTCATTCCTCACACCTGGAGGGACCGATCTAATTGCTCTCTTCTGGTTTGGGCGCTCGACCTACAATCTGGGATGCTTGAGTTGTTGGCCTAGGCCAGGGACTACGGGACAGGACGCGATCAACCGCCTGCTCCACCATGGCAATAAAGGATTCGTCGTTTTCCTGTTGCTGAACGGCGGGAGACGCCAAGACCAGCCGCAACCCCTCCAGTTGAGGCGCCGGCTCGAGCACCGGCACCGCATTGTAGTCGCGCTGCTGCATCAGGTAGCCGATCCACAAGAGAGTCACCGCGTTGTATGCGAGACTCTTCACCAAGCTGACTGTTTCTTCGGGTACATTACCGTGCCAGATTACGGTGCTGACCAGGATCAGCTCAATGCTAGCAAAGATGCCGAATCCGAGCGCAATTCCAAACACTTGCTGCCGCCAGCAGTTCTTCAGGAAACGGCAAAGAACCATTAAGAGGAAGAAGAGTCCAACCTGGACCAAGCGGACGCTCCGCTCGAAAGCGAGTACAGCCGCAACTACTCGGTCCGCACTGCCCTCCTGACTGGAGATTGCGGTGACGATCGCAAGTACCAACAGCAGGGCACAGGACCAGCGGAAGATCGTGGACCCGAGGGTCTGAATGCCTCCGTAGCGGCGAAACAGGTGGTGAAGCACTTCGTCCATTACGGTGACGGCCAGCAACACGCTCAGAGCGTTCCCCGCCCAGTAGATATCAAAATAGCTCTCGTCAAAAAAGCGATAAGTAATGAATAGAACGAGAGTTTTCAGCAACTGGAAGACGATGTAATAGAAAAATCGCGGGAAGGCGGTATGGGAACCGCGACGTACCAGGTAAATGAGGAGTGTGATTTGCAAGGCCGGACCAGCGAGCCAGCTCACGTATGATAGAGGGTTCATCGTCGGTTGAATTCTTGGAGGTCGGAAGCATACCTCTCCCTCAACGGCCTTGCAACTTTAAAATTGGCCGCCCTCCAGAATGCGATGAAAGCCTCGTTTACTGCTGCCTATTCGGACAACGTTTTCCGCGGCAGAGAGGCATAGGGTCGCTGCCATCAGCAACCATCACACTCTGATCTACACGGAGTACTGCGTTCGCCTGTTCTGTGTTTTTGGGGATCGCGCAATACATGCCGGCAAGCGCAAGAGCAGTGAGCAAGAGCTCAAGGGTCTTGTTCATGGGGGGAGTTCTCCTAACGCGCTTTCGCGCGAGCGAAGTATATGCCTGAAATTGCCTTGCGGAACTGTGATTATTTGCAGTATCGAGACATTTGAGGGCGTCGCACATCAGAATACGATAGGCTAGAGTAGGTGCTGGGAGCGGGGTTCCGCGGATGCTATTTGGCGAGCAACCAACGGCGGGTCGAGGCCGAATGCTCGGAATTCGGGCAGCTTCGGTTGTGATCCACCTGGCTGGGTTGACGTTGCTGCTTGCCTTGCATCCGGCGGCTGTGAAGTTTACCGCCAACTGGGTTGCCCACGGCGACAGCCTTCGCAACTATCGCGTGATCTATGCTCCGTCGGGTGGAGAAGAGATCGCACCGACGGAAATCACGAAATTCACTGCGCCTCGGCCACGGACTCGCCAGAAGTTTCACACACGTCCGCATCCGCTCGATATTTCTCCTGCAATCGATTCAGAAATTGCCGACAAGAATTCACACGCGGGAACGCCACTCGGCACCACGATCACCGGTTTGGTGGAAGGGCACGAAGTGAAGCTGGCATTCCCGAAGGTGTTCCCCGACCCTCCGATCGCACGCTCGGAGCTCCCGCAGGGTTTGCAAGGCGATGTGGTCATCGAGGTCACGATTGACGCGCAGGGGAACGTTGTCGACCTGCGCGTACTGAAAGCAATCGGCCACGGGATCGATGAAAAGATCGTTTCAACGCTGCGCACGTGGAGATTTACTCCGGCCACTCTGGATGGAGTTCCGGTCGCATCGAAGCACGACGTACATTTTCACTTCCCATCATAGAATCCGCGCGATTCGCGTGTTCGTCCGGCATTGAGACGGAATTTCGAACAAGATCATTCGCATCGATACTTTCGTGTCACAGCTGACCTTGGCGGTAAAGGGTTTTCAGCATATCCTGAACATCAACTCCGTGCTCCAGGTTTCGAGGAAATGATTTCCGTTCGCCTTTACATGATTGCTTTGGGCGTGATCGGCGTCGCGCTCGCCAGTTGGGCCTTTCTTCGGCGAAAGCCGAAGTCTGCAGAGGATCTCGAGCGTGAGCGCCGGACATGGCTTAATGGGGTCGGCCGCATCACCGACGGAACTGTGATCGACGTTCAGGAGATCTCGCCAAACGGGGCGCGCGAATCAACGATGCTGATATACAAATATGATGTTGCGGGAGTTTCCTACGAAGCGTCACAAGATGTTACCTACCTGCGGCAGTGGATCAATCTGCATTCATGCCGGCTGGGCCTGCCGACCTCTGTCAAATACGATCCGCACAACCCCGGCAACTCGATGGTGATTTCGGAGGGCTGGATGGGGTTGAGGCAGTAGTCCGATTTTGTTATCGCCAGACCGCGATCACGACCAAGTAGACAACCTGCGCAGCGGCGAGAGTGATCCAGATACGCTGGCGAATCTTCGAGCGGCGTATATCGCGTCGTACCTCCGCTTCTTCGGGACTTGGGGACACGACCGCCATCGGGGTAGGCGCCGGGCGCAGGACCACAGGGCGCGGAGTGGATTCAGAAGTCTTTGGTTTGTCCGGATAGAAGACCTTTGGCGTGCTGATAACTTCGGACCAAAGCGGCAATAGCAGCCACGATCTGGGAACAATGTCCGCGATGGGTTTTGCCGTGAGTTCGATCGCGGGCATGCGTTCGGGAGCGACCCGGTCGGCGAGATTGCGAAGGAGAGAACTCCACCAGTAGTGGGCGAGTTGATCGGTAATCAGTTCGCCGACATCGACGGGCTGCGACTCTAGTTCAAGCGCCGGAAGTGACTCAGGAGAGAGCACGTCGCCGATGTTCGTGAAAACCGTGCGGAACCATGGCATTGCAAGCTTTTCGCCCAGCGGCATCCCGACGTTGACTGGCCGCGAGGTAAGCTGCAATGGTGGCAGCTTTTCCGGCACGAACGTGTCCCGCAGATGCGAGATCAAAGATCGCCATAGGGGCTGGGTGAGGCTCTCGGGTGGAAGTAGGTCGAGCTGATGCTCAAAGTGTGTATGGGATTGATCCGGATCGGGATACCACTTCTCAGCAGCGTTCGAACGGGAAGACATAAAGGGTTAGATTGCCTAGACCAGGAATCCGGCGCAACGCCGTTTAGGGTCTCGGTCAAGGCTTTCCATGATAGTAGAGGCCAAGAACGGATGTGTCACGGGAATTTACGCGCATTTACAGAAAGCGTTAAATAGCGGCGAATCATGAGAGTACCCCCGAGAAAGCTTGCATTGCGACCCGAATCGAATTTTGGTGATCAGCTGGCACTGGCTAGGCGACCGTATTCAGCGTCGGAATTCTCCCCCAGAAGAACCCAGAGCGTGTGAATGCCGAGTAGGGTCAGCAAGGGAGGGTGGAAGAGGGCGAGGATTCCAAGGGTGATCGCAGCGATTCGTGCCCATGCTTCTCGGTGCATCAACCCCAACCTATAAGCAGGCCTCCCGCGCCGATCAGAAAGATCGTGCCTCCAAGGATCATCAGTACGAGCGGCCCGAGACTGCGCGCGACATTCTCAGTGAACGGCAACGCGAGGTGCACGACGCTGCTGAGCACCAGCAAAACGATTGCAGGGATGAGGCAGAGGCCCCCGGCAATCATCCATAGAATGCCGAGGGTATGGAGGTGTTGCTGAAGCCCGCGACGATCTGATGATCGAGGCCGTGGCCATCGCCGGTTTGCCGCAGCGCGGGCAGACGTTATAGGCGGGCTGCATCTCAGCTCCGCATTGTGCAGAACATGGGCGCACCTCTACTGTCACAAGAGTGTACGTCAGGTGCCGCCAGAAGTTCCGAGGGGTTTCGAAGAGTCTGTGTTTGTTCTATCCGGAATGGGAATTCTCGCCAAAATATTCCCTTCATTAGTACATGGCCTTTCATGCCGTTGAGGAAACGGCAGGGTTGAAGCACAATCGCCCAGTGACCGGATTCGACCGGTGAAGGGGCAAGTGTTTATGAAAAAAGCAATCGTGCTGGCCTGGTTGCTAGCAACGATATGTGCGGCTGCAACCGCAAAAGATCTTGCCCTTATCTCGAATAAGAGTGGCGGGGTGGTCGCAATCACGATGTCTGATCTGGTGAAAGCCTGCAAAGGACAGATGGGTCGCTGGCCGGACGGCAAGCCGGTGACGGTCGTCATCCGGGAGCCCGGGTCGCCGGATTCGAAAATGCTGGAAGAAAAGGTTTATGCTGCGACGCCGGACGAAGTACGAGAGTTAATTGCGGCCGCAAACCACGGCCGCGCCAACCACCCGGCGATTATTGTGGTCAGCTCCGATGACGAAGTGATTCACCGCGTGGAATCGGTGCCCGGAACCGTCGGAGTGGTGGACGTATACTCCATCACGGGCGCAGTGACGGTAGTGAAAATCGGCGGGAAGCTTCCTTTGGAAGCGGGATACCTGCTGCACGGGAATTGAAATCGGCTCTCCCCCGCACGAGATTGGAAGGATCGAACTTGAGCGAATCTGGCCAGGCGCAGGCAAAGGGTTACAGCCGTCTGCGACGCTTTCCACGCTATCGCATGGACGTCCACATTCAGGTGGCCGCTTTCCGCGAAGGCGGCAATGTGACCCTTTGGGGACGAACTAGTGAGCTAGGGCAGGATGGCGTTGGCGCGACTTTGACTGGCGAACTGACCCTGGGAGAAGTGGTCTCGATGGAGTTCCCGATTCCGGTCTCGCCCTATCTGGTGAAAGTCCGAGCGATCGTGCGCTACAGTCAGGGACTGCATTGCGGTTTCGAATTCCTGATCATGACCGAGGAGCAGCGCCAGACTCTGAACCGAGTCTGCGAGATGCTCGCCAGCACGTATTAACCTCTTGTAAAAAAAGGTTTTTCCAAGCCGCGCGTCGTTACCCTCGTAACTTTCTGCTCAACTCCTACGTGGTTACGATCATTCTGTTCCAGCCAACAGGAAGGCACCAGCCATGGGGGATAAGGTTATCCCCGCAGCGGAGTCTGCGGAATTGCTGCGGGCGAAAGCTCTGCGCGAATCGCTGGAACGCGGCTCCCCGCCTACTCTGAGTCATCCCCACGCAGAAACGCATTCTCCTAAGAACGGGAATGAGTCCGCATTTGACATTGAAAAAATCCATCTGGAACAGATCGTCGAGAACGCTCCCGAAGCGATCAGTGTGATCGCTTCAGAGGCGCGTGTGGTGCGCATCAACACCGAATTCACGCGGCTCTTCGGCTACACACCGGACGAAGCACTCGGAAACAAGATCGATACTCTGATTGTCCCGCCGGACCGATACGCAGAAACCGCCTGGATCGCGGAAAGCGTTAATAAGGGGCACAAACTGTCGCTGGAGACCCGACGCCGCCGAAAGGACGGTTCGTTAGTGGACGTCCTGGTTTCTGTAGCCCCCGTCGTGGTGGACGGCCAGAAGGTAGCGACATACGCGTCATATCGGAACATCACTGATCAGAAGCGCACAGAAGAACTCAATTCCGCGTTGTACGCGATAGCGGCGCGGACGCACGCGGCGGAGGATCCACAGCAGTTCTTTGCCGCGATTCACAACATCGTAGGGCAATTGATGTATGCGCGAAATTTCTATATCGCGCTTTACGATCCTGGGGCTCAGTTGTTGAGCTTCCCATACTTCGTGGACGAAGTCGATCCGACGCCCGCTTCGAAGCGGTTGGGTCGCGGCCTGACGGAATATGTGCTCCGAACTGGCGCGCCGTTGCTGGCGACACCTGCCGCATTTGACGAGCTTGTCCGAAAGGGTGAAGTCGAACTGATCGGAGCTCCATCACTCGACTGGCTAGGTGTGCCGCTGAAGAGCGGCAGCAATTGTTTCGGTGTATTGGTGGTGCAGAGCTATACGCAAAATGTGCGTTTCGGCGAGCGTGACCTGGAAATCCTGAAGTTTGTTTCGCAGCAACTCGCTACTGCAATTGAGCACAAACGCTACGAAGAGGCCCTGCGGCGTTCCGAGGCCCGCTATCGATCCCTAATCCTGAGCGCGGCTTATGGAATCTATCGCTGCACGCAGGCCGGCAAATTTCTGGACGTGAACCCGGCCCTTATCAACATGCTTGGTTACACGTCCGTCGAAGAAGTTCTCGCGCTAGACCCGCGCAGTGATGTTTTCCTGAACCCCGAAGAGCTTGAGCGTCTGACCGAGGCGTATCACCGTACCAAGAGCTTGAACGGAGTCGAAGTGCAATGGAAGTGCAAAGACGGTCGTGGAATCATCGTGCGCTTGAGTGGACGCGCAATGAGCAGCGTCGATGAACCGGAAGAGGTATTGGAAATCATCGCGGAAGACATCACGGAACGGCGTCAACTTGAAGAGCAGTTTCGACAAGCGCAGAAGATGGAAGCTGTGGGACGCCTGGCTGGCGGAGTGGCTCACGATTTCAACAACCTGCTCATGGTCATCAATGGATACACCGAGGTGCTACTGGAGCAGCTCGACGGGCGCGAAGGTTTATATCAAAAAGTGCAATCCATTCAGCAAGCAGCCGACCGTGCGGCTACGTTGACGCGACAGCTGCTGGCTTTCAGCCGGAAGCAGGTATTGGAGTTGAAGGTCGTTGATGTGAACGCGGTCATCAGCGACATGGAGCGTCTGCTGCGCCCGCTCATCGGAGAAAACATTGAACTGGTTACACGTCTCTCACCTGAGGCAGGACGCACGCGCGCCGATGCGGGTCAGCTCGAACAGGTCATCATGAACCTGGTCGTCAACGCGAAGGACGCGATGCCGGAGGGAGGCAGGATATCGATCCAGAGCTCGGGGATCACCGTGCACCAGAGTTTTCGAGAGCACCGTTACATTCAGCCAGGGCGATACGTGGTGATTTCCTTGAGCGACACCGGCCAGGGCATGGATAAGGAAACGCAGTCGCGCATTTTCGAGCCCTTTTTTACTACGAAGGAAAAAGGCAAAGGTACAGGACTGGGACTGTCGACGGTGTATGGGATCGTGAAACAGAGCGGTGGATACGTCTTCCTGCAGAGCGACATCGGAGTCGGGACGACCTTCCATATCTATCTTCCCCGGGTGGAAGAAACGACTGAAGTGTCGTCTCCGGCGAAGTCCCCGGAGCGCGAGAATAGGGGTACCGAGACCGTGTTGCTTGTCGAGGACGAGGATTCGGTGCGGGAACTTGTCCGGGAGACGCTGGTGTCACGCGGCTACAAAGTTCTGGAAGCGGAAAATGGCGAAAGCGGATTGCAGGTTGGCGAGAACTATAAGGGTCAGATTGATTTGCTCATTACAGATGTCGTGATGCCAGGCATTGGCGGCCGGGAACTGGCGAAGAAACTACTTCTCATGCGGCCCAATATCGGAGTGCTATTTCTTTCCGGCTATACGGAAGATGCGGTGGTCAATCATGGCGCGCTCGGACCGGGTCGCGCCTTCCTTCAGAAGCCCTTTACTCTTCAGAGCTTAGCCCGGAAAGTCCGCGAAGTCCTACGTGCTGGTTCGAACTGATTCTCTCCTTGCCCTAGTCTGTATCTTTTTGGTCCTCCAAGTAGTCGTATCATCAGGATAGGCGTCCGGACGTTAGTGGGGACCTACCGCGGTTGGGGTTAGAATGCTGATCAAGAAACCTGAAATTCCATCTTCAGAAATCACTTCCAAAGAAACTTATCTGAATCGGCGCAAATTCCTGGCCGGAACTGCGTTGGCGGGTGCCGCCGCGGTCGCTGGGATTGCGTTCAAACATATGGGCGCACCTTCGCTCGTAGCTTCGGCCAATGCCAAGATCGACGGCATCCAGAAAAGCACTTTCAGCACAACGGAAGCGCAAACGCCCTACAAGGATGTTACGAACTACAACAACTTCTACGAGTTTTCCACGGACAAGTACGAGCCCGCGGGACTTGCGAAGAATTTCAAGACACGGCCATGGACGGTGACGATTGACGGCGACGTGAAGAAGAAGCAGGTGCTCGACGTCGATACGATCATCAAGATGGCGTCGCCCGAGGAACGTATCTACCGGCATCGCTGCGTGGAGGGTTGGTCGATTGTCGTGCCGTGGGTGGGATTTTCATTGAATGAACTGATCAAGCGAGCTGAACCCTCAAGCAAGGCGAAGTTTGTCGAGTTCACGACTTTGTACGATCCCAAACAGATGCCGGGGCAGCGTATTCCTGTGTTGCAATGGCCCTACGTCGAGGGACTGCGACTGGACGAAGCCATGCATCCACTTGCGCTGCTTTGCTTTGGTATGTATGGCGAGGTGCTGCCCAACCAGGATGGAGCGCCGCTGCGCGTTGTGATCCCATGGAAGTACGGCTTCAAGAGCGCGAAGTCGATCGTGCGCATCCGCTTTACAGACAAGCAGCCGATGAACAGCTGGCAGTTGTCGGCACCGAACGAATATGGTTTCTATTCGAACGTGAATCCGAATGTGGATCATCCGCGATGGAGCCAGGCCCGCGAGCGGCGATTGGGCGAGTTCACCAAGCGCCCCACACTCATGTTCAACGGATACGATCAGGTGGCGAGCCTGTATTCTGGGATGGATCTGAAGAAAAATTTTTGAGGTCAGAGGTTAGATTGCAGGCAGGTCATTGCAGATTGCCGAGGTCAGATTGCAGAAGTAGAACAGGCAAGTAGTAGCAAGTCTCTAAACCTGATTTGAGACACATCTGCAATCGTGCTTCCAGCAATCTGCAATCGTGTCTATGAATAAGCTGCGCATCACGAAATTCATTATTTTCTTTGCTGCGCTTGTGCCGCTCGGGCGTCTGGTGTGGAAGTATTTTCACGGGGGGCTGGGTGCAAATCCGATTGAGGTTATTACGCACTCAACCGGCGACTGGACGCTGATTCTGATCCTGACAACGCTCGCGATCACTCCTCTGCGACGAATCACGAAGCAGTACTGGATGATTGGCGTCCGGCGCGAAATCGGCCTCTTTGCCTTTTTCTACGGCACGCTTCATTTCACCACATACATCTGGCTCGACAAATTCTTCGACTGGCACGAGATGATCAAGGACATCGCCAAACGGCCGTTCATCACGGTGGGTTTCACGGCATTTGTGTTGCTGATCCCCCTGGCGCTGACGTCGACTGCAGGATGGATCCGCCGGCTGGGCGGGAGAAACTGGCAGCGACTGCACCGGCTGATCTACGTGACCGCGATTCTCGGCGTGATTCACTACATCTGGCTCGTGAAAGCCGACCTGCGCAAGCCGCTCCAATATGCAGTTGTTTTGTCAGTGTTGCTGTTGTATCGCGTGATCCTGTGGGCGCTCGAACTCCGCAAGAAATTCTCTATGACTTCCGTACCCAGTTCCGCGAAAACCAGTGAAGTGTGACTGGTAACCAGCCGCGTCACGGCATTTAACGAAAACTTTACCCTGAAATTTGGGTTTGAGGCATCAGACATCAAGTAAGGAGTGTGCTTCATGAATGTGTGGTCTTTCGGGCTGAACTCTGCACGTGTGCTCAAAGCGGTGACGGCGATTGCGTTGGTGGCAATGGCGGTTGGCTGCGGAAGCAGTGGCAGCGGGCCGGTGCCCCCGCTCAATGGGAATTTCTCGAATGCGAGTTTGAATGGTCAATACCTCATAACGCAGACCGGATTTGGCATCACCCAATCAAATAGTCTGGACTTTTTCTCGGAAACGATCGTTTTCAAGGCAGACGGGAATCAGCACCTCACCATCACGGTGGATGACTTCGACCAGGCCGGCGGGCCGTTCTCGCTAACCTCGCCGATAAGCGGCAGCTATGGGATCAAGCAAGACGGCACCGGGTTTCTTTCCTTCAGCAACGGCGCGAACTACTCCATCACGATGATTGATACCAGCCATTTCAATGTCATCGAGCAGGATGTTTTTGCCACCGCTTCAGGATTTGGCGAGAAGCAAGATACGACGGCATTTTCGGCGGCACCATCAGGAACGTTCGTATTCCGATCGCACGATATCGAATCTCCGTCGGGAAATTCCGTTTCCCGCGTTGGCCGAATGTCGATCACGAATGGAGCGGTCGGCGGCAATCAAGATCTTCTGCTCTTTGGGGCGTTGTCAACCAACAACGCGATCGCGAGCACAACTCCGTTGAATACGCCCGACGCGAATGGCAAGGGCAGCTTCGTTCTCGATGATGGCACATCGTTCAACTACTACGTGGTCAATTCGAATAAGTTTCATTTCATGACGAAACTCGCCAATACGCTTGAAATTGGGCAAGCTGAAATGCAGTCTGGGAATTTTTCGCCGGCCACGCTAGCGGCGGGCAGCGCATATGTTTTCGGCAGCGCAGGAGAGACGAGTCTCATTGCGGGGATTCACTCCGCGGGTGTGTTCAATCCCGATGGAGCGGGGAACATTACTGCTGGGGCGGTCGATTTCGTGCAAGACACAACGGTGAACGCCAACCTACCTGTGACAGGCGGAACATACACGCTTGCCAGTTCGGGCCGCGGGACGCTGAACTTCACACTCAACGGCGGATCGATCAGTCCGCAGATCTTCTGGATGGTAAATGGATCGCGCGCGTATTTCCTGGTGAACAGCAGTTCGGCAGTGGAAGATGGCACGTTCACGCAGCAGACGGGCGCGCCCTTCACGGCGATTGGCGGGCAGGCCTCACTCATCATGGATGGCTTCGATACGACCTTGAAGGATCGTGTTGGAGTGTTCGCACCGACCAGCGCCGGAAAGTTCAACTGGAACCAGACAGCGAATGCATTCGACCCGAATGCCGGAATTGGAGTGATTACCACGCTCCCTACGAGCGGAAGCTACCAGGTGAGTTCAAACGGCCGTGTGGCCGCGTCAGTAAGCGGCGTGACCAACAGCCTGGTGATGTACCTGAGCTCGCCGTCGTCGGGCGTCATGGTGCAGGAAGACGCGAACATCGGAGGCAGCTTTACGGGGCAGCAGTAAGGCGGCAATCAGCGATTGGCAATCGGAAAAGGTCTAACCGATTCAAAAGAAACAGGCGCCGGGCTGATGGACTCCGGCGCCTTTTCACTCATACCTCGGCGGCAAGGATCGACTGACCGCAAAGAGCTAAATGCCAACACCTAAGGGCCAATTGCTGCCTTACGCAATCACCTCGGCTGCGATCTTCTCGGTCACAAAAGCTTCGATGACGTCACCGATCTTGATGTCGCCATAGTTCGCAATTGCGATACCGCACTCCATGCCATTGCGAACCTCGGATGCATCATCCTTAAAGCGCCGTAACGAACCGATCTTGCCTTTGAAGACGACCACATTGTCCCGCAGCAGCCGGACTTCATTGTCGCGCTTGATGTGCCCATCGATCACGCGGCAGCCAGCGACCGTTCCGACCTTCGGAATGCGGAAAGTTTCGAGCACCTCTGCGCGTCCCTGGTAGTTCTCCTTGAATGTCGGCTCGAGCAAGCCGGTCATGGCGCGCTTGATCTCGTCTTGGAGCTCGTAAATGATCGAGTGCAGGCGGATATCGACCTTGTCCTGTTCGGCGAGTTCCTGCGCCTTGCGCTCAGGGCGCACATTGAAGCCGATGATGATGGCGTTCGACGCAGAAGCGAGCAGCACGTCGGTCTCGGTAATCGCGCCCACGCTCGCGTGCAGAACTTTGAGGCGCACCTTCTCGTTTGAAAGTTTGGCTAGCAGATCGCTCAGCACTTCGACAGAGCCTTGCACGTCAGCCTTCAAGATGACGTTCAGCTCTTTTACGCCCGCTGTCTTCATCTGCTCGGCCAGACCTTCGAGCGAAACTCGTGAGCTCTTGGCCAGAGTCGCTTCGCGCGCCTTCTGTTCGCGATACTCGGAAATGTCACGTGCCTTCTCGCGATCGGTCACGACGACAAACTGATCTCCTGCTTGCGGCAGGCCTTCAAGTCCGAGGATTTCGACTGGTGTGGAAGGTGGAGCTTCCTGCAACTGTTGACCGCGATCGTCGAACATGGCACGAACCTTGCCGTAGACATTGCCCACGACAAAGTTATCGCCGGTATGCAGAGTGCCGTTCTGCGCGAGGATTGTGGCGACAGGCCCGCGGCCGCGATCGAGCTTTGCTTCAAGCACCACGCCGCTGGCGGCGCGCCCGGGCACGGCCTTCAGCTCCTGCAGATCGGCTGTCAGGCAGATCATTTCGAGGAGCAAGTTGAGATTAGTTTTCTTTTTTGCGGAAACGTCGACAAAAACCGTCTTGCCGCCCCAGTCTTCGGGCATCAGCCCGCGATCGGCCAACTGCTTCTTGACGCGATCGGCCATCGCTTCGGGTTTATCGATCTTGTTAACAGCGACAATGATAGGAACTTCAGCGGCGTGGGCGTGATCGATCGCTTCCAGGGTCTGCGGCATCACACCGTCATCGGCGGCGACAACAAGTACCACAATGTCGGTTGCCTTTGCGCCACGCGCGCGCATACGAGTGAAAGCTTCGTGGCCTGGAGTATCGAGGAAGACGATCTCGCGTCCGTAGGCCGGCGATTCCTTGTCCTGGATGCGAACCTTGTATGCGCCAATGTGCTGCGTGATTCCACCGGCTTCGCCCTCAGCGACGTTGGTGGAACGGATCGAGTCGAGCAACGTCGTCTTGCCGTGATCGACATGGCCCATGATCGTGACCACAGGCGGGCGAGGAACCGATTCGGCAGCTTCTTCGCTGCCTTCGGAGGCCTCGGTCATATCTTTGGCGGCCTGCTCTTCGAAAGTGATGACTTCGGTCTCCGCACCGAAGAAGCGCGCCATCTCAGTGGCTAGTTCCGCGTCGAGAGTCTGGTTGATGGTGGCAAAAACACCACGAACGAGCAGACGTGCAATCAAGTCCTTGGCACGGATGCCGAGTTTCTCCGCAAGGTCCTTGACGCTGATGCCTTCAGTGATCGTAATGCTGCGCGTAATTGGCATTGGCTCGTTCGACACCACCATGCGTGGTGGTGGAACGTAGCCCTTCATTGGACCTTCTTTTACTCCACGGGGGACGTAGCGTTGACCCGGCCGACGTGCAGGCCCTCCTGGACGGCTTCCAGGACGGGTCGGTCCGGGCGGCGGAAGCGTTCCCCCAGGCCCTACTCCAAGCGGACGCGCGCCCGTGGGCGATGTCCGCGTGGGATGCATGGGACGACGTTCGCCAGGACGCAAGGGCGGACGGGCTCCCGGCATTTGCGGCCGCGGACGCTGAAAAATAGGCTTACCAGGCTCGGGACGCCCGGGTGCGGGACGCGCCGTAGCGCCAGGTTGTGGTACCGGAGCCTTGTAGACAGGGCGTGGACCCGTCTGCGGCATGATTACGCGCGGCTTCGGCTGGCTCACGATCGGCGTCGAAGGCTTCGGCGGAGCGGAGGCTTGCGGTGCGGACACCTGTGGCGGAGCAGCAGCCGGAGGAGGAATCACGGGTGGCGTAACAGCTGCAGGCGGAGCCGCCGTCGCCGCCCGCGGCGGAGCTGGCGGAGTTGAAGTGCCGGCGCTCGCGTTAATGGGAGGCGCAGGCGGTGCTGGAGGAACAACTGGAGGCTTCGGCGGAATTACGACAGCCGCCGGTGGTCGAGACGCTGCTACAGATGCGGGTGTTACGAACTTCGGCGCAGGAGGCTCGACTATGGGCCTTGCAGGAGCGGGCGGTGTCGGTTTCGGCGGAGCGACGGGTATTTCAGGTTTGGCCGCCACCGGAGGTGCGACGGGACGCTTTACTTCAGGCGCTGGCGGATGCGGTGTTTCTTTTTGCTGAGTGATCGCCCGCAAAACGTCGCCGGGTCGCGAGATGTGGGAGAGGTCAATCTTGGTCTTGATTTCGTCTTCGCCGCGAGCGGTGCGCGATGACTTGGACCCTGAATGCGGTTCCTCGGCGTGAGAGCGGAGATGTTTGCGGACGAGTTCCGCCTCGTGCTCTTCGAGAGAGCTGGAGTGAGTTTTTTTCTCCGTTACACCTACAATGGGAAGAACGTCAAGAATCGCCTTGCTCTTGACTTCCAGTTCCCGCGCCAGATCGTTAATTCGAACCTTGCTCATCCGCTCTCGTTTCCTCTCCGCCTCTGTCCCGTTAAGCTTTCATGTCAACCTCACGGACTCAGTCTGTAAATACGTATACATTTCCGAATGCGGCCGCGGGTTACTCGGCCTTTTCCTCTGCCGAGTCGCTGGTTCCAGCCTCAACAGCTGCTTCATTTCCCTCGGCGCTCGCAGTTTCTGCAGAAGGCTCGGGTGTTTCTTCAGTTGCTGGTTCAGAAGTCTCTGCCGACGCCTCTTCGGTGGGAGCTTCTTCCGTACCTTCAGATTCCGCGGCTGCTACTGTCTCGCCGCCTTCCAGGCTGGAGAAATAATTATTGACCGCAATGCTGATTTTTTCCACCGTCTTCGGGCCGATACCCTCGATGGCCTCAAGTTGCTCGGGCGTCATATCAGCAAGCGCTTCAACCGTGGTAACTCCCGCGGCCGTCAGCCTTTCAACTACGCCTTCACCGAGGCCTGGAACGTTTTCAAGCGGCGTGGCGGTTTGCGTCACCAGCGCCGACATCTGTTGCTCGACCTCCTGCCGCTTCTCCTCTTCGCTCTTGATGTCGATCTTCCATCCCAGGAGTTTGGCCGCCAGGCGGACGTTCTGCCCTTTCTTGCCGATAGCCAAGGAAAGCTGAGTATCGTCGACCACAACTTCCAGCTGTTTTTCGCCGGCATCGAGCACAGTAACTCGGCTCACCTTGGCCGGCTGCAGCGCTTTCTCGGCGAAGGTAACCGGATCTTCGTGATACTCAATGATGTCGATCTTTTCGCCACGCAGTTCGCGGATGATCGACTGCACACGCATGCCCTTCATTCCGACACAGGCGCCCACCGCATCGACATCTTTGTCCTTCGACATTACGGCAATCTTCGTGCGCTCTCCGGCTTCACGGGCAATCGCGCGAATGACGACCGTTCCGTCATAAATCTCCGGCACTTCCGTCTGAAAGAGATGCTGCACGAGTTCCGGAGCGGCGCGCGAAACAACGACTCCAGGCCCCTTTGAAGCTTTCTCAACTCGCCCAATCACCACACGTACACGCTCACCGATGGCGAACGACTCAAGGCGTGATTGCTCTTTGCGGCCCATGCGCGCTTCGGCCTTGCCGATATCGAAGATCACATCCGGACCTTCGATCCGCTTTACGGTTGCGTTGACAATCTCGCCCACGCGGCCGATGTACTCGTTATAGACAGTGTCGCGCTCAGCCTCACGCACCTTTTGAAAGATGACCTGCTTGGCAAGTTGCGCGGCAATGCGGCCGAGGATTCCCTCAGTGGCTTTCGGGATCAAAAGTTCGCCGCCCACTTCAGCTTGGGGATCGACCTTTCGCGCTTGATCGACTGTGACCTGAAGGTTAGGGTCCTCAATCTGTTCGGGGCTCTCGACGATCGCCTTTACGGCATATGCGCTGATCTTGCCCGAGTCCTTGTCCAGGACCGCCCGCAAGTTTTCCTGCGTCTTGTAATACTTGCGAGTAGCAACAACAATGGCGTCCTCGACAGCGCTGACGACGATCTGCGGGTCGATGCCCTTCTCACGGCTCACCGCGTCGATAATGTTGTAGAGCTCACTTGCCATAAGTAGTTCCTAGTCGCTGGTAGCTAGTTGCTAGTCTCTTAGACATCCGGAGCCGACTAGCGACCAGCGCCTAACGACTGGCGACTCCTAAATTTCTGGTACCAAATTGGCCTTTTCCACGTTGGCCAATTCGATCTCGAGCTTTGGCGCCTGTCCCTCTTTCGGGCGCATCTTGCGCCTTGCCATGCTTAAGTCGATGAGCAACTTCCCATTCTCGAAACTCTCGAGCCGACCCTCAAAGTGCCGGTTGTTGTTTACCGGCTCGCGGGTCATCAGCTTCACCCGATGGCCGCGAAATCGCTCAAAATCGGCAGCCCGCGTCAGCTTTCGATCCAGGCCCGGCGATGAAACCTCGAGCGTGTAGGAGCCACCGGGAACCGCATCCTCGACGTCGAGGATCGTTCCGAACTCCCGGCTGAAGGACGAGCAATCCTCGTGTGTCACGCCGTCAGGATGATCGTGCGTCGGCACAGCACCCGGACGGTCGATATAGACCCGCAGCATGCGATGCTTGCCCGCGCCCCGAAAATCAATGTCGACGACTTCCAGACCGCTCGAAGAGGCGACGCGCTCCGCGATGTTCCGGACCCGCTCCTTATCAAAAGCCATTGTTTCAGCAACTTACAATGGAAACATCCTGTCGTTTGGGCCGCAAACTAAAAAGTGGGCTTGCGCCCACTGGTGTGCTTCGACAATTCCTAAGAACTACGACACAACAGTTTCCAAGCTTGAATATACGCTTGGATCACGGAAAAGACAAACCAAGGCAAGGCTATAATCGCAAACACCGTGGAGGATTTGTGAACCGGCTGTCTCTTTCGTTCCTGGCGCTCATTTGTGTTTTGACCACAACCGCGACGGCGCAAAGGCCGGGTGGTAACCGTTCCGCCGGTGGATCTGCCGGCCGCAGCGAACCGATGGGCCCTCCGCCAGAATCGGTTGCCGGTCCGGGTTATTCCACGTCTAAGCGTGCCGAGGACGAAGCCAGAGTCGAATTCAAGTCGGAAACAATCGTGGTTCAGGTGCCGGTCGTTGTCACGGATAAATCGGGCAACCACGTCCACGGTTTGACGAAGGACAAGTTTCAGATCTCAGAAAACAATAAGGACCAGACAATTAGCAGTTTTGAAGAAATCATCAACACGAGCGCGCCGATTTCCGTGGTTACAAGGCCTGGTTTCTACTCGAACCTCCTCGTTGATCGCGACAAACCTCGTGCGG
>Ga0126383_10000004_pt1 | contig 167337 bp, 152 predicted proteins | sample PanSoiMetPlot_35_FD_96882 | JGI IMG/M metagenome (GOLD analysis project Ga0126383, IMG submission 96882) | Tropical forest soil microbial communities from Panama - MetaG Plot_35 | ecosystem: Environmental > Terrestrial > Soil > Tropical forest > Bulk soil | place: Panama | collected 2016-02-17 | reverse complement strand
CGTGGAAATCTTCTTTCCCGCAAGTGCCGGATCGATCTCGGCCGGATCGTCGAGGAGGGCATACTTCACCCATACCGTGGAGCTAGTATGGTTTTCGTACTCGACCTCCGCCTCGGCGAGCGCGGTTTCGTCGTGCATGCACCAATAGACCGCACGCAGTCCCTTATAGACGAAGTTCTTTTCGTAAAAAGAGAAAAAGGTTTCGAGCACAACCGATTCGTACTGCGGGTTCATGGTGGCATAGGGCTTCTCGAACCTGCCGAACACTCCGATGCGCTTGAATTGCTGTCGCTGCAAGTCGAGATACTTCTGCGCATATTTGCGGCATTCTGCGCGGACGTCCGTCGGCCGCATCTGCAATTTCTTGCCGCCCAACTCCTTGTCCACTTTGATTTCGATGGGCAACCCGTGGCAGTCCCATCCAGGAACATAGGGAGCGTCGAAACCCGACATGGTCTTTGACTTGACGACGAAATCCTTCAGGCACTTGTTCATCGCAGTGCCAAGGTGGATCGGCCCACTGGTGTACGGCGGACCATCATGCAGAATGTAGGTGCGCGATCCCTTACGGGCCGTCCGGATTTGCTCGTAGATCCGCTGCTCTTCCCACCGCGCGAGCATCTTAGGTTCGTTCTGCGGGAGGTTGGCTTTCATGGAAAAGCCAGTCTTAGGCAGGTTGATCGTGGATTTGAGGTCCGTCGGCACTTGTGAGCTTTCTCCCAACTGGTTGAATCTTTTCATTATAGGGAGTGCGGAAGTACACGTCTATTGGGCAGGTTGGCGGCGCTTGGGACTCGAAAAGTAATGTATAGATTTTGGAAAAAGGATGTACAATTTTTGACAGATAGAACGGTTTGAGCATCTAATCGGGTGAAAATAGAGACGTGTCCGTGCGCTATCGTCAAACGGACAGCTATCAAACGGAGTGGCCCCGCTTAGGTGGGCCTTGAATTGGAGCTTACCCCCAATTGAAAGATAGGGGCTGAGATTCGGACGATCATGAACAGTGAAGCGATGCCAAATCCGGACCAGCAACGTCCCGTCGAACCCGAACTCAATCTTCTCCTGAAGGATGAGGCGCTCGATGATCCGTTGTACAAGCGGCTATTCCGCGGGATAGACGAATTCTTCTTCCCTAAGAAGTTGCCGCCTCTCGTTCTGACTTCCAAGCCGGTTCCAGTCAAAGATATCTGGGGCTTCTATAACTACAAGAGGGGCGGGGCTGTCGGTTCGACGATTGTGCACATCATCGCAGTCGTCGTAATCATCGGCGGAACCCTCCTCGGGCGCTCGGCATACAAAGAGATTACGAAGCCGAAGGAAACTGTCGAACTTGTCGCTCCGGACAATCTGCCCATGCTGAAGCCCGACAAGACGGTCTCCGGTGGCGGTGGTGGCGGCGGCGATCGCGATAAGTTGCAGGCTTCGCAAGGACGTCTCCCCAAGCAGTCGATGCAGCAGATAACACCTCCTGCTGTCGTCGTGCGGAATGAGAATCCGAAGCTGGCGGTTGAGCCCACGGTCGTCATCCCGCCGCAAGTAAAACTCGCCACGAACAATCTGCCGAACCTGGGCGATCCGCTTTCGCATTTGCCTGCAAGCCTGCCGTCGAATGGTACGGGTTCGGGCAGCGGCATTGGATCCGGAAATGGCGGCGGCGTTGGTTCCGGTGAGGGACCTGGATTCGGCCCTGGACACGGCGGCGGTACAGGCGGCGGCGCGTTCCGCGTCGGCGGTGGCGTGTCAGCCCCGAAAGCGATCTTTGCGCCCGATCCGGAATACTCGGAAGAGGCTCGCAAAGCAAAATATCAGGGTGTATGCGTCCTGTGGCTGGTTGTCGGGCATGACGGACGCCCCCGCGACATTCGCGTGGCACGCACCCTAGGACTTGGTCTCGACGAAAAAGCGATCGAAGCCGTGAAGACGTGGCGCTTCGAACCGGCGATGAAAGATGGCAAGCCGGTCGACGTCCAGATCAACGTGGAAGTGACCTTCCGCCTCTACTAGAGTTTTAGTGGATTCGAAACGCGGCCGCGAAAGCGGCCGTTTTTGTTTGCATGCTATGAACTCGGTCTCCGTTACATGCGATTTGCTGCGCCTCTGATTCGTTTCGGGCTGAGTTGGCTACTCTTTCAAATCCACGTGATCCACGTCCTCGACGGGATAGCCGAGGAATCGCGTCCCCATTTTCCTGAACTTTTCGACCGAGTCCGTGGCAAAAAACTTCAATCGTGGCTGGGCCCTGCGTTCGAATTCCGTGCCGCCCTTCAAGGGTTCCACATTCAGGCGCTCGGCGACCGCCTGCGCGGTCGACTCCGCCGAATCTACGATCTTCACCCGCGATGGCGCGACGCGTCGCAGTAAGGGCTTGATCAGCGGATAATGCGTGCATCCCAGCACCAGCACATCGGCCGTGCCGTGCTCGTCGGAGAACGCTTCCGTGAGGTAGATTTTCGCGACTTGTTCTGTTACAGGATGTTCCACCCATCCTTCTTCGACGAGGGGAACGAAGAGCGGACACGCCTTTTCACGCGCTGCGATGCCCCGTGCCTCGAGTGCTTTGCGGTAGGCATGGCTGCTAACCGTGGCCTCGGTCGCGATGACAACGACCTTCCTTTGCTGGCTGGAAGTGGCAGCTGCCTGTGCTCCCGGTTCAACCACGCCAATGACGCCCACTTTGGCCGCGGACTGAATGGGATCGAAGGCCAGGGCCGTTGCCGTATTACAGGCAATGACCAGCATGTCAGCGCCGCGCTCCTGCAAATACTGCACGGCTCCAACCGCGTAGTGAGCCACGGTCGCCGCCGATTTCGATCCGTAGGGAAGTCGCGCCGTGTCGCCGAAGTAGAGATAGTTAACGTCGGGAATTTGCTGGAGCAAGGCGTGTAGCACCGTGAGCCCGCCCACGCCCGAATCGAACACGCCGATTGTCGGCCTTCTTGTGCTGGTCACGCCTTATGCGTCAGCCTTCCGCTGTCCTCGGGTCGATGATGGTTTTCACCGCCGAGATGCGGTTTGCCGGAAAACCACCCTGCTTTGCGTGTTCGCGGATGGCTTCCTCGCTCGGTGCATTGTAGATGCAATAGATCTTGTCGTCGGTGACGAAGCTTTCCACCCACTGGATCTGTGGCCCCAGGTTGTGCAGCACCCCACACGACTTTTGCGAAATCGCCTGCAGCTCCTGCCTTCCCAGTTTCCCTACGCCTGGAATCTCTCGTTCAATCACGTATTTCGGCATCGTTGTCCCTGTAGAACAAATTCAAACGGATTCTAGCAGGAGCGAGTGAATTGGCGAGAAACACGCCCTCGTCACTGTTCCTGTTCGATTTTTCTCAAAGAGCTAACGTCAGTCGGCTTGGAGGAAGCATCCTCAAATGAAAACGCCGTAGATACGTTGGCATATTCCTTGCCGCCGATCTCGACGTAAGGGTAAACAAAGTAATTGAGGGGCTGGCCGGCCTGCGTTGGCGACAAGCGCAAATCCCGTCCTTCGGTGAACTGCACACGGTTTACATCGTGCGCACCGAAGAAATAGTCATGCTTGTCTTGGTGCTTCCACGCCTCAGAAATGTCGACCGGTATCCAGCCGATGGATTGCGTATAGAACTCGGCCCAGCAGTGGTAGCCGGGAACTTCGGCCGACGTCTTGTCGGCTGGTAGCGGGAAGCCGATCTGGAAGCGGGCGGGAATCTTCTCCGCGCGCGCCATCGAAATGAATACCGAGTGGAAGTCGGTGCAGTTTCCTCGCTTGGAATCACAGGCCCAGAGCGTATCCCCGTGTCCCCATCCTTGTCCGCTTTTGTCGTATTTCATCGTCTGGAAGACGTACTCGTAAATATCCTTAGCCTTCTCGAGCGGAGTGGTCGCGCCCTTTGTCTTTTCTTCCGCGAGTTGGGCCGGAACTCCCGTGATCGGAACCAGTCGATCGGCTTGCAGAAAACGCGCCATTTCCACCTTCGGGGTCGGCGTCGACTTGTCTTTGCCGACCGCCTTGCCATCGACCAGTACGATGTGTTCATGGCGGACAACGTCATAGTTCACTGAGAATTTATATTCGGCCTTATCCGCTTTTGCGATCGTGGCATAGAGCATCTCGTTGCCGTACTCCTTTTCCTGCGTTTGCTTCAGCGGCAAGTCGCCCGACTTCGAAGTGACCTTAACATCCTGATAGGCGTCGGAGTGTGCAAGGGGAATCCACACTCGCACCTCTTCTCCGGTCGCTATGTTCTTCACCGTGAAGTTGTAATGAAATGTGAAATGCCGCTCTTTTTGCGCGAAGACCAACGACGAGCAAAGCAGGAACGCAATCATCCAATAACGACGCCGCATGAAATGACTCCTTTATGGCTTTGATGGAGGGTGAAAACAGATGCGAAAACGGCCGCCGGACGTTTTGAGATCGATTCAGGTAAAACCGCGGCCGCAGGGTCGGGCAGGGCGAGTCATCGTCCGCTTAATCTGCCTTGCCGCGGCGGCGCTTGTCAAATCGCGGAGCACCCTCTCGGGTTGCGAGACTAATCCGCTGGCCTTTATCCTTTCGGCGTATGCCCAGCACCCTGGTCGAATGCGTTCCCAACTTCTCTGAAGGTCGCGACAAGGCCAAAGTCGACGCCATTGTCGAAGCCGTGAAAATTCCCGGCGTCTATCTTCTCGATCGCGAGATGGATGTCGATCACAACCGGTGCGTGATTACGCTCGTCGGCGAGCGCGAGCCAATTCAAGAAGCGGCGATCCGCGGGGTAGGGAAGGCATCAGAGTTAATCGATCTCACCAAGCACCAGGGCGCACACCCGCGCATGGGCGCGGCTGATGTGGTGCCGTTCATCCCGATTGAAGGCGTGACGATCGAAGATTGTGTCGCCATGGCGAAGCACGTCGGGGCGGAGATCTGGAAGCGCTACCAGATTCCCGTTTATCTCTACGAGGCGGCCGCCGCGACGCCCGAACGGCAGAACCTCGAAAACATTCGGCGCGGACAGTTCGAAGGCATCCGCGATGAGATCGCGACCAATCCTGCGCGAAAGCCTGATTTCGGCGATCCGCGTGTCCATTCGACCGCCGGAGCGACTGTTGTGGGGGCGCGCAAATTCCTCATCGCCTATAACGTCTTTCTCAATACGAGCGACGTCGATATCGCGAAGAAGATTGCCAAGGCCGTGCGCTTCTCGAGCGGCGGTTTGCGTTTTGTAAAGGGCGCGGGATTCCTGGTGCGCGGCATGGCCCAAGTGTCCATGAACTTGACAGATTTTGAACAGACGCCGGTGCACCGCGTTTTCGAATATGTGAAGCGCGAAGCCGCGCGATATGGCGTAATGCCGGTGTCGAGCGAGATCGTTGGGCTGATTCCGAAGAAAGCGCTCGAACAGGCCGCCGAGTGGTTCCTGCAAGTCGAGAACTTCGATTCGTCATTGATCCTGGAGAATCGCCTTACTGCGGTGATGGGCGGCAAGATGGCCGTAGGTGGCTTGCGAGCAGGTGTTGAGCCCTTTATCGAGCAGCTCGCCGCGCCCACTGCGACTCCCGGCGGAGGCAGCGCTGCGGCTGCGAGCGGTGCAATGGCCGCCGGTCTTGCCAACATGGTTGCCTCCATGTCGCGGGGCAAGAAAGCTTATCTGCAATACGAAGCGCCGCTGAGCGAAGCGATCGCGCGGCTTTCGCAGCTGCGCGAAGAACTGAAGGCTGCTATCGACGCCGATGCCGAGTCCTATAACTTGGTGATGAAGGCCTACAAAGCAGCGAAGGAATCGTCGAATGGCGACGACGCCATCAACGCGGCCCTTCGACAAGCAACTAGCGTGCCCCTCGGAGTCGCCGAGCGCGTAGTTGAAGTGGCCGACATCGCCGAGAAGCTCAAGCCGATCACCAATCCCAACATGAAGTCGGACCTGGTGACGGCGGTCGCACTGGCCAAGGCTGCGCTTACCGGGGCCCTCGCCAATGTAGATATCAACTTGGAGTCATTGAAGGACGAAGAGTTCGTGAGCCTGACAAGGAAGAAAGCAGAAGCGTTGAGGAGATAACCCTGATCCGAAAATTCACCCTGGTGATGATCGTGGCGATCCCTGTCGTCGCGATCGCGATTCTGCTAATCGGCAATCACCGATCCCCCAGACAAATCATCAAGACTTGTTTCACCGACGCTGGAGGTCTCCATGAACGCGATGCCGTGAGGATCGCCGGGGTAGAAGTGGGCGCGGTGCGTAGGATCCACGTTGATCCACGAAACCATGGATGTCCCGCGGAAGTGGAGATGGGCGTGACTGCCGACTACGACATTCGGATTCCCAAAGATGCCATCGCCGAGGTTCAGACATTGGGGCTGTTCGGCTCAACATTCGTCAGTATCGATGCCAGCCACGCGACAGGGCAGCCCGTCGAACGATATGGTTATTTGCCGGGAAAGTCGGTAAGCCCGCCGCTCTCGATGCAGGATTATTTGAAGGCGTTCGAAATGTCAGTAAGTCTGACCGCGGCTTCGGCTAAGCAGGGAGAGACACAATCCAAGCCACTCCCAGGACCGCCACGACTAGGTGGAAGATCGCCGAAGCCCTGATGTTTCCGCGCAAGAATCCACTTGTTTGTCGATCCTGAAATGTACCCTTCTATACACTTTAGTACCGGTTCGATCGTCGGCTTCCGGACTAAAATAGGAGCTGATCCGAACGTACAATTTGCAGAGCGCATCTAACCGTGCAGACTTCTTTGAGGATACCTATGAAGATTTTGTCTCTAACCCTGATTCTCGCGTTGGCTGGCCCCGCTGTCGCTATGCCGGTGGCCACTTCAGCCCGCTCGTTGATCCCATCCGAGATTCAGCAGATCATCAGCGTGGATTACCGCGCCCTGAAAGATTCGCCGACCGCCCAGGCGCTCAAGAATCAGGTGCTGCCCGAAAATCTGAAGCAGTTTGAAACCGCGCTGAAAGGTATCGGCATCGACTCCGACCAGGATGTCGATCAGCTCACCTTCGCTTCCTTCCGTTCCGGTAAGCAGGGAATCCAGGTCATCGGCGTGGCCCAAGGATCGTTCTCGGCGAAGAGCGTCCTCAAAAAGATGCGCCTGAAGAAGATCAACGGCACCAAGTACGGCACGTCGTTCCTCTATCCGATGAGCAACGGTATGGTGATGACCTTCCTGGACGAGTACGCGCTCGCCTTCGGCACGCAGGCCGCCCTGCAGAGCGCACTAGACACACGCGACGGCAAGCGCGCTTCGCTCGAGTCGAACCCGCAAATGTCGGATCAGATGGCAGCAGTCGACGGTTCCTCGGTTTGGAGCATCCTCGACCAGCAGGGAACGCAGGCCATGATGCGCTCGGCGCTCGGCGACGCTTCCAAGGTTGCCGACTATGAGACCGTCAAGAAACGCCTTCTTGCCTCGCGCTACACGATGAACTTCCAGAATGGCGTGAACTTTGACCTGACAGTGGTGACGTCGGATTCAATGACAGCCGCTACACTCTCATCGCTGGTAAAGGCCGGGATGCTTTACAAGAAGCTCAATGCCACGCCAGTTGAGAAGACCGCAATCGACAGCATGACCGTTGACTCTGACAGTTCAAATCTACAAGTCCACTTCAAGACCGACGACCAGAAATTCCAGTCGCTGTTGCATTCGGAACTGTTCGCGGCCGTGTCACACTAAGAGATTCACACTTGCGATGCAGGGCGAGCTCGCGCTCGCCCTTTGTGCTTGTTGGGTGTGATCGGCGCGAACCCAGCCAGCCTCGCCGGATCGCGCGAAGCAGCGGGCCTCGCCTGGCATTAGCTCAGACGCCAGCTACACTCATGTGCCGGCCATCTCACGCGTGTTGCCGTCGGTAGAACCTTCTCGCCTTCACGCGATTCCCGCAAATTTTCATGTCGCACCAGCGCCGGCTGTGGTTCTTGCTGCGGTCAACGAACATCCACCGGCACGTGTCATCTTTGCACTCCCGCAGGTATTGCAGATCCTCCGAGGTGAGCAACTCGCTGGCTGACCTTGTGATCGGCCATAAGACCGAATCAAGCGGGAGATCCCGATTCTCCTCCCATCCCAGCCGAAGCGCCTTGCCTGATGGCTTGAGCCGGAGGTGCGACAGCACCTTCGAGAGATGTGAATTGAAACGGTGAAGATCCTGCGCTTCCGGAGTCCTGGCAGCCACTACATTGCTGAAAATTCGAAACAAACACTCGCGCAAATCGATCGCACGCATCAAGGATTGACGCGCTGCCTTGGCATTCTTCGCAGCCGCGTGCAGCAAAAGTAAGCGCTGTCCGCTACCAATAATTCCTGCTTGCGCCGCCCACTCGACCAAGTCCACATAGTTGTTGAGCAGTTCTGTTGTCTTTCCCGGATCCGGCCGGTTATCGAGTGTATTGACGAAATCCACAGCCGGTTCGCCTGCAATAATCTGAAACTTCACTTCTCCTGCCTCATCAACATTTTACTATAACCGGTAAACGCTGTATTGACGGGTTACCTCGTAGCCGGTTAACGTCATAACTGGTAAAGACAAGGATCAGTGGTTATGGCTGCAACTTCTATCACTTCTCCTGCCGTCTCAAGAGTGCGTGCCTCCCGCCTGTGGATGGGGCTGGCCTTCTTCACCATTTATGTCGTGTGGGGCACAACGTACCTGGCGATTCGCTATGCGGTGGAAACGATTCCCCCGCTGGTCACGGCGGGCATCCGACACACGACTGCTGGCCTGATCCTGCTCGCCATCTGCTGGTCGCGTGGATTTCGACCACGGCGTGAGCACTGGATCGCTGGCCTCGTACTCGGCGCTCTGTTCTTCCTTATCGGCCACGGAAGTCTGCACTGGGCAGAGCAGTACGTTTCATCCGGCTTGGCCGCTCTTTTGGTCGCTAGCGAGCCTCTTTGGATTCTCCTCATCGGGGCAGCCATGAAGCAGCAGAGGATCAACTGGCTCAATGGCATGGGTCTCTTGCTCGGACTAGCAGGTGTGGCGATCCTCACCGCCCGCGAACTTACCGCGATGAATGCCCTCACTTGGGGACTGGTCGCCGTCTTGATTGGAGCAGCTTCGTGGGCCATCGGAGTCTGCATATCGCCGCGTCTGCGCTTGCCGCACGATGCCATGGGGCGCGCAGCTCTGCCCCTCGTCTGTGGTGCGGGGATGTTGCTCGTGGCTGCTGGTGTTTCAGGAGAATTTTCCAGTGTCCACTGGAGCGCGATCTCGCTGCGTTCTGCGCTCGGCCTCGCTTATCTGATCATCTTCGGTTCAGTCATTGCCTTCACGGCGTATACGTGGCTGCTGCAACGGTGCTCGCCGACGCTTGTCGCGACGCACACGTTCGTCAATCCGCTGGTCGCAGTACTAGTAGGCTGGCTGTGGGCATCGGAACCCATGAACCTGCGAATGATCGTTGCAACCACGGTGATTCTCGGGGCGATCGTGCTGATTCAGCGTGGAGATCGCCACGCCGAGATGCAAGCAGAAGCCGTGCAGGCTGACTAAGTGCAGAGGGAGGTCAGATTGCAGAACGTAGAACGCAGTATTTGTCGGCTAAGATGGGTGCCCATTCAAGGCCGATTTTGGCTTGAGTGGCGTAGTTCCTGTCACGAAGCGGGGAAAGAATGGAGCCGTGGGTTTTCGTGTTGAGGACGCTTATCCCTGTTTCGCCTTTTGCGCAGCGCGCTGCTGGCGCTTCTCCCGCGCCCAACCTTCCTTCACCGTTTGCCGTGCGCGCCCAAGAGCAAGAGCATCCTCGGGAACATCCTCAGTGATCGATGATCCAGCCGCGATGTACGACCCGCGTCCAATCTTAATGGGCGCAACCAGCGTCGCGTCGCTGCCCACGAATACTCCATCTTCGATCACCGTCTTGTGCTTGTGAACTCCGTCATAGTTGCACGTAATTGTGCCCGCGCCAACGTTCACACCTTCGCCGATCTCCGAGTCGCCGAGGTAGGAAAGGTGGTTGGCCTTCGATCCGCGGCCTAATTTCATCTTCTTCGTCTCGACAAAGTTCCCCAAGTGAGCGCCCTCGCCGATCTCGCTTCCGGGACGCAGCCTCGAATACGGCCCCACCACTGCAGCCCGTGCAATCGCCGAATCATCCATCACGCATCCGGGCAGCACGGTGACACCGTCGGAAATCTGCGTATTGCGGACCACCGAGTACGAGCGGATCCGGCAATCCTCACCCACCCTGGTCGATCCCAACAGCTGTACGAACGGTTCGATGATCGTATCCGCTCCTATTGCTACGTCGCTGTCAATCACGCACGTTTCGGGGTAGTAAATCGTCACGCCCTCGCTCATCAGTTGCCGGCACTTCGCCATGCGGAGCAGGGCATCGAGCTCGACCATTTCTGCCCGCGTGTTCGTGCCCAGAATTTCTCCCGGATCACTGGTCTTCATCGCGACGACTTTCTTTCGCCGCCGATGAAAGACCTCCGCCATATCGGTCAGGTAATACTCGTGGTGCGCGTTATCAGTGGAAAGATCTCCGATGTGGGTATACAGGTCGGCCGCCGAAAAAACGTAAAAGCCGGAATTGATCTCGCGAATCTTTTTCTCTCTCGCACTCGTCGCCTTCTCTTCCACGATGGCCGCGACGTCAGCTTCCTTCGGGCTCTTCCGAATAACGCGCCCGTAGCCAAACGGATTTTCTAGCTCCGCGCTGAGCAGCGTCATCGTGGCATTCTGCGCAGTATGGAATTCGCTGAGCTTTCGGATTGTAGCGGGAGTGATCAGCGGCGCGTCGCCTGACAGCACGATAATTTGGTCGTATCCGCCTAGCGGCTTTTGCGCGACCATCAGCGCGTGTCCAGTGCCGCGCTGCTCCGACTGCAAGATGAATTGCACACCGCTCGAGGCAACTGCCTCTTTTACTCGGTCCGCCTCATGTCCGATGATGGCGTACACGTCTTCTGCCGGCACAACCTGCTTTGCTGCAGCAATCACATGGGCGAGGATCGGTTTTCCGCCTACCTCGTGCAGGACCTTGGGATGTTTCGACTTGAGGCGCGTGCCCTTTCCCGCCGCCATAATGGCGACCGCCACGCGACGAGGCTGAGTATTGGGAGGGTTCGATTGCGATGACGACCTTTTTGCCATGCTCAGTCAATATACAGCGAAGTTTTTAAGCGAATGCTGACGTGCTTTCCCTACTTCAGTGCAGCGCGTGGCTCCGGTTTTTGCTCCATCAGGCTCATAAGATCGCGGGCTACCGCGTCAGTCGCGTGGCGCGCCATCGCGCCCTCTTCCAGATAGTCGCCGAGCACCGCGCAAACGCCCATTTTTTCGATAGCTTCCAGGTCCACCACGATCTGCGATGCTCCTTCCATGTCATACTTCGCGGCCAGTTCCAGCGATATGGGCTTATGGTTGATCAAAGCGTAGTCGAACAGCGTCGCCCCAGCGTGCGAGGCGACCGCCCGGATGTGGTCTGCAGCGCTTAATCCAAGGCTTTCATTCGCCTGGGTCATAAGATTGCAGACAAATACCTTAACGGCCTTCGACTGTACGATCGCCTGGGGAATTCCCCGCACCAGCAGATTCGGAATCAGGCTGGTGAACAACGAGCCCGGACCGATGGTGATAAGGTCAGCGCGGGCGATCGCATCAAGTGTTTGCGGCAGAGGCTCGACGTCTGGAGGCACCAACGTCAGCGAACGGATCTTGCCCTTGCTGGCGGTAATCTTAGTCTCCCCCAGTACGCGAGTACCATCCTCCATGAGCGCTTCCAATTCCACGCTCGACGTTGTTGCCGGGAAGATATGTCCACGCGTCAGCAGAATTTCCGACGACAGGCGCACGGCTTCTGCAAAATCACCGGTAATCGAGGTTAGGGCCGCCAGGAAGAGGTTGCCAAAACTGTGCCCCTCGAGGCCGGACCCCCTCTGGAAGCGGTGTTGAAAAAGACGGGAAAGCAGTGCTTCGTCTTCCGAGAGGGCAACGATACAGTTCCGCACGTCGCCGGGGGGAAGCATATTGAATTCTTTGCGAAGTCGTCCGCTCGAACCGCCGTCATCGCTCACCGTAACCACGCCGCACAATTCGCGAATCGCGGCTCTTCCCGATTCCGCAAGGGAAGGAGTCAGCACATATCGCTTCAGGCCCTTCAGGAGGGTCGAAAGGCCGGTGCCTCCTCCGATCGCGACTACGCGCAAGTCGAGAGATGCGGGCTTACCGGCCTCGTTGAGATTGCTGCGCTGCTGGGGAACCATGCGGCCCTCAAGAGTCGCTGGAGCGATTAGTACGGGTTGGGCTCCGGTTCGCTGACGATGGCGTCCGCGCCCGGATCCGGATACAGCAGTTCGGTGAAGCGCGGGTCCTCCGCCAGGTTCTGGAAGTCGGAATCATTGCGTGCCTGGAAACGCAGAGCCGGATTCTGCCGAATGGCTTCGTCGAGCGTCTTCAGCGCGTCTTCCACGTGACCAGTTAGGCAATTCAACGCGGCCAATCCGTAAAGCACATAGTCCGCCTTCGGCTCCGACTTGAGCAATTTTTCCAGGTGCTCACGCGCTGCGACATAGTCGCCCGTATTCATCAGCGAAATCGAGTAGTCGAAATGTTCTTCCGTCGTCTTGAATTGCAGCGACGGCTGTTCGAGATGCTGATCGCACGTCACGATGTGGACGAGGGCGCGGTCGGACAGCGACTTGTTCGGGCCCGTTAGAACTTTCTGAAGATGTCCCTTCGCCTTTTCGAACTTGTGTTCCTGCAGGGCGCGAAGCCCAGCTTCGTAATTCTGCACAGCCTGAATGTGCCGTGGATCTTCAACCGCCTGTTTCTTCGCAACCGTTTTTTGTGCCATCAAGTTCCTCTGTGGAAGATATAAGAGTGCCGCCCTTCGAGTAGTAGACATCAGTTGATGCTCGCGGCCGTCTGCAAATCGAGCTGTTTCCAGTCGCCTTTCATGATACCGGCCCGGATCTCCTTCGCCGACTTGCCCTGCTTATGCATCGTGTACGTGTAATAAAGTTCTTTCAGGCAAGTCCCGCACTGCGCGCCATGCGTGCCGGAAAAGCAGCTGTGCAGGCTGTTGTGGCCCATACCGCGGTCGCAATAGCAGTAACATGGCTGCTGGTAGATCACATCTGGAATCTTTGCCGCCAGTTCGTAGGCGTGCGTCTGAAACGGATACTGTGCATTCTCGCCCCAGAGTTGGTCCTTGGTCAGGATCGGCGGAAGCTTCTCGCCCTTCGCAGGCGCCGCGTTGAAATGAGGCACTCCCTGATCATCGGATTGCAGCCACGGAGCCGATAGCATTGTGACCGACAAAAAGAGCAGGGATAGAGCCAGAACTCGCTTCCGCATCGGGATCTCCTCGGAAAAACTATTTTACCTGAAGGTGGCGGATTGGCAGGGTACTGGGTGGGTGCACGGTTCGCCCATGCACCCCAGTATCCTCTCTGGTTTAACGATTGATGGCTTATGTTGAACGTCTATCCCAGCTTCTCGAAGAACAGACAAATCGTCTCAATTCCCCGATAGAAGTTCGGAATATGGAACTTCTCGTTCGGCGCGTGCAGGTTGTCATCCGGCAAGCCGAATCCCATCATCACGCTTGGAATCTTCAAGACATCCTGGAAGTCGGTCACGATCGGAATCGATCCACCTGAACGGATGAAAACCGTGTCTTTCTTGAAAGTGTCATGGAGCGCTTCGGTAGCGGCCTGGATATATTGGTTGTCGGTTCCCACGACGCATGCCGGACCCTTGCTCCAGACCTTGATTTTTGTCTCGATCCCTTTGGGGGTGAGCTTTTTCACGAATGCGGTGTAGCGCTTCAAGATATCGTCCGGATCCTGATTCGGCACCAGCCGCATGGAGACCTTCGCAGAGGCCTTCGCCGGAATTACCGTCTTTGCGCCCGGAGCGACGAACCCGCCTGGCATGCCGTGTACTTCGAGCGTGGGACGCGCCCACGTGCGGTATAGCACCGAGTATCCTGGCTCACCCGTGAGCACCTTCGATCCCACTTCGGTTTTTCGGTAGTGTTCCTCGTTGAACGGCAACCGCTTCCACGCCTTCAACTCGTCCTTGCTCGGTGCTTTCACCTTGCTGTAGAAACCCGGGATCAGCACCTTGCCTTTCGCATCTTTCAGCTTGCTGATGATCTCTATCAGCCCGAAGAACGGATTCGGCGCCGCGCCGCCGTACATGCCAGAGTGCAAGTCGGTCTTTGCGCCGTAGGCTTCGATCTCGGTATAGACCAGCCCGCGAAGGCCGACGCATAGCGTAGGCAGATTCGGTGCAAACAACTCCGTATCGCAGACCAGCGCGAAATCCGCTTTCAGCTTTGCTTTCTGCTTACGCACGTAATCTGCGATCGATTCGCCGCCAACTTCTTCTTCGCCTTCAAAAATTACTTTGACGTTGAGTGGAAGCTTGCCACCGTGCGCTTGCATCAGTGATTCCAGCGCCTTCACTTCCATCCAGAGCTGACCCTTGTCATCCACCGCGCCACGCGCATAAATGTTGTCGTTGCGCTCGGTTGGCTCGAAGGGCGGTGTGTGCCATTCGTCGACCGGGTCGGGCGGCTGTACGTCGAAGTGTGCATACATCAGAACCGTCGGCTTGCCAGGGGCATGCAGCCAATCCGCGTAAAGCAGCGGGTGGCCCTTCGTTGGAATAATTTCAACGTTCTCCATGCCAATACGGCGCAGTTCAGCAGCGACGAACTCTGCCGCTTTCTGAACGTCGGTTTTGTGTTCTTCCAGGGTGCTGATGCTGGGAATGCGAAGCAGGGTTTTCAGTTCACCAAGAAAACGCTGTTGATTATTGCGGGCAAAATCGACTGCTGGGGATGCTGCCATAGGTAGTTGCCTTTCCGGCGCGGCTGGGCGCGCAACAATGAAGAAAAGACGTTCCTAAAACGCTTCAGTATACCTGAACCTCGAAACACAATCAGTGCTCGAAGCGGGAGGCGACGAAGGCCCTCATGTCGAACGAGGGCGTGTTTCCTGCGACGGTATCCGCCATGACTTTAGCGGTGACGGGAGCCAGCAGAATCCCGTCGCGGAAGTGCCCCGTTGCACCAAAATAGCCGGGCGTGTTCGTTGCCCCAAGGAGTGGCAGGTTGTCGGGACTTCCCGGGCGGAGTCCTGCCCAAGCCTCTAAGATCTTGGCGTTCTCCAATTCCGGTAACAATTCGAGAGCCGCCCTGCGCAAATTCTGAATTGTCTCGGGTACGGTTTGCTTGTCGAATCCGGCTTCTTCGGCAGTCGCTCCGATCAGCAGCCGGCCGTCGCTGCGCGGGATTAGATAGACGTCGGGCGAGCGCACGACATGGCGCAGAAAATCCTTCCTTGGCATCGCGACGCACAGCATCTGTCCCTTGACCGGACGAGTAGGGAAGCACTGCGGCCCGATCTGTCCGGCCCAAGCTCCGGCGCAGTTAATCACGAGAGCCGCCGAAAACGAGGTTTTCACGGTACGCACGCCGAACGCTTGCCCTTTGTCGACTTTGATCTCGAGTACTTCGTCTCCCGAGGAAAGATCGATGCTACGGTGTTTTGCCGCCGCAATCGCGGCCGTTGTCAGCCCGCGAGGATCGACGCTGCGCTCCTGCAGGAAGAGGGCAGCAGCATCACCGCGTAACGACGGCTCCAGCCTCTGAATCTCCTCCGTCCGCAAGGTATGACTCAACTCGTTATTGGATGCGGTCGCGTGCTTTTGCTCACACTCCGGCGACAAGAGCAGGGTCCCCTGATCGCGCAGATCGATCTTCAATCCTGATTCATCCTCCAACTCATGGACGAACTCCGGATACATTCGCGCAGAAGCGGTCGCCAGTTCCCGCAATGGCACGGGCACCTCAAGCCCGCAGTCCGCCAGCATTCCTCCGGCCGCCCACGACGCCTCACGTCCAGGCTGCCCACGTTCAACGACCAGCACCGACATGGCCTTCTTTCGCAACTCGATAGCCAGCGACAACCCAATGATCCCTGCGCCGACTATGATCGCGTCCCACGCTTTCACAAGTTCATTTTAACGGTGACTATCGTTCGGTGAAGAACCTTGAACGGAATTGACAGGGCCATTGCCTTTCCCCAACAATAATCAATAGATACCCACTTCAACCGGAGAAACATCATGGCTGCAGGCGACCAACCGCCCGTCTATCATTCCGAAGAACATCACAGTAATGCTGGGAAATGGATCCTTCTCGTAGTAGCGCTTCTATATGTTGCAGGTTCGCTCTATCTCATGTTCGACATGCGAGGCAAGCTCGATAAGGTCACGCAGGATGAGGCTGCCAGTCAGAAGCAGGTGGCGGACCTCACCAAACGCATGCAGTCCGCGGAAGCCGACACGGAGACTCTCGCCCAACAAGTCGGCATGACCAAGAAGGAGTTAGCTGCGAAGGCCGAAGAACTGCAGAGGCAGCAGCGCGCCTCGGTCGCCAAGGTTGCGGAAGAAACCAACAAGCAGATCAGCGCCGTGGCGGGAGAAGTTGGTAACGTGAAAACCGACGTGGGCGGAGTGAAGACCGACGTGGCCTCGACTAAGGCAGCCCTCGCCGATACCCAGGCGCAATTGCAGCGTACGATTGGAGATCTTGGCGTCCAGAGCGGCTTGATCGCGAATACGCGCGGCGATCTGGAAACACTGAAGCACCGCGGTGACCGGAACTATTTCGAGTTCAGCCTGCTGAAGGGCGCAAAGCCACAGGCTGTTTCGACGGTCGCTCTCCAGCTCAAGAAAACCGATCCCAAGCGCGGCAAGTACACTTTGAACGTCACCTCCGACGACAAAACGATCGAGAAGAAAGACCGTAACCAGAGCGAGCCAGTGCAGTTCTACACCGGCCGCGATCACATGCTGTATGAACTGGTCGTCTGGACCGTCGACAAGAACAAGATCACCGGATATCTGAGCACGCCAAAGAATGCTCCGGTTCCGGTCTCCGCAACGCAGTAACGATGGTGTGGCCGGGAATACACACGGTTGTTGAAATCGCCCTGCGAACGGGCGTCATCTATTGCCTGGTGCTGGTCGGCATCCGACTCAGTGGCACACGCGAAGTCGAATAAATGACGCCCTTCGATGTCACTCCTCCGCTCTTAATGCCTCAATCTGTCCCGCCTTCGCTACAATCGCTGTCCGGAGGCACTCATGGCATCATCGACCGCTGTCGGCTTTGAAGGGGTGAATCCAATCTTGCGCGTGCGCGATGTCAACGCCAGCATCGACTACTACGTTGGGAAGCTTGGCTTCAAGCTCGATTGGCGCGGGCCGATCTTCGCGTCCGTCTCGCGTGGAAAGTGTCATATCTTCCTCAGCCAGGGCGACCAGGGACACTTCGGTACTTGGGTCTGGATCGGCGTCCAGGACGCCGATAAACTGCTCAGCGAGTACAAATCAAAGGGCGCAAAGATCCGCCATGCGCCAACCAACTACGAGTGGGCATACGAAATTCAGGTGGAAGATCCCGATGGTAATGTTCTGCGCATGGGATCGGACAACAAGCAGGATCAGCCGATCGGCGAGTGGCTCGACATGGACGGCCATCGCTGGGCGCCCCCCGCGAATGGAGAATGGAAGAAGGTCGAAAAAGATTGACTCATTGAGACATTGACTCATTGAATCGCTCAGTCGCTGAAGGATCGTGGTCAATAATTCAATGACTCAATGATTTGATCCTAGGGCCTTGTCATCTTTTCCGGCTTCACCCATTCGTCAAACTCGGCTGCCGTCAAATATCCCAACTTGAGTGCCGCTTCTTTCAGGCTCGAATGATCGACGTGCGCAGTATGCGCGATCTGCGCGGCTTTGTCGTATCCAACTTTGGGTGCGAGAGCAGTTACCAGCATCAGGGAATTCTGCACGTACCAATCCACCTGCACACGATCGACTTCGATTCCGTTCAGCATGTACTCGACGTAGCCGTGGCAGGCATCGGTGATCAGCGTCACCGAATGCAGGAAGTTGTAAATCATCACTGGCTTGAAAACGTTGAGCTCGAAATTTCCCTGCGATCCGGCGAAGCCGACCGCCGCTGTTGCGCCATGCACCTGCACGCAGACCATGGTCATGGCTTCGCACTGCGTGGGATTCACCTTGCCCGGCATGATGGATGATCCCGGCTCGTTCTCTGGAATCGTGATCTCACCCAGGCCGCAGCGCGGGCCGGAAGCCAACCAACGGATGTCGTTCGAAATTTTCATCAGCGATGCCGCCAGCGTTTCCATGGCCCCCTGCGCGAAAACTATCTCGTCGTGCGCCGAAAGCGCCGCGAACTTATTGCCATGCGAGCGGAAGGGCAGTCCCGTCAGTTCAGCAACCTTCTGGGCCGCGCGCTCAGCAAATTCGGGATGCGTGTTCAATCCGGTGCCGACTGCCGTTCCGCCGATCGCCAGATCGTAGAGCCCGTCGAGCACATGCTCCAGACGCCGGATGTCGGCTTCGAGCAGCGCTGCCCAGCCGCCGAACTCCTGACCCACTGTGAGCGGTACGGCGTCTTGCAAGTGCGTGCGTCCGATCTTCACGACGTGCTCGAACTGTTTTGCCTTCGCGCGGATCGCGTCGCGCACGGTTTTGATAGCAGGGATAAGCGCGGTTTTTACAGCCGTGCCCGCCGCAATGTGCATCGCGGCCGGGAACGTGTCGTTCGATGACTGCGACATGTTCACGTCGTCGTTGGGATGAATCGGCTTCTTCGAGCCCATTACACCGCCTGCGAGTTCGATGGCGCGGTTCGAGATGACCTCATTCACGTTCATGTTGGTCTGGGTACCCGAACCGGTCTGCCAGATGCGGAGAGGGAACTGGTCATTGAGCTTGCCAGAAATGACCTCGTCGGCGGCAGCGACGATGAACTTCGCCTTTTCAGCAGCCAGTTTGCCGAGGTCTTGATTGACCAGCGCGCACGCCTTTTTGAGGATGCCGAAGGCGCGGATCAGTTCGGGCGGCATGGTGTCGCGCCCGATGTTGAAGTGCAGCAACGAGCGCTGCGTTTGCGCCCCCCAATAAATATTCGCTGGCACCTCGATCTTGCCCATAGAGTCGGATTCGGTGCGGGTTTTCACGTGGGTAGAGGCAGCGTCGGCCGGATGATTCGTCGTAATGGTAGACATTCGAGAAGTCTCCTGCGCGCCGGGGAACAGCCGGAGACCCTCGGCGGTTCGGTCGCGCCTGTCGGAACTGCCTATTATACGGCGCGGAAATTTGAAGAAGTTGGGGCTAAGCTCGGCTCGCGTTTCTTGCGAAGCGGGAGAGTAGTTTACTTGTAAGGTAGTAACCTAGTGATTACACGCAGCAACGCTCCGCTCTCCACCGCTGTCGCCACGGACTTGATTCTCCGGCCGCATCTGCGCTGACGAACAGGCGAGGACAATGACTTCCAACGGACACTCGGTCGAAGCGCTGCAGATGGACAAAACGGTGGAGATATTGAAAGAGTACGGAGTGATGAAGTAAGAGGCTAGAGTCCAACCTGATCTTGAGCCGTTCGCAAGGTGACCTCAGCTCTGCCGTCCCCACGAGCGTGCACTTCTCCAGTTGCTTTTACCAAATGCGGGGCTATTTCGGTTGTCTCTCCTTGACTTGGCCGCTTCTGTGCATCGTACCTAGCGCTTAAGCGCTGGGCTAAGTTCGCTCGCCCCTCCGGGGGCTCGAGTTGTGAACCCAGTAGGTGTTGATTAGACCCACGACCGACGGATTGCGCCGCGCGCGTTATTCTTGCTCTGTTTCGCGGGCTGACCGGTCGAATGGTTCGATGCCCAATTTTCTCGGACAATCGAAAGAAACGGTCCTTGGCCTCGTTTGGGTTGGGAGGGTCGAACGTTCGGCGGGTGTCAGTTCTGGGTTTACCACTTATAAGTCCGATTTCTTGAGCTCTTTTCCTCTCAATTGGCACGTTATCTATTGTTGTGGTCCAACCGGGATTGGTGTAGCTTGCTGCTTCGAGAAGTGGACGCGAAGAGGGTAGCAGTCCTGAAACCCAACGACGCCAAACGCTACTGACCATTGGAGTCATGTTTGTACCCAGAATGGTAGTCCAGCGCTCCGAAGGGAAATATGGCCCGACCTGAAAATGGGATTAACTCGATTGGGAGGAAGACATGCTGCACCGTGGCGGCGCAGTTCGATTGTGGTCGCTATCTGTTGCGTTCTGCTTGATTCTAATGAGCCGATCTGCGATGGCGCAGGTCTTCCTTGAGGCTCCGTCCTACACTACCGGTGTTGAACCATTGCGAGCGGCCGTGGCTGACTTCAACCGCGACGGGCGGTTGGACGTGGTGACCAACAACTACTCAGGCGCAAGCGTCAGCGTACTAATTGGCAACGGCGACGGAACTTTCCAGTCACATGTGGACTATCCAACCGGTCCATTCCCGCGGCACTTGGCGGTCGGAGACTTTAACGGCGATGGTATTCCAGACTTAGCAGTAACGGTCCTCGGGGTCGACGAACTCTGCCGGGACAGGGTGTTATCAATTTTCATCGGAAAGGCCGATGGGACGTTCAAGCCGCACGTCGACTACCAGGTCGGATGCGGGCCAGACTGGGTGTCGACCGGCGACTTCAACGGAGATGGAAAGCAAGACCTAGTTACGGCTGATTTTGTAGATAGCACGGTTAGCGTTTTCCTCGGGAATGGCGATGGCACGTTCAAGCCTCGAGTCGCTTATCCGGTATTTAATCCAAATGTAGTGGTGGTTGGAGACTTCAACGGAGATGGGAGATTGGACCTGGCCACTGGGAATGATGGGAACGGGGTCAATCACGAGGTTAGTGTGCTGCTTGGAAATGGCGATGGCACGTTCCAGGCGCACGTCGACTATGGGGAGACAGGCGCAGTCAATTCTATGGTGGTGGCTGACTTTAACGGCGACAGCCGCCTGGACCTGGCGTTTCCCTCAACAGATGGCATTGAAGTTTTGCTCGGAAATGGCGACGGAACTTTTCAGAACATGAAGGACACGGTCCTTCCTCTGACCGGAGTTTTCTTGAGCGTTGCGGATTTGAACAACGACAATCGGCCTGACCTGGTGATGAGTGGTCCTACCATGGCCTTATTGACTGGTAATGGAGACGGCACCTTTCAATACGAAGGCGCCTATGCTGTGCCTTCAGGAGGAACGGCTTCGGGGGACTTGAATGGCGACGGCAAGGTTGACGTGGTCGGAGCGAATGGCACTTTGTTCGCGCGTCAGAACCGAGGAGCGGTAAGCGTGTGCCTTGGGAATGGGGACGGAACATGTCGAGGGGCAAGAAATTTCCTGCTTCCGGGATTATTGCAAGTGGTCGATGACTTCAATGGTGATGGCAAACCGGATGTCGCCTCGGAGAATGCCGTTATGCTTGGCTCCGGAGACGGAACATTTCGGCCACCATTGACTTACCAGGCAAACCAGGATGTAGCCGGTATGGTCAACGCCGATTTCAACGGAGACCATAAGCCAGATCTCGCATTGCTGGTGGGAACTGTTGCGGTATTTTTGGGGAACGGCGATGGCACTTTTCGTGCGCCCGTCAACTATGCCACTGGAACCAACCCACATTCGATAGCTGTTGGTGATTTCAACGGAGATCATATCCCGGACTTGGTAACGGCCGATGCGGGAAACGACACTGTGAGCGTATTGCTTGGTCAAGGAGATGGAACATTTCAGTCACATGGTGAATTCGCCACTCCGAGGGCTCCGTGGTTCGTGGCTGTCGGCGATTTCAATGGCGATGGAAAGCAAGACATCGTTGTGGCTACTTTCGGGTGCAATGCGGCGGGCTGCCTGAGTGTATTACTGGGAAACGGCGATGGCACCTTCCAACCTCATCAGGATGTTGTTTTGGCGCTCGAACCGCTCGGCATGGCGGTGGGAGACTTCAACGGGGACCACAAGCTAGATCTAGCCATCACTTTTTCGACCGGAGACTTTGCGGGTAAGGTGTCGGTATTTCTTGGAAATGGCGATGGGACGTTTCAGTCCCCGACAGACTATGCGCTTGGTGACAGTGGCGGTGAGGTCCTGGCGCGAGATTTCAATAATGATGGCAAAACCGACCTAGTGGTTACCGTCGGCGATATGGGCATGCCGGAATTGCTGCTGGGGAACGGTGACGGCACATTTCAGGCGTTCACGGAGTACATAGCAAGTGGTATCGGCATCGCGGCGGGCGATTTCAATGTCGACGGGAAACCGGATCTGGCGGTTGGCGGCAACATTTTGTTGAATATCGTTCCCCTGCCTACGCTCACTATTTCAGTCAACATAGCCGGTGCGGGTTCGGGTCTGGTCACGATGAATCCGGGAGGCTTCACGTGCTCCAGTAGTTGCTCGAGGGGCTACGCGAAAGGTGCGCAGATTGACCTCAGCGCCGCCGCTAATACGGGCTCATCTTTTGCTGGATGGAGCGGAGACTGTTCTGGAACCGGTGCCTGCAATCTAACCTTGACTTCGAACCAAACGGTCACGGCGAGCTTTGACCTCCTGCCCGATTTTTCCGTGTCGGCATCGCCGTTTACGCCGGCGACGGTGAGCCCTGGCCAGACGGCAACGTCAACGATCGCAGTGAGTTCGATTGGAGGGTTCAGCAGTGCGGTATCGCTGACATGTTCAGTCTCGCCTACTCCGCGGTCCGCGCCTCAATGCTCTATCACCCCCAACTCGATCACGCCGGGAACCCCAGCCACGCTGACCGTGTCGACAGTGGCACCGCAAGCTGCCTGGTCGAGTCCGTCACGTGGGGAGCCGTTCTACGGTCTGCTGTCGCATGGATATGTGCTGGCAATGTGCGGAATCGTCTTAGGCATACGTGATCAGAGGCGAAGAGGCAAAAGAATCGTCGGGCTCGTATTGCTTGGCGTCATCTTGTTGTTTCTGGGTGCTTGTGGTGGCGGCGGTGGAGGTGGCGGGGGTGGTAGTTTCGGAACACCTTCGGGGACCTACACCATCACTGTCACTGGTACATCGGGAGTAATGCACTCGACGAAGGTGACACTCCAAGTTCAATGACACTCGTAGTTAGCGCTTGTTGATAGGGGCGTTGACCCCCAGGGGGAGAGTTCCGTGCCGAACTCGGTCTTGACATCATTTCAATAATTGGTTAAATATTGAAGTGTGAGCCGGGTGTTCAAGGCGCTGTCCGATCCGACGCGGCGAGGGATTCTCGAGCTGCTGCGCGAGGGCCCGCTGAGTGCGGGGGAACTGGCCGAACATTTCGATGTCACCAAGCCCGCCATGTCCGCGCATTTTGCCGTGTTACGCGAGGCTGGACTGATCGAGTCTGAAAAACGCGGCAAGTCGGTTATTTACGCACTGCAAATGTCCGTGCTCGAAGATGCGCTCTATAAGTTCGCCCGGGTCTTCGGATGGAAATTGCAGGGCGGGCAGCGCGACAAGGCCAAGCCGCTGAAGAAGGAGGTCGTCCGTTCATGAGCACATGCACAGTCTCTGCGCGTCCGGTCAAAACAATGGTGTTTGGATTCGTCGGGTTCGGGATCGCGGCGGCGGCGCTGGCGGCCGCTGAGAAATTCGGAGCGCTGGGGCCGGATACTGTCAGGCGTGGCCTTGGCCTGCTCATCGGCGTGATTGTGGTGGTAACAGGAAACTTCCTGCCGAAGGCGCGGCCGCTGAATGCGCCCGGCGTGAACCCCGAGCAAGCCGCGGCTGCCGCAGAGCGTCTGGCAGGATGGATTCTGGTGCTGGTCGGGCTCGCTTACATCGGACTATTCGCCTTCGCTCCGCTGGAGCGAGCACGAACGGTCGCTTCGATCCTCGGAATTTCGGCGATGATCCTGATCGCGGCCAACTGGACATGGCTGGTGCGCGGAGCGGTATTGGGGGGCAATGTTGATCCAGAAGAGAGTGCCGCCGATCGGGCGCGTGCCGCTGCAAAGCGCCGGCTCATCGTGCCTTTGCTCTTTGCGTTCTTCTATGTCTTCGCGATCGCCTGCACGGTTTTTCTGCTGCGGGACCGACACGTGATCGACGAGGTCAGCTGGTGGATGTTTCTGGGCTTCTGGTTGATCTATTCCGTCCTGATGGCGGTGCTCGCCCCGAAGCGGTCTTCGCGGTTGTGAGCCGTGAGCTCCGAGCTTCGACCTTAGTGGCCATAGAGTTCGCCCGGTTGTTCCTGGCGTCGGCAGATGGAGATGGTAGGGGCTCCTCCGACTACGAGACGTTCATTTCGTGAAACTCTCGCTCCGCTCAGGGTGACAAGGGTATAAGCGGTTGGGAAAGTTGAGGAGGTATTTCGGCCTTCGAGTTTCGATGTGCGAGCTGCGAACTACGAACCGCGAGTACAACCTACGAGCTGCTAGCAAACAATCTACATCGGTCCGCGGTAGCGTCGGATGCGCGCGGCGGCGGCCAGAAACAGACCGCCGAACAGAAGGCCTCCCCACAATCCAGGATTTTCGAGAAAGCGTCCGGGTGTGATGTGGGTCATGGGACTGAGTTGTGCTAGACCACGCACGGAAGACTCCACAATGTCCGCCCCTCCCGCCACGCGGTTTTCGACAAAGCCGCCGAAGTACGAAGTGTTGAACACCAATTTTTCAATGACGCCGATGGCCATCATCGGCACGAAGGCCCAGAGGATGGCGGCGCGGCGCGCCCACGCCGAAACGAGCAATAACCAACAATAAATCGGCGCATACCAGAGCATGTGGCCGGTCACGAGATGGTAGAGCAGCATGAAAGACATAGGGATCCACTGAAGCTGGGTCCATAGGGTTGACGGGCTTATGCCGCTGGTGAGCAATACCAGGCTGCTGAACATCAGCATGATCCACTGCATCGCAATCGTAAACACGAAAGTCAGGGCGGGAACGACAACAATTGGGATGGCTGCCTTCGACAGTACGGTAGTGAGATCCGAGACGGGCATCGACTTCCAGAACAGGATGCTGCGGTCGCGGCGTTCGCCCTGGAATGCATCGATCGAGTAGAAGATGGCGATGACGAAGAGCACTCCCATCATCAGCATCGCGGCAAATTCATAGGGCTGGGCGATGGCGTCGCGCTGCTGCATTGGCGCGAGCGCCTGGATGGCACGCATCTTGGCGGGATAGCGAACCAGGCTGACCAGAAATCCGGCGAGAAAGAGCACAGCTACCGCGAGCGGAGCGATGTAGAGGGCGCGGTTCTCCCAGAGTTCGCGGCGCACCGACCAGAACAAGAGACGCATGGGATCCGGAGCCACAGAAGCGCTGACCTGTGAGGCGATACGGGACTCAGGAATTGCAGTCGATTGGGTATTCATCGGGTTGCTCCTTGCGCGGCATTGGCGTTTTGCTGCTCGATTACGGCGACGAACAGATCGGCAATGCTCGGGGTGCGAACTTCGCCGAGTGGGGCCAGTTGTGCGCGATCGATGCCGGAAAAAAGCAGGACTGACCGGCCGAACACCTGGCGTTCCTGCATCGGCTTCAGCGCACGGGCGGCGGCGAGTTGTTCAGGACGAACGGTGACTTCGAAGTACCGAGATTCGAAATCGTCCATGTTGCAGGAGAATACGATGCGGCCGCGGTCGATGAACATCAAGTCAGTCAGGACGTGTTGAACTTCCTCAACCTGATGGGTGGTGACGAGGATGGTACGGCTGCGGTCGAAGTAATCGTTAAGCAGAGAATCGTAGAACTGCTTGCGAAAGAGGATGTCGAGACCGAGGGTGGGCTCGTCGAGGACGAGCAGGCGTGCATCGATCGCCATGATGAGCGCGAGGTGCAACTGCGTCACCATGCCTTTGGAGAGCTCGCGAACCTTGTGAGAATGGCGGATATTCGTCCGGGAGAGAAAGCCCTCGGCCTTGGCGCGGTCGAAGCGCGGATGAATGCCTGCCACATATTCGAGCGCCTGCGATACCTTGAGCCAGCGTGGGAGGACGGCGACGTCAGCCATGAAGCAGACGTCTCGCATGAGTTGATCGCGGTCGGTCCAAGGATTACGGCCGAGAACATTAAGCCGTCCATCATAGGGCGTGAGGCCGAGGATGGCATTGAGGGCCGTGGTCTTACCGGCGCCATTGGGACCAATAAGGCCGAGGATACGGCCCTCGTCAACCTTCAGATCGAGGTTGTCGAGCGCGACGGTGGCGCCGAAAGTCTTCCGGAGACCCTGTGCTTCGATGCATGCCATATCGTCAACGCTCCTTGTCAGCGGGATCGGGTTGCGCGGAGTCCTTGGAGGCTCCGCCGTTCTGGTTGAGGAGTTCTTCCGGCTTCAAGCCCAACCGCTGGATGGTTTCGTGGATCTTGGGCCATTCATCAGCCAGGAATTTCTCACGCTCGCCCTGCAGGAGAAGGTTCCGTGCACCGGGCTTGACGAAGAGACCGAGACCTCGCCTCTTCTCAACCAGTTCTTCGTCCACGAGCTGCTGATAGCCCTTCAGGACCGTGAGCGGGTTCACGCGATAGTCGGCCGCGACGTTACGCACGGAAGGTAGCGCATCGCCCTCCTTGAGAATACCGTCGAGGATCATCGCGATCACGCGATCGCGAAGCTGACGGTAAATCGGCTGACTGTCGTTCCACTCACGGTCCATCTAGGATTCCCCGAATCGACTGACTAGTGTTACTGCACACGTGCAAGCTCGACGCGCGCGTGAACGGGCTTGTCTCCAGGCATCATATAGGTCCACTCCTCGATGTGGTGATTCGCATCGACGATGGTGAACAAAGCATGGTGCATGTGCCCATACTGCGTGCTGCCGGAGACGTCGACGAAGTCGAACTCGACTGTCTTGCCGTCGGACGAAGCACGCGCGGTCATGCGCGGCCGATTGCCAGCGTCGCAGTAGTGGGTGAGGGTCAATTGGTCGCCGTCGAGATAGAACATAGTGAGCGGATGATCGTAGTGTGCCGGATCATCGGGATGTGCTGGGTCCGTCATCTCGTGCACGAGAGCGTTGCCGCGCGAGGTCTGGCGCAAGGTAATCCGGGTGGAAGAATCTCCGCCCATGCCGGGTTGAGGCGGGTCGACTTTGAAATGGCCCTCCCATGTCCCAGCGAGCGTTTTGAGTAGGGTGAAGGATTTCTGGGATTCAGATGGCTTTTTTGCTTCGGATTGGCTGAAGGCCAAGGCGGATGTCAGAAGCAAGGTGCTGAGGGAAAGCGCCGGAGCGAAGCGTGTCCAATTTCGGTGAAGCATCACGGATCTCCTTTGTTGTTAAGAATTTCAGAGCCCGGCGCTCCGCGGGCGCGCTGGACTATAAGTAGTGTTATAGTACACTATAACACTCAATGCAAGAGAAATTTTGCTGCCATTTCACCTTGATCGAGACCAAGACGGATGTGCCCGAATGTTTCGTCGGCTCGAAGCCGGCTCTTGTCACTACGGTCGCGCTCTCCGGGCGCCGAGCTATCCAATGACGCCGCTGCGCGCCTGAGCCGCCCTTCAGGCTCTAGGAGGGACCGGTCGGCGGCAGGCTTCCAACGGATGCTGGCTCTTCGTCCGAAGGCAACTGATTCCAGTGGTGGAAGTGGCCCCAGAACGGTAGATCGCTGCGGCAACCTCCTAAGAACTGATGTTCGGATTGGCTCGTTTAGTCAATTCAGGCATAATTCCGACGCGCTTCACGCCAGTAGGGCTCAAGAGGAAACTCGCAATATTTGCTCATCGCATGCCGATTGAGTGCGGGAGGAAGTGCATGCCCAAGGTCAAGGCCAACCATTTCACGATGCACTACGAACAACAGGGAAGCGGAGAGCCGCTGATTCTGATTCCGTTCCTAACAGCTGACAATGCATGCTACGCGTTTCAGGTCGCCGAATATTCGAAACAGTTCACGTGCATCTCGGTGGATCTCCGTGGGACGGGAGAAAGCGACAAACCTGACGGAGCGTATTCGACTGAGACGCTGGCCGATGATGTTGCGGGATTCATGAAGGAACTCGGCATCGGCAAAGCACACATATCGGGGCTTTCGCTGGGCGGTGCCATAGGGATGTGGCTGGCCGCGAAGCATCCGGAAATGGTGAAGTCTCTATCGCTCCACAGCGCCTGGCCGAAGACGGACCCGTACCTGAAGTCGGTAATATCCACGTTTCAAATCTTGGCGAAGGCGATCGGCAGCGTTTCGGAAATGGCCGTACAAGCGCTGTTTCCATGGTGCCTTACGCCGGAACTCTATGCCTCGAAGCCGGAATATGTCGAGACCCTTGCGCAGTTCGTGCGCAGCAGGCCGGCGCAATCGTTGCCGAGCTTCCTTGATCAGTCGAATGCAGTTTTGACGCACGATGCGCAATCGCAACTCGGCCGAATGGTAGCGCCGACGCTTATCACTTTCGGCCGGCAGGACGTCGCGACGTCGACGCGTTTTGCAGAGGTCATGAAGAAAGGCATTCGTAACTCAGAACTGCTTATCTTCGAAGGCTGCGCGCACGCGCCGATCTACGAACATGTGGAAGAGTTCAACGAGAAGACACTCCAATTCCTAAAGCGACACCAGAATTGATTCAGATGGACTTAACTGGAATGGCAAGCAGGTCGTTCACCAAGCCCACTTCCTTCTGGATGTAGGGTTCGGCGTAGGTGACACCGCCGAGCATGCCATAGAAGCGGGCCATGGCCTCAACGCGCGAGCGGATCTCATCGTGGGCGGGAAAAATTGCGCTGCCGGCCCGCTGGTCAGTGAACTGAGATTTGTAAGCCATCAGGGAAGCAAAGCGCGCTTCGAATTGTGCGGTGATATCGACAACAAAGGTGGGTCGGAGATTGTGATAAAGGCTGGCATAGATGATCTTGAACGGCCGGTTAGGCTCAAGAGCGTCACCTATGTCCAATTTTTTCAATCCTGCCAGAAATGAAGCCTCGTAGCCAAGGACCGAAGCTGTGTAGTGATCGGGGTGGCGTCCCTCCCAGTAAGGAAGGATCAGGACGCGGGGGCGCTGCTCGCGAATCACGCGAGCAACCTTGAGGCGGTTCTCCCAGGTGTTCTCGACGCGGCCGTCGGGGATATCGAGAGCGTGGCGCCAAGACACTCTCAAAATGCGAGCGGCGTCGGTTGCCTCTCGGGCGCGGTCGTCGGCGGTGCCGCGAGTGCCCATTTCTCCTTGGGTCAGATCGAGGATGCCGGTGCGATAACCACGCTCGGCCATCTTGAGGAGCGTGCCGCCGCAAGTCTGCTCCACGTCGTCGCGGTGGGCGGCAAGTGCGAGAATATCGAGGAACCCGTCGTTGGTCGCTGGTCGTTGATCGTTCGGCATGCCTGATCGATTTCAGATCACGAAGTTCCACGGCGAGTCGCCTGTCGTCGACGAGAGACAAGCAACGGTGATACTCATCTACTTGCTACCTGCCCTTCGACGGCTCGTCATCACGAAGGCGAGGCCGAACATGAACAAAGTGAACAGCAGCAGAGTCAGAATCGACGACGTCAGGGAAAAAGAGGCCGGTGCCGATGGGTACATCAGAATCCGGAGCGCCTCCACTCCGTAAGTTAGAGGATTCACGTACATCACCGCGCGCAACCAAGTCGAGGCTCCCGACAACGGAAACAAAGCTCCCGAGAGGAGCCAGAGCGGAATCAGAAAAAGATTAATGATGGCGTGAAACGACTGCGAGGAATCGAGAGGCCAGGCGATGGCGAAGCCCAACGCAGTAAGGGCGAAGGCCACCAGGAACACGACGAGCACTACCAACCCGAAAGAACCCGCTGAAAGATGCACGCCCACCAGCGGCGAGAACACTAGAAAAATCAGACCCTGAATGGCGGCGAGGGTGGTGCCCCCGAGTACTTTACCAAGCACTATGGCGGATCGTGGAACAGGGGCGACGAGCACGGAGAGCAGGAAACCTTCGTTACGGTCCTCGATTACCGACATCATTGTAAAAATCGAGGTGAAGAGCACGATCATCACCAGCGCGCCTGGATAAAAGTAGTCGAGGTAGTGTTGCTGTCCGGCAGACGATCCTGAACGGAAGGAAGTGCCAAAACCTGACCCGATCACAACCCAAAACAGCAGCGGAGAAAGAATGACTCCGACAACCCGCGCTGGTTGGCGATAGAAGCGCACGACTTCGCGCCACCAAAGGGTGAATGCTGGCAGGGTGATGCCGACGGTTGCGCCGGGAGACGGGATAGCGATGGAGGACATAGAAATTTACGATTTCTGATTGCTGATTTCAAAACCAAACCGCGAATCGCAGGCTGCTATTTACAAGTTACCAATCGATCAGGACTTTTTCTCCTGTTCCGATCCCTGCTCATCCTGATTCCAAAACTTGTGTCCGGTGCGATGGATGAAAACGTCCTCCAAGGTCGGCTTGCTGACACTTAGCGACTGAATTTCACCGGGAAAAGCTTCGACCACATCGGGGACGAAACGATGTCCGTTTTCGATCTCAATGCGGACGCGATCATCGAGAACGCTGGCGTCGACATGGAACCGTTCACGAATCTGATCTGCGAGCAGCCGGGGTTCGCGCGCTTCGAGCAAAATGACGTCACCGCCGATTTCGCGGGTCAACTCGTCCGGTGTTCCAAACGCAACAATTTTTCCCTCGTTCAAAATCGCGAGGCGGTCGCAGCGTTCTGCTTCTTCCATCAAGTGTGTGGTCACGATCACGGTGACATTTTCCTGCTCTCCAAGGGCCCTCAGGTACTGCCACAAATCGCGACGCGCGCCGGGGTCGACGCCCGTCGTAGGTTCGTCGAGCAGCAGGACCTGCGGGCGATGCAGGAGTCCTTTGGCCAGCTCGATGCGTCGTTGCATTCCGCCAGAAAACGTTTCGACACGATCTTTGGCACGGTCGATGAGGCCCACGCGCGTCAGGATTTCGCGAATCCGGTTCTTAAGCAGACTTCCTCGGAGCCCATAGAGATGTCCCTGGTGCCAGAGATTTTCGTAGGCGGTGAGCTGGGGATCGACGCTCTGCTCCTGAAAGACTACGCCGATACTGCGGCGAACTTCCGCAGGATTGCGGTAGGTATTGAAGCCCGCGACGATCGCGGCGCCCGCGCTCGGTACGATCAGAGTGGAGAGAATGCGGAAGAGAGTGGTCTTACCGCTGCCGTTCGGCCCAAGCAGTCCAAAGAGTTCGCCGGGATGAACATCAAAGGAAATTCCGGCGAGGGCGGTTCGATCCTGGTAGCGATGAACCAGATTTTGGACCGAGATAACCGGAGACGCTACCCGAGATCGGGTTTCGCCCAGGTCACACTCAAGCGCGCTCGGGTTTGGAGTCACAGGCTATTTTATGACGTTGATCATCATCAGGGCGAATAGGGCGGGCAGGTAAAGCACGCTGGCCCTGAGCAGTTGGCGCGCGCGCTGTTTCGAGCGCGGCGCGTTCATGGGAAGTCCCAACACGGCGAGGCGCGCTCCGAAATAGCAGAGTACTGCGCCCATTGCGATTGCTCCCACGAGGTAGGCGGAACCCGACATGCCGAGAAATGCGGGAGCAAGACTGATTGGAATCAAACCCAGGGAATAGAGAATGATCTGCCGTCCGGTGACGGAGCCATTTTCTTCCAGCACGGGCAGCATCTGGATTTCACCGGCCGCGTAGTCGTCGCGATAGAGCCAGGCGATGGAATAGAAGTGAGGGAACTGCCAGAAGAAGACGATGGCGAACATGACGAGGGCGCCAAGTTCGAGGCGTCCGCGGATGGCGACCCAGCCCAGGACCCCCGGCATTGCGCCGGGGAAGGCGCCGACGAACGTACAAATAGGGTTGATCCGTTTTAGCGGCGTATAGGCGGCGAGATAAACAAAAGCGGTGGCGAGTGCCAGGAGACCGGTTAGCGTGTTGGTGGTGAACGCGAGATAGAACGCGCCGCCCACGGTTAGTGCAACGCCGGCGATCAACCCGTGCAGCAGGCTCATACGGCCAGCCGGTATCGGCCGGTTGGCGGTGCGGCGCATCCGGCCATCTACCTGGAATTCCATGACCTCGTTCAGAGCGGCCGTGCCAGCCGAAACTAAGCCGATCCCGAGTAAGGCGTTGAACAGGGTCCAGGAGAAGGAGGAGAGTCCGCTCTTGGAGGCGCCGAAGTAGAAGCCGCACCAGGCGGTCATCACGATCAGCGTGGTGACGCGCAGCTTGGTGAGTTCCGCGTAATCGTAGAGGAGCTGCCGGATTCGGTCGAAAGCTGTCATTTGCTTTATTGAGATCATGCGGCCACCGGCTTTCGTTCGGTTCCGGGGACACGCTCTTCAAAGGAAACAGGGGCATGGCGCCAAACTTCAATGGCGAGAACGACTGCCGTTGCTAGCAATAGAGCTCCGACCGCAACGTGAATCACCGTGGAGACGATCATCGGAAGTTCGGGTTGAGCGTCTTTGCCCCACATCACGCGCGTGATGAAAGCGAGGAAGCCTAGGCAGAGCTGTCCGACCATGAGCGCAAGCATCATTACAGCTGGACGCTTTACCGCCTGGATGTGCGGGTAGACCGAGATAGCGCGAATGGCGGTCCATGAGAGAACGATGGCAACGACGCCCGCGTGAATCACGTGGGGCCACCAACTTAAGCCGTTGTGACGGAACATCGCTCCCAGGATCAACTGCACGTAAAGAACGAAAATGGAGAGCAACGTTAGTGTGAAGAGAGATGGGCGGCGGACATCGAGCTCAATGCGCGGTTGTTCTTGAATCCAGCGACGGCCGGTTAGGACAGCAATCGCAACGGGTATACAGAAGAAAGTCTGCGCGAGAGCGGCATGAGCACTGGACAGAGCCGGAGGGAGGAAAAACAGTACAGCGATGCCGCCGAGAATTCCCTGGGCGATGACGGTGCCGAGTGCGGTCAAGGCCAAGAGACGCAACCAACGGCGCTTGTCCGCGGTCCACGTCCACGCGGCGAGGATGATCGTGAGCAACGCGATTAACTCGGCTAACATGCGGTGGCCGTGCTCATATTTCAGGCCGCCGACCATGCGCGGCATCTTGTAGATCGAGCCGAAGCTGGTGAGCCAGTCTGGCACAGAGAGTCCTGCGTCGTTGCTGGTGACCAGCGCCCCGGCAATGATCAGGAGAAGGGTGATGGTGGCAGTGAAGATCGCCAAACCGTGAAGGCCGCGATTATACGGCGCTTCGATGGACTTGAATTTTGTCCCCACGACAATCCTGGTCCGCAGCAATACAAAGCCGCACATCGCACTACTGACAAACAATAAATTCTAGCAGATGGTCGGGCGCCCCCTGAGCGAGGTGATTGGGACTAGTCATTCTCATCTTGCTTGCCACCAGCGCCTGACGGCGATCATGGACCATACGGCTTCCACGAGGCCGAAGGGCCACGCGCCTTGCAGGAATCCATAGATGGAGCCCAATACGCAGGCGGCAGCAAAGCCCAGGATGAACCAAGGGCTGCGCTTCTCGAATGCATAGCAGACGACCATTGCGGTGACGGCAAATAGTCCAACGGCGGTGAGCGCGTTCATTCTGTACGCACGGCGTGGCTATGCCGACACCGCTTTTGTTTCGATCGCTTCGATGATGGCGTCGGCGAATTCCGAAGTGCTGGCCGAGCCTCCGACGTCGCGGGTCAGCTTAGTCCGATCGCGATAGACGTGATCGAGAGCTTGACGAATCTTCAGGGCAGCCTCGTGCTCACCGAGATGTCGCAACATAAGCAATCCCGAGCGGAGGACGGCGGTGGGATTCGCGATGTTCTTTCCGGCGATGTCGGGGGCAGAGCCATGGACGGCTTCGAAGATCGCGCACTCGTGGCCAAAATTGGCGCCAGGCACAAGTCCCAGACCGCCTACCAAGCCGGCGGCGAGGTCGGAGACGATGTCGCCGTAGAGATTTTCGAGCAGCAGAATGTCGTACTGATAGGGATTCATGACAAGCTGCATGCAGGTGTTGTCAACGATGTGCTCGCCGTAGGTGATCTCGGGAAATTCCTTCGAGACGTTTCGCGAGCAGCGCAGGAATAGTCCGTCTGACATCTTCATGATGTTGGCTTTATGGATGCAATGAATCTTCTTGCGCTGGTTGGCGCGGGCATATTCGAAGGCGAACCGTGAGATGCGGGTGGAAGCTTTTTCGGTGATGATCTTCAAGCTTTCAACCACACCGGGTACGACCTCGTGCTCGATACCGGAATATAGACCCTCAGTGTTCTCGCGGAAGATGATCAGGTCGACGTCAGGATAGCGGGTCGGAATGTGTGGGAGGTTGCGGATCGGGCGGAAGTTGGCAAAGAGTTCGAAGCGCTTGCGTAACTCCACGTTGATGCTGGAAAAGCCGCCGCCAATCGGAGTAGTGACAGGACCCTTCAGGCCGACACGCGTGCGCTCAATCGACTGAGTGAGTTCTTTGGGGATGTACTCCTTGTATTTTTCGTAGGCTTCGGCGCCGGCAGCGAAGGTTTCCCACTCGAACTTGACGCCAGTCGCTTCTAACATGCGAACGACCGCCCGCATGACCTCTGGGCCGATGCCGTCGCCGGGAATGAGAGTTACTTTATGGGTCATGGATTGAATTATTGAATTATTGAAGTATTGAGTCATTGAGACATTGAGTCAATGCTGCAATCTCTCTCTGGTTTATGTCGCCTTGGCTTTGCTCTTGGGTTCCGGTGATTCCTTGGTCTTTAGAAGGTCTTTGAGTTCGGTCATGAATTCCTGGACGTCCTTGAAATCGAGATAAACAGATGCAAAGCGCACGTAGGCGACCTTGTCGTGACGGCGAAGGCGATTCATGATCAACTCGCCGAGTTCGCTGGTCTTGCGCTCGCGTTCTGGAGACTCGATAACAAAAGCTTCCGCCTCGTTGACGATCTGCTCCAGTTTGCTGATCGGCACCGGACGTTTCTCACAGGCGCGCATCAGGCCGTTCAGGACTTTTTGCCGATCGAAGCGTTCGCGACGGCCGTCTTTCTTGACCACCATGTAGGGAATCTCGTCGATGCGCTCGTAGGTCGTGAAACGTTTCTGGCACTTCAGGCATTCACGACGGCGGCGAATGGAATCCGCCTCTTTGCTCTCTCGAGAATCAACGACTTTGTCGTTTTCAAATCCGCAGAAGGGACACTTCATGATTTCGGGATCAACTTTTCCAGATCAGCTGGGACTACCGCTAATTGTAGCAGGCGCGCCTCTGACCCCTCAGGTTGGGTTGCCAGCGGGCACGATCTCGTCCGCATGGGCGCTCTCCTCGGAGAGCTTGCGCAACGACAGACGCTCGCGGTGTGCCAGCAGGAGCCCGAGAGGGACGATGGCGACAAAAGTGACAAGCCAAAGCATGATTCCGCAACTAGCGGCGAGTTCCTTGGAGGCTCCAAAGACGCGTTCGAGGGTGGCGATAGTGGCGAGTTGCGACCCGCCACCGACCCCAGGGAGTTGGACCAGCGAGCCAATCATGCTGGCTCCCATCAGGAGCAGAACTTGCGAGCGCTGGATATCAAGTTCCTCGACCCCATAGGAATGAGCTACTTCCTGATAGGCAACGATGATCATGAACCACATAACGAGCGAGAGAACCGTGACGGCAGCCAGCGAGAACGGCCCGTGAATAGTGTTCAGTCCGCTGCGAAACTCACGGACACGCATGGCGATCTTGTGGCCGAGGTTCGCCGCCAGATGCGAGAAGCGCCGTTCCACCCAATTTGCGATGCCTTCGCCCTTTAGGTGAACCGCGTAGGCACCCAGGACCATGGCGACCACCAGCGCGAGCAAAATGATGCCACCCTTCTGGAAAGCTCCATAAAACTCGTGCAACTGACGAGGCCCATCGGTCAAAAAGATCGCGCCGACCAACAGAACGGCATAGGCGCCGATGTCGAAAATGCGCTCGACGGCCCAGACGGCGAGTTGGGAGGAAAAGGGCAGGTTCTGGCGTCGCGCAATCAGGTACGGGCGGGTCAACTCACCCGGACGGCCGAGCAAAGCCAACCCGGTAAAGCCGATCACGGTTGGGGCGATGAGGCCGAAGGCTTTCGCGTCCGGACGAACCGGGCGAAGAAAGATCTTCCAGCGAATGGCGCGCACGACATAAGCCAGGTAAATCAGCGCGATTCCATGGACAATGTGAAGCCAACTCTGCGGTCGCGTCTCGCGGAAGCGGGACCAGTCGAAGTTCTGCCAGGTGCGGAATTGGAGGTAGACAAGAACCGCCAGCACCAGAAAGACGCCCAGGTAGACCAAATATTTATTCTTGTTCATGCGGTGCTGGTTGGAGAAAGGCGCTGTCGCGCCGAGCACGCTCCCAGATGAAGGTAAATGAGTGCGGGAGAGGGGTCAACGTCCGGATGCAGCCGCGATCTGCGTTTTTGCGCCGCCGAGCGCAGTTTTTTTGCGCGCTGCTGCCTGCTGCTTTTCCTGAGTTAGCTTCTTGCGGTTGTAGTCGCGCACGATACGGGCGACATAGGCACGCGTTTCCCGATAGGGCGGAACGCCGCGATATTGTTCGACGCGCTGCGGTCCGGCGTTGTAAGCCGCGAGGGCCTTCACCAAGTCGAAGTTGTACCGTTCCAGAAGCTCCCGGAGATACCGCGTCCCACCGCCGACATTCTCCTGGGGATCGAAGGGATTTGTCACGCCGAGTTTGCCCGCAGTCGAGGGCATGAGCTGCATCAACCCCTGGGCGCCTTTAGGAGAAACGGCTCGAGAGTTGAATCCGCTCTCTGCATGGATCACGCTGTTTACCAGGTCGGGATCGAGATGGTAGGTCGCGCTGGCGGAATTCACAACGTGGCCAAGGTCGGCGGCCGAGATTGAGCTTATTGAGCCCATGACGGGTTGTTTCACGTCGATGGGGCGGGGCGGCGAGAGATCTTTTTCGTAGCCCTGAATTTCTGCGGTGGGTACGTCGACAAAACTCGAATCGTCGCCGCGCAGGAACAGGCGCGTATTCTCGCCATCAACCAGGCGGTGCTCGTGGCGAATGGTGAAACCGTTGCGGAGTATCGCGAGATCGGCGGCCGAGGCAGTTGTCACGATACCGAACAGAGCAAGTCCCGTGACTGCCAGTGCCATTCGAACTGACTGAATGCGGTTCATTTCAACTTGGCGACTACGCTTGGTTCGAGATCCCTTCCGTGCAGAACATGGTCGATTGCTGCGGAAACGCCATTTTCCGCATTCGAGCGGGTCGCCGGCCATCCCCTCCCCAGGAGCTCCGGGGATGCATTCCCCATAATAAAGGGCCTGCCAGCAAAGGCAAGCATCTCGATATCGTTGTAGTTATCACCGACGGCCATGACCTGCTCGCGGGGGATACCCCGGAAATTGGCCCATCTTTCTAGTGCATGGCCCTTGGAACAATCGGCGTTCAGGACGTCGACAATGGAAAGATCGCGTCCCGGGTACTCCGTGCGCAGCACGGTGATGGGCAGTCCGCATTGATCAAGCACGGAAAGCGCCTGCCGCATGAGCTCGACGGGGCCGCAGAACATGGCCTGAACTGGGTCAGTGGTCAAGGAATCTTCGATCGGAATTACAAACTTGATGTATTCCATGTTTTTTTCGAGCCACCGCTGGATGCTTCCCTCCAGTTGCCGGAGGTGCTCCAACACGATCGCGCCGCGTCCCTCCTTATCGAAGGTAAGAACGGTCTGGCCGCGGAATTCTTGCATGACGCCGCATAGCGTGCGGCAAGTCTGCTGGGGCAGTAGGTCGCGGTGAAACGTTTCGCCGGAAAGCGAACGCGTTACAGCACCGTTCGAGCAGATGACCCACAAATCGAAGCCTAGTTGTTGGACTATCGGCAGGGCGAAAGCGTGGCGGCGTCCCGTGACGACAACCACCTCGATTCCACGTGCGTGGGCATCGCGCAAGGCGGTCCGGTCGGTTTCGGAGATCTGGAACTGCGGATTGAGAAGCGTGCCATCGATATCGATGGCAATCAGTCGGACAGGAGCATCGGTCACGCTCGATTTTAACATTCTGGGCACGGCGGAAATCCGGACTCACGGTATCGTGTGCGACAATCTGCCCTGGAGAATTCGATGAAACTGCGTCTGATACTTTCGCTGGTGATGCTGTTCCCGATGTACGCGCCCGCCCAGAACTCTACCGACAACTCCGGCAGGCCCTTCGTCGTTGAGTACTACTACAAGGCGAAGTGGGGTCACGCTGACGAATTCCTGCAGCTGTTCAAAAAGAATCACTACCCGCTGCTGAAAAAGCAGGTCGAGATGGGCCGCATGGTGAAGGTATGGATGGACCAGCCGCGGTACCACACCACGGAAGACGGACGATGGGACTATCGCGTAACAATCGTGTTCAAGGATTCGGCGGCGGCGAATGAACCGTTTGACGAGGAGTCGCTAATCAAGCAGTTGTATCCGGATCAGGCGACGTACAAGAACGAAGAGCAACGCCGATTTGAAATTCTGGACGCGCACTGGGACCTGCCGGTGCGGACAGCGGACCTGGAAAAGAAGTGAGGCGAGTTCTTAGAGGGAACGAGACGGTGTTGACAGCTGTTGTCTCTCCTCAATCTACCTTGAGGAAATTGGCGATTATCTTCTCGTGCCATTTCCAGGGCAAGAGTCGTTTGAGAAATAACTGCACCTTGGCGTCGCGGCCGATCAGGTAGCGCAGCTTTGGACTTGGATCGTCCGCTACCGTTGCAATCAAGCGCGCCACTTCGATTGGATCAGCCTTCGGAATCGCGCCAACACGCTCACGCATTTTCAAGCTCCGTTGGAAATTCGGCGACGCCTCGGTCGTCGACTTCTCGCCCATCACGGCACCGCGCGTCCAGATATCGGTCTGGTACGACCCCGGCTCGATTAGTACTACTTTGATACCAAGTGCATTGACTTCCAAGCGGAGCGATTCGGCCCAACCCTCGAGAGCATGTTTCGATGCCGAGTAGCTCGAGATGGAAAACGATCCATGCAGTCCGGTGATCGAGGAGACCATAATGATATGTCCGGATTTCTGATGACGCATTGTGGGCAGTACGGCTTGCGTCATGGCAACCGTGCCGAAAAAATTCGTTTCAAACTGCATCCGAATTTCTGAGAGCTTCAGGTCTTCAGCGAATCCTGCCACGGCAAATCCGGCATTGTTAACGAGCACATCGATTCGCCCATAGTCGCGAACGACTTCGTCGGTAAACGCCGGGATGGAACCGAAGTCCACGACATCGAGGCGTCGAATGTCGATATTGCCGGCGATTCCTGCCGCGGCAGCGGCTTCATCGAGTTTGGCTCGGCGCGTCAGATCACGCATCGAGGCAACCACTTTGTAACCTGACTTAGCAAGTTCCACGCAAGTGAGAAGCCCAAAGCCGCTAGATGAGCCGGTAACAATGGCGATTTTATTGGGCATTAATCAGCGTCTCCCGAAGATGTGAACGATCAGTGAAAAGTTTCGAGGAAAATCTCTATCGAGTCGATCAAAATTTGGAATTCGACGGAATATTGCAGGACATCCTACGCTAAATCATGGTTCCAGCGATAGGCATTGAGGATTCGAATGTTGACGTCTTGCACGAGATCGGCGTCCGGTTGGGCACTGCGGAGGGGTTCCATGAAGTTTTAGTCCTGGTTGTTGAATTTGCGTCGGCCCTGGTGAAGTGCGATTCGTGTTTGATCTATGTGCTGGAGGGTGATGAGCTCGTACTGCGGGCGTCGAAGAACCGACACCCCGAGGTTCTCGATCGGCTGAAATTGACGATCGGACAGGGCATCACGGGATGGGTTGCAAAACATAATGAGCCGGTGGCGATTTCAGAAAAGGCGTGGCAGGACGCGAGATTCGAGATTTTCCCGGGACTACCGGAAGACAGCTATGAAGTATTTCTTTCTGTGCCGCTTACCTGCCGGTCACGCGTGGTCGGTGTGATTAATTTGCAGCACCGTGCGCCCCACGTTTATAAGCCGAAAGAGATTCGCATGATTTCGACCATCGGTTTTCTGGTGGGGGCGGAAATCGAACTTGCGCGGCTGGAAGACGTTAATTCGAATCTCTCGGAGCAATTGCAGACACGGAAAGTGGTCGAGCGCGCCAAGGGCATCCTGCAGCGAGATCTTCGAATGAGCGAAGAGCAAGCTTATCTCGCCCTGCAGCGTCAAAGCCGGCAGAAGCGCAGGCCGATGAAAGAGACTGCGGAGGCGATCGTGTTGAGCGATGAAGTTAAAGGGAACTTCCAGCCCGCAGGTCCAGCGTAGACTTACCATCCTTCCAGATATCGGGAGAGAAAATCGGCAGTGGTGCGTACGCCGTCGCTGCCGATTGTTTTTGGCGCGTAGGCTATCGAATCTGTTTCGCTGGTGCCTCAGAAGCTGTGGCAATCTGCTTGTCGTACGCCTGTTTTGGCGCGCTGAAGTGAAGGGTAGTTTCGAACTCGGGCGGTTCTATGGCCGTGACGAAACTCTTTCCTTTGGCTGCAACCATAACAGGCGGTCTTCACCCTCCATTTGGTAGCCGTGGCCGCTTTGCTCATGATCATGAAGTCTGCGGGGCGAATCCAGACGTCCAATGAAAAAAATCTATTCTGCCGCTTCCGGCGCAGCACCATGCAAGCAACTGGTTGCTCCGATTAATGTCAGTCTGGTGCTATTCAACTTCGCTGTTCTGCATTTGGGGCTGCGCGTTTGCAAACTACGTTGTGATACGAGAGCATAGTGGGTTTGCAAATATATCTTCAGCCGGATAGGGAAGCAGGCACAAATTATGCCAACACGGAAAGAATCAGCAAAAGCAACATCATCCGTTGAAGTGAAGTCGAAACCCAAGCAGAAAGATTCAAATATGGAAGCTGCCAAAGGCAAGCTTGGCGTCATGATTCCTGGGATGGGTGCAGTGGCCACCACATTCGTTGCTGGAGTGGAAGCTGTTCGAAAGGGAATTGCGCAACCTATCGGATCGCTCACGCAGATGGGTACCATCCGGCTCGGCAAGCGCACCGATGGACGCTCTCCGAAGGTCAAGGAGTTTGTGCCACTTGCTTCTCTTAATGATCTGGTCTTCACAGGATGGGACATCTTCGAAGATGACATGTATACAGCCGCCGCAAAAGCAGGCGTGCTCGAGCGGGAACTGCTCGACCAGGTGAAGCCGAGGCTGGAATCCATCAGTCCACGCAAGGCCGTTTTCGACCATAACTACGTCAAGAAAATTGACGGTCCGAATGTTAAGAAGGGCAAGAACAAGATGGAGCTGGCCGAGCAGCTTCGCCAAGACATCCGCGACTTCAAGAAGTCGAGCGGAGCCAGCCGCCTAATCACAATCTGGTGCGCATCAACGGAAACGTTTATCGAGCCGACTGCCGCTCACCAGAGCGTAAAGGCGCTCGAGAAGGCCATGCGAGACAATGACGAGAACATTGCTCCATCGATGGTGTACGCCTATGCGTCGCTGATGGAGGGTGTTCCGTTTGCCAATGGCGCGCCGAACTTGACGGTCGACGTTCCGGCTATGCTCGAACTCTCGCGCGAACGCGAAGCGCCCATTTGTGGAAAGGACTTCAAAACCGGGCAGACACTGATGAAGACGGTGCTGGCGCCAGCTTTCAAGGCACGCTTGCTGGGCCTAAGCGGATGGTACTCGACGAACATTCTTGGCAACCGCGACGGCGAGGTGCTTGACGATCCGGGCTCGTTCAAGACGAAAGAGGAATCGAAGCTGGGGGCGCTAGAGCACATTCTGCAGCCCAGTATCTATCCTGAGCTTTACGGCAATATCTTTCACAAGGTCCGGATTAACTATTACCCGCCACGTGGTGACAACAAAGAGGGATGGGACAACATCGACATTTTCGGGTGGCTCGGCTATCCGATGCAGATCAAGGTCGACTTCCTGTGCAGGGATTCGATTCTGGCGGCGCCGATCGTGCTTGATCTCGTGCTCTTCCTCGATCTTGCTCAGCGTACGCCCGAACTGAAACGACTGGGAATTCAGGAATGGCTGAGCTTCTACTTCAAGTCGCCGATGACCGCGCCCGGGCTCTATCCGGAGCACGATTTGTTTATTCAGTTGATGAAACTGAAAAACACGCTACGGCACCTGAAAGGTGAGGAACTGATTACGCACTTGGGGCTGGAGTACTACGACTAGCTGGTTGCTCGGTGATGTGCGTCCAAGCGCATCTGGGTTTACCAAAGAGGCACAGAGTCGCAGAGAAAGCCGGTTTTCTTTGGTTCTCTGTGACTCTGCGGCGAAGTACGTTTGTCACTGCTTTTCTTGATCCATCTCCCACGCCTTCCGTAGCCATCTCTTTAGTTCATCATCGATGTCGGGCTTGGACTTCACTTCGATGCGGCGGGTGATGCGGTCTTTCTTTTCGTAGCCGCCGGTGTCGGTCAGCCGCTTGGGAGTTTTCATGTTCCCCAGCGCCAGGCCGAGATCGATGCGACTGTTAGTCGAGACCTTGATCTGGGCGAACACGTGATTGCGGTAGATCGAGACGGCTGTTTTTCCGGGGGATGCCTTCACGTCTTTGCCCATAGCTAGTACGGTTTTCAGCAGCTCGTCATAGAGCGGACGCAGCGCCTTTCTCGGTTCTGGAAACATTGCTTCAACCCAACGTGCGGCGGCTTCCAGGTAGGCCTCTGGCGAATTCTCTTCCAAACCTTTGCCGTCCGCGCGCTCGGCGATCCCCCATGCCGAGTTCGTGCCGAGCTTATGTTTTTTCTTCAGCCAGTCGCGCCGCTCTTTCTCGGATGATGGGCCGGATTTCTTGACGAAGGCAATCCATTCGTCGAGCGAGCGGCCGGTCTTAGCGGGCAATTCGTCTTTCCACTTCTGCACCATCGCAAGTCCGGGATGGGGGCTGTAGGAGTTCGATGAAAAACTCTTCTTCGGCATGCAGTTTCCTCGGACCGTCATCATACCAACGCTGCACAGGATAGAATCTTGCCGATGAAAAAGAAATCTGCCCGCGGGCACAGCACTATCTATGTCCGGCTGCAAAAGAACTACTGCTTTGCCTGCGGAAAGAACAATCCCGAGGGGATGCGCCTTCGATTCAATTACGACGAGGATCGCGATTGCTTCGTCAGCCGCTTTCGTCTTGGGAAGCGGTATACGGGCCCGCCCGGCCACTGCCACGGCGGAATCATCGCGACCATCCTCGATGAGGCAATGGGCAAGATGAACAAGGCGCGCAACGTGGTCGCTGTGACGGCTGAGATGACCGTGAACTACCTAAAGCCCGTCCCTCTCAATCGGCCGCTGCGCGTGGAGTCGCGCGAGGTCAGCGTCAAAGGCCGGCGCCACGTGAACATGGCCGAGATTCTGAACCAGAAGGGCGAGGTGCTGGCTCGGGGGAAGGGCCTCTTCATCGCGATCGATCCTCACAAGATGTTTGGGAAGTTTGTGGAGCGATAGGCAATGCATTGGTTGGCCGCGAGCGTTCGTGCCGGCGAAACCGCTATGAATCGGCGGACGAGAATGTCCGCCTCACACCACCACAAGTCGGCGAGCAGAATGTCCGAACAACACACGCATCGCACGGTAAGCGGCTAATCTAGCAACTTGGATAGCTCATCGACGCCTCGTCGGAGTTCGGTGGTCGAGACGGCCGCAAAACCGAGCACAATGCCGTTCTCCCGAGCGCGACCATAGGCGTAGTCCTGCAGCGTTCGAATCTCCACGTCGCGCTCGGCGGCAGCTTTCGCAATACGGCTGGCGGAGATTTCTGGTCGCAACCACCCGACGGTCTGCAATCCGGCTTCGACGCTCGAAATTTCAAGAACGCCGCGTAACTTCTCATCGGCGGCCTTCAGGAGTACGCCCAGCCGCTCGGCATAGACTTCACGCATGCGACGAATGTGGCGGGCGAAATGTCCTTCGGTGATGAAGTCGCACAGAACAGCCTGGCCGAGCAGAGGAGGGTGGTGCGTACTGACGGACTGTGCGGCCGCGAACAGATCGACCATCTCCGGCGGCACAACCAGGTATCCGAGGCGCATAGCGGGAAACATGACCGCGCTAAAGCTCCCGCTAAAGATGACAACGCCGGACCGGTCCAAACCTTGGAGTGCGGGGACGGGGCGGCCAGAGTAACGATATTCGCTGTCGTAGTCGTCTTCGAAGATCATGACCCCTGACTTGCGTGCCCATTCGAGCAAGGCGAGGCGCCGGCGCAGGCTCATGGTTACTCCGAGGGGAAACTGGTGCGCCGGTGTGACGTAGATCAGTTTGGGACGGGGTGAGCGGCTTGCGACGGAGGCGTGATGGAGTCCTTCAGCATCGACTGGAACGCCGCGGATGCGCGCTCCGGCTGCCGACAAAACCGCAGCTGCGCCGGGATAGCCGGGTTCTTCCATCCAAACGGGCTCTCCGGGATTCACCAAGAGGCGAGTGGTGCGGTCGAGTCCCTCAAGGGCGCCGGAGACGATGAGCACCTGGTCAACTGTGCACTTTACGCCCCGTGAGGTGTTGAGGTAGTCGGCGACGGCTTCGCGTAACGGAAGATATCCGAGCGTCTCGCCACCGGCCAGCATTCTTGCCGAGGCACGCCGCCAACGGCGGGCCGCAAGCTGCGCCCAGAGTGTGGTCGGAAAAAGGTCGAGGGCTGCCTGGTTCGGACGGAAGGCGCGCGGCGGCTGCGTGCGGCGAGGACGGAACGGGCGCAATCGTCGGCCGTAGGCTGAAATTGAGATCCCCCGATGTGGCAGCCTTTTCTCTTCGCGTCCACCGCGAATCTGGAGAAGGTCGTCGGGAAGAATCTCGCTGACGTAGGTGCCTGATCCCGTTTTGCCTTCGACGTACCCCTCCGACTTCAGTTGTTCGAATGCGGTGACCACGGTGGCACGCGATACTTTGTAAGCCTGCGCCAGGTCGCGAGTGGCGGGAAGGCGGGATCCCGGATGCAGGCGGCCCTCTAGAATCGCGCCTCGCAGCTGGTCGTAGAGCCAACGGTAGAGCTCGGTTCCGGGCAGGGGAGGCGGGACGTTTAGAGGCAGGGAAGTGATATGTCGCGGCATGAAGTGGTATGGTCAGTCTTTCATAAATGGACATCCAAAGGATACCACTATTTCGATAGCCTATAGAGAGTTAGAGGGAGCGAGATCATGTCACCAAATAATGGACATTCGAATAACGGGAATAGCATCAGCCTTCGCTTGAAGACGGGGCTGGCCGAGATGCTCAAGGGCGGCGTCATCATGGATGTGACCGATGCCAAGCAGGCGGAAATCGCGCAGCGTGCCGGAGCGGTCTCGGTCATGGCACTCGAACGCGTACCGGCACAGATCCGCGCCGAAGGCGGCGTCGCTCGAATGGCCTCGCCGAAAAAGATTCGCGAGATCATGGCCGCGGTTGATATTCCGGTGATGGCAAAGTGTCGCATCGGCCATTTTGCCGAAGCACAGATCTTGCAGGAACTCGGTGTCGACTACATCGACGAGTCAGAAGTGCTCACACCCGCCGACGAAGCCCATCATGTCGACAAACACGCATTCAATGTCCCGTTTGTTTGCGGCGCTCGTAACCTGGGCGAAGCGCTACGTCGCATTGCGGAAGGCGCGGCGATGATCCGCACCAAGGGCGAGGCGGGTACGGGAGATGTCGTCCATGCCGTGAAGCATATCCGGCAGATCGTGCAGGAGATGAAGATTCTTACAGTTTTGAGCGAAGAAGAACTTTACGCGAAGGCCAAAGAGCACCAGGCGCCATATGAGCTGATCAGGATGGTGGCGCGCGATGGCAAGCTTCCGGTGCCGAACTTCTCGGCGGGCGGAATCGCCACTCCGGCGGATGCGTCGCTGGTGATGCAGTTGGGAGCCGAAGCGGTGTTTGTGGGATCGGGCATCTTCATGAAGAACTCGACCGAGTTTGCCGACCCTCAGGAGGCCGAGAAGCGGGCGCGGGCAATCGTCAAGGCGGCGACGCACTACAACGATCCGAAAGTGCTGCTCGAAGTTAGCGAAGACCTGATCGGTGCGATGAAGGGCCTGGCGGTATCGGCGCTGGATGAGGCGCACATGCTGCAAACGAGGGGATGGTGAGGAATTAAGTCGTCGGTCGTGAGTCGTTGATGGTTCGCGATTCGGCTCCTGCGACTAGGCTGCGACAATAAGTTCGAAAATTTGATCATCATGAAAATAGGTGTCTTAGCTTTGCAGGGCGATTTTGACGCTCACCGCAAGCGACTCGAAGAACTCGGCGCCGAGGTGATCCTCGTCAAGAAGCCTGAGCAATTCGACGAGATCGACGGCCTGGTGATTCCAGGTGGCGAGTCGAGCACGTTCCTGAAACTTCTCGGCGAGGTGGGATTCGAGAAGCTGAAGGAGTTCGTCCGTGTGAAGCCGACATTCGGAACATGTGCCGGCGCCATCCTGCTGGCATCTGAGGTTGAGAATCCAAAGCAACCAGGCTTAGGCGCGCTCGACATCACGGTGCGGCGCAATGCTTACGGGCGCCAGATCGACAGTTCGATTCGCGAAGGGCTGCTAGGCGGTGATCCAATCGAGATGGTTTTTATTCGCGCTCCCAAGATCGAGCGCGTCGGGAAAGATGTACAGGTGGTTGCAACCGAGGGAACCGATCCAGTGATGGTGCGCAAAGGCAAAACCGTAGCGGCGACGTTCCATCCCGAACTGAGTGAGGATCCGCGAATTCACCAGTATTTTCTGGGTCTAGTGCAACACGGAAATGTCTGAAATCCCGGCATTCCTGGAAGGAATAGGTCGCTGGGACTACCAAGAGGCCCACCGGCAGGTCTCAATGCTCGGAGAAGCGAGTAACATCACATCCGAGGACTTAATTAAACTTCTTCAGTGCCTTCCGAACGTAGTCACAGGATATTCCGACATCTACACGGTCAACGTTGGAAAAGAAGTATTAATTTGGAAAAACTACGAAGGTCTCGTCTGGGCACTGGGAGAGAGCTTTCGCCAGATCCTCAAAAGAAAAAAATCTCTTCGCCATTCAAACGAGTGCTGGGCGCTCGTAGAGAACGTTTGCCTCTACTCGCAATTTGGGAAGGGGCGAGAGAGCTTCACTATGTTGCTGGGCCAGTATGGCGGCCAAGATCGAATTCCCACTCTTCTGAAACTGCTTGATGATGGTGAAGTGCAAGGCCACGCATTATATGCGCTTCGGCTTCTTGGGGCGCGGCAAGCCAGAGCCGAAGCCGAAGGCCTTCTAGGCTCACCCCGTTCATGGATTCGATCTGAAGCGCGCAAATATCTTCGTAAATGCGCGCCGTAAGCGCATTCCGGGAACTTCTTTTTCTTAGCAGTCGGGATCTGGACCGCTAGGGTCATTGCGCCTCTGCGGAATCCATCCACTCCAGAAACTGTCTGAAGGCCTTTCCGCGATGGCTGTACTCCGCCTTCTCCTCCGGAATAAGTTCTGCAAAGGTCTTCTGAATTTCCGGGAAATAGAACATCGGGTCATAGCCAAAGCCTTCGTTGCCGCGAAGGTGGTCCAAGATTACGCCCTCGGCGACGCCGCGAAACGTGGCGAGCGTCTTGCCATCCCGGGCGGCGGTTAAAACGCACACAAACCGACCAGCTCGTCTCTCAGGCGGGACGCCCTGCAGTTCCTGCAAGACCCGCGCATTGTTGGCATCGTCGTCGATGTTACTGCCTGCGCGATGGGGTTCAGCGGCAGCATAGCGCGCCGAATGCACACCGGGAGCGCCGCTGAGGGCGTCGATCTCGAGCCCGGAATCGTCAGCGAGCACGATTTGACCTGGAACAGCCAGGCTGTACGCCTCCGCTTTCTTGCGCGCATTGGCTTCAAAGGTCATGCCATCTTCGACGACGGCGGGCAGGGAAGAGAAGCCGGGGATTCCGGCGATGGTGATACCGTGCGCTTTGGCCGCGCCTGCAAGGTCGCGCAGCTTCCCGGGATTCGACGTTGCTACAAGTACTGTGCTCTCTCTCATGCGGCGGTCGTTCGTCGAGTGATGAACCGGGCAGCCAGCAGGATACAAAAGCTCACGCTCGAAACGATGACGCCGATGGCGCGGTCGCGAGTGCGGACAAAGGATATTCGAATATCGTTCATGCCGGGCGCGACGGGAATCAGCATTTGTCCGGTGACGTCGCTAGTATCGGCCGCCACCCGCCTGCCATTTACGGTCACCTTCCAGGCCGGGTAGTTAAAGAGGCGAAGTGTGACCAGTCCTAGGGAGTGGGTTTCCACCAATAGATGTCTTTCGAATGGAGCCCAGGCGCTGACGCTGATTCGAGCAGTGGAATCGGAGGCAACAACGAGCGGCCCGCGTTGCTGCAATTCATAGGGATCGGCTCCGGCGGGAACGTATTCGTCAGTTCCCTCATAGCCCGTGCCGTCAGAGATTGCATCTCTCATCTCGCGAATGTCGGCAGCCGTGTCCCACCAGGGCGGCTGGATTCTATCGCCGCCGATCACGACAACCGCAAGCAGTGCGGCGCAGGCAATAAAACGCCAAGTCCATCGTGGAATCGCAATCGTCATCAGGATTGCGAGGGCTACGTTCAAACAGAGCAGCCACCGCCAAGGCAGCTGCACGAAGCGCAGCTGGGGCAAGTAGTCCCAGAGAACTCGTGTGCTCGAGAACATGGCCGCCGCCGATGCCGCGCCCCAGATGGTCAGCAGAATCCACGGCTTCTTCTCTGTCCGACGCCATGCGCGAGAAAGCACAATGGCGCCGGTCAGAGCTGCAACTTCTGAGACTGCGATCACTGAGGCCAGCAGGTTGAACCGGTTGTGATCGGGATCACTGATGTTTGTGAACAGAAAGTTGTCCTGGGGACGTACGCCCGGTGCAAGCACTTCGCCGATGTTGACCCATTTCTCTTCGAAGGCGACCGGGATGAGGTAGAACGCCGCCAAGCCTGCGCCGAAGACAACCGCTACAGCCATTTTGCCGAGGGGGCGCCAGGATCGCTGCAGAAGGGCTATACAGAGCGCCAGCACGGCGGCCGAGTAGTGGATCATCACTGCGGCTGGAGCATTAGTCAGCCAGGCGCCCATCAGGACTAAAGCGAGGCAGAGTACCGGCTTCATCCCGCGCTCCTCGAGGCGAAGGATACAAAGCAACAGGATTGGAAGAAGCGCTGCTGCCAACAATTCTGCATATGCACTGCGCCAGTAGACGATCAGAAGGTGATAAGGATTAACCGCATAGAATGCCGCTGCAAAGAAAGCGCCGGAAGGATCCAACCATCGGCGGGCGAGATAAAACATAGACAGTCCAGCGAGGCACAGGACGATCCACAGATAGGTTGCGGGAACGATCTCCCATGGCAGCAAGAGCCCCAAAACGCCGCCCAGTGTCCACGATGCGGGCGGATAGAACAGGAATCGGGCCTCGCCGTATCCCCAGTGTGCCAAGGCAGCCCAGCGCGGGTAGAGAATGCCTTGTTTCCATTGCGAAAGCACCTCCATCCAGGAATTCACATGAAATTCGAAGTCATGGCCGGAAGGAGTTCCCCACCAAAAGAAGGGCATGATTGCAACAAAACAAATCGTTGCCAGTAGTAGAGTGCGCGGAATTGGTCTTTGCAGCAGTGTTGTATCCCGAGACTGGGAGTGAGCGCCAGTGAATGCGCTCAACAATTCTATTGCATTGCGAAATTCTTCAAAAATTTACGGTGATGAAACCAGCGCGCGTCGAGGATGAGCTAACTTTTGTCAATCGAGATGGACAGACCCTGGGCGGACCGCACCAGAGACGGGGTGTCGGGCTTCCCAGGTTTTTTGTGTGCGGCTCTCGCTAGCTTACGGGTGAATTTCGCTGGCGGTGGAGTTCTGCGAGAAAATCGCTCTGTTGAAGACATCCGCCTGTACGCAGCAGTTCGAGGAGCGGATCCTCATTGTCTTCCGACGACTTAGGCTTGTCGGTCAATTCTTCGCCATCGCCAACCAGCGATCGCGGAGAGATCTCGAGCTGCGGCGCCGCATTCGGCTGGCTGGTGAGAAATTCGATAAAGTCGCCGACGCTCTTGCGCTCTTCCTCAGTGCGGGCTGGGAACTCGATTCCCATGCCGTGGGAAGGATGCATGACCCGCACAAAGCCCTGGGTATGAATCTCTAAGCCGGCAGCCTTCAAACACAGATCGACCAGCGAGTTCTGGGGAAACGGTGATTCAGTTTCAACGTAGCAACCGCCGAGGCTCAGGTCTGTCAACTTGCAGTGGCTAACGGCTTCCGGTTCTTCCGGCAGTGCTTCCTGTGAGTGCGCGGCGAGCCACTCACTCATCTTCTCGCGCATGGCGACTTCCATATCGAGGAAGCGCAGACCAGTTTGGCCGTTCGGGCTCGTCCAAGCGACTTGGGTGTCGCCTTCGACCTTGTAGCCGGTTTCAGGTAGCTCGAAGGTGACGTGCACGAGTGCGGTAGTGGGAACTGGCTTGGCGACCAGGACGTCCATTCCGCCGCTGCTCAAATCGAGCAAAATGCCTTCCAGGTTGGGATCCTCGTCCGTGTGGATGGAGACAGCGGCCTGGACCGGAACGCGGAATGCGCTACGCCGTTCGCGCTTCAGTAAGGCGGTAGCGGCAAGCAGGGTGGCATTGGCTTGTTCGCGGGAGATCGGCTTGGTAAGGATGAAATGCGCACCAGCTCCCAGAATCGCCCTGATTTGCGACGCATCGCTGACCAATGCGACGGTGACCGGAGGATTGGAATGGCCAACGGCACTTCGGCGGCGGTTCGATTCCAGGACGAGCGCGGAGGACGAGGCATCTTGGTAATCCACGATGACCTGATCGAAGCGCTCCTCGGATAAACGGGCGACCGCCACTTCGACGTCGCTTGAGCGATCAACAGCTACGCCGAAGTTCGCTAACACCTGCGTCAGCGTTTCAGCTGCCTGATCATCCTTGGACACCAGCAGTGCCTGCAATATCATCGCAGCGGAGCCTCCTGCCCGCCTCTACGACTTACGGCCAGCGCGGTGTGACGCTCCGGCCGCCCTTGGCTGCTCCACCAGAACTTTGCGCCCCGGCCTTGGCTGCCATGCCGGCAGTGTCATCTTCCACTTCCGCCAGGACGGCGCTGTCGTCTTCAGCTTCGTTCTCGGCTAGCAGGGGAGCTACTTCGCGCAGCTTCTCTGCCGCTTGCTGAAGCATCTCAATCTGTTTTCCAAGTTGTGCGTACTGTGCCTGCTTACGGCGCAGAACCTCATGGATATCCTTCATACAACCCCCTGCGCCTGACTGTAGGTTTGGGCGTTAGTAACGTCAATTGCAATCCCGGGGAATGCGGTTACGCCGGTAACGGATGACGACCACCTGCTCGATCAGTTTGCGTGAGAAAAGAAAGAGCAAATGCGGGACGCAAAACAAAAGCCCCGCACGAGGCGGGGCTTGGCGGATGCTTGTTGGAATGCTAGGACTTCACAACGAGCTTGCGACGGACCATGCTCGCGATTCCGATCAAACCGGTTCCGAGCAGACCGAGGGTTCCCGGTTCCGGAACAACGATCTGGGTGGTTCCGGTCGTCACGTGGCCGATTCCCTTGGCGAGTTGCGCCGCCGTCGTCACGATCGTCTGCGTGGTTGATCCGTGGACCAGATGGCCGTTGAAATCGGTGCCCTGGATATTCCCGCTCAGCTGAAAAGTGAGGGTCTTGCCGTTCTGGCTGACCAGGGTCCAGGAAACGTCGCCGGTAAAGGCGCCATTAAAGATCACGCCTTTGGGCTGGCCGAAGTTTCCCTTGCCGATGACGACGAAGCTGGAACCCGCGCTCGAGAACGTCCCGCCTGTGGCAATACTGCCGCTCGTCAGGGCTCCGGTGGAGAAGCTGACGCTTCCCAAAGTCTTACCCGCCGGCGCTACGATTCCATTAAATTGAAGTAGCTGAGAACCCTTGGAAGTAATACCCGCGCTCGAGATCGAAATGGTGCCCTTGCCGTTCACCAAGTTGATCCCGCTCGCCCAAGCTGCCGCCGGCAGCACTAACGCCAATAGTGCGGAGAGTACGAGTCGCTTCACAGATCCCCCACGAATCCTAGAGACTTATGGTGCAGGTACAGCGATTAACCGCATATTACCTGCATGATTGGTTCCAAAGTGGCGTTTTCACCAAAATGGCAATATTTTTAATAAGTTAGAGTTGCACGGTTCCTTTGGGTACCTACTGCCCCTTGCAACGGAATGCACACTTGCGCAATCGCACTGCACGCGAATCGGTGCCTTCGACTAGTAGGGGACAAATCAAACCCCGCCTTAGCGGCGGGGTTTGAGAAGAGCTTTGGTTGTCAACGGATCGCTAGAATGCGGCTGAGATCCTGCGACGGATTACTCCGCCAATCGCGAGCAGGCCAGTACCTAGCAGTCCTAGTGTGCCGGGCTCTGGAACTGCGATGTTCGTCGTTCCAGTCTTGATGTGTCCTATACCCTTGGCGAGTTGCGTCACGGTCGTCACAATCGTCTGAGTAGTGGTTCCTTTGACGAGGCGTCCGTTAAAGTCCATTCCCTGGATTTGACCGCTCAAGGTGAACGTCAAAACTTGTCCACTCTGGCTGACCAAGGTCCAGGCAATGTCGCCGACAAATGCCCCATTAAAGATCACACCCTTAGGCTGGCCGAAATTTCCCTTGCCGATCACGACGAAGCTCGATCCAGTGCTTGAGAACGTTCCACCTGTGGCGATGCTGCCGCTCGTCAAGGCGCCGGTCGAAAACGAAACCGAACCCATGGACTTTCCCGGAGGCGCAACGATTCCGTTGAATTGAACAAGCTGGGAGCCCTTGGACGTGATGCCGGAACTCGAAATTGCGATCGTTCCACCCTTGTTAACAAGGTCAATACCGGTCGCAAAAGCGGCCATCGGCAACGCCATCGCCAAGAGCGCTAAAAGTACCACTCGCCTCATGATCTTCCTCCGAACAACTGGTGTGAGAGTTTCGCTAAGGGCCGAAATGCAGAAGTTAGAGATGGTTCGCCGTGGGTTCTATCGCACGTTAACTTCCAACTCGCCAAAGAGCAACAGAATGTTGATTCGCTTTCACTTATCTGCGCTCCCTGGTTTCATTGTGGTTGTCCGATGTTGCAAATACGTGCACACCCTGCAAACATTTATCGTTACTCTCCGATCGCTGCTTCTCGGCATTCCCTCAAGATGTGGAATCAATCCGAAAGGATGGCCACACAACCTCGAATCTCAAAGAGAATCACTTGCCGAAATCGTGTGGTCAAGCCGAAACGAATGGGAGAATCCAGGGTTACAACTATTGCCGAGTTTAAGCGTGGCTCTTTCGTGCTACTCGACACCTCGAAAGTGGTCTTTCGACGGATGTCACAGTTTTGTATCTTGTTTTCGAGCAGTTCTGGGGGAGGGCTGTTCGGGCGTCCCGTGATTCCTTGAATCCGGGGCGCTTCTTATTTGTGGCAATTTTCCGGCTCAGTCTCTGCTCCTTCCAGCAATCAACTCCACGTTTTCCACCCGACCTGAGGCAATGCTGCGATAGGCAGCATCGAGCACAATCTGGTTCTGCCATCCTTCCTCGCCAGGAACTGGAAAGGGCTCGCGACCTTCGATTGCATCGGCGAAGGCATCGACCTGAAGGGCGTACGCGAGTTCATTCGAAACAGTCTCGGTGCGCACTTTGTCTTGATCGCGCAGGAGTTCGATGTCGAGCGGACGATCCACCAGCAAACCGTGGTCGGCACGTAGCACGGCTGCGTCGCCGACAAATTCCAGAGCAGTCCGGTAGTAGGCGCGGGTCGAGACCAGAACAGTCGCAAGCGTCCCGCGTCTGAATCTGAGACTGAGCACACCTGCTGATTCAACATCGCCTGACTTATCGTCCGAAGCGGCAATCGCCGAGAGGGACATAATTTCATCCTGCAGGATGTATCGCAGGATATCGATGCAATGAACACCCACATCTGCGATAGGCCCGCCTGCGGCGATTGCTTTTTGATAGAGCCAGGTGCGCGCGTGCTGCCGTCCGGGGTAGCAAAATTCTGCGCGAGCGAGAATGGGCCGGCCAATTTCTCCGGCCGCAATGTGCGCCCGCAACCGCGCAGTGCTCTCCTCGAAACGAAATACTTGCGCGACTCCCAACAGCACCCCAGCCTTATGCGCGGCTTCCACCATCTGATGGCATTCATCGGCGTTCATTGCCATCGGCTTCTCGCAGAGGACATGCTTTCGAGCGCCAACTGCGCACAGCACATCATCCTTGTGACGGACATCCGGAGTCGTGACGAGCACGGCATCGACTTCCGCAGACCGGCACATTTCTTCGGTCGAAGCGAACACCAGTGGAATCTTGTATTCGCGCGAGGCTTCCGCCGCCTTTTGCGAATCGCGCCGCGAAAGAGCGACTACCTGGCATTTTTTTGCCAAGGCGAAACCGGGCATCAACCGCCTTACTGCGTGTAGTCCGAATCCTGCGATTCCAAAGCGAATCATGGAGCTCCAGTCTGCAGTTAATGAATCAGGTGTAAGGATAAAAAACGAAAAAGAGCACGGATAGCGTCGTCAGCACCCAGAGCGCTGGACGAATCTCGCGAACGCGTCCTGCGAACAATTTGCAAAACGGATACAGCACGAACCCTGCGGTCATGCCAATGCCGACATTGTAGGTGAATGCCATCAGGGCGATTACGCCGAAGGCGGGTACTAGCTCCGTGAGATCGTCAAAAGGGATCCGAACGATTGGCGCAAGCATGAGCAGTCCCACGAAAATGAGTGCGGGTCCATATGCAACCGCAGGAATTGCCGCGATGAATGGCGAAAAGAACAAAGTGCCAGCAAAACAGATTGCCGTTGTCGTCGCGGTTAGGCCAGTGCGCCCGCCAGCCTCTACGCCACTAGCGGACTCAATATATGCGCCGGAAGTCGTGGTACCGATAAGGGCGGCGAAAGTGGTCGCCAGCGCGTCTGCCAGCATAGGGCGCTCAATCTGTGGAAGGTTGCCGTCTTTGTCGAGCAGGCCCGCGCGCGCCGACACACCAATAAGCGTTCCCATGGTGTCGACAAAGGCCATCACGAATATGGTGAGCACAACCGGGAAAAATCCCCAAGTGAACAGGTTGTGCAGATCGAATTTAAAGAGAATTGGCGCAATGTTCGGTGGAAGTCCGATCCACGCGACGGGTGCCGGTGCGACGTGAATGACGAATGCCAGCAGAGTGGTCACCAGGACGCTGGCAAGGATCGCCGCAGGAAACCGGCGAATGGTCAGCACAGCCATGAGCAGGAATCCGAGGATTGCCAGTGCCACCGACGGCGAAGTCAGATGTCCGGCGCGCACGGGCGCCCCCGGAGAACCCAGCGTCACGATGCCGGTCTGGTTCAAGCCGATGAATGTCAAGAAGAGCCCGATTCCTACCGCGTAGCTATAGCGGAGCGAATTGGGAATGGCCTCGACCAGCCACCGGCGAAGCCGAAACAAAGTCAGCAGCACAAAGAGAACTCCGGCCAAGAACACCGCGCCCAGTGCGCTCTGCCATGAATACCCAAGTACCTGCACGACCGTGAACGCGATAAATGCGTTCTCTCCCATGTAGGGAGCGATGGCAAAGGGCCGATTCGCGTAAAGGCCCATGAGGAGCGTGCCGAATATAGCGGTGAGAATGGTTGCGGTGAGGGAAGCGGCCGGCGGGACGCCTGCCGTCTTTAGAATCGCGGGATTGACAGCCACGATGTAAGCCATCGTGAAGAACGTGGTGAGTCCGGCGAGCACTTCGCGGCGTGCGGTGGTGTGATAACTGGAGAGATGAAAGAACCGATCGAGCCAGGAGGACATTTTTCTGAATGAGTGCCCGGGCCGATTGCGCCCGCTCCATCAGAAATCAAAACTCCACAATCGGCAATGAAAAATCGAAGGCCAAAGCAGTCCGACTTCAAAGTGACAAGTTGCAGTCCTGAGCTGCGCCCGAAACGGTTGCTACACGCGGTGCCGAATCTCCGCCAGCAGTTGAGGATCGATGTTGCCGCCGCTGATGACGGCGACGTTCATTCGTGATTTCGGCAGTTCATTCCGATGATACAGAAACGCCGCCACTGTTACGGCGCCGCTCGGTTCTGCGACGGTCTGCGGGTCCTGGCTGAGAGCTTCGAGCGCGCCTCGAATGTCATCCTCTGTGACCCCGATAATTCCGTCGACATATTTTCTTATGTGCTCAAAATTATGGGCGCCGATGCTTTGCGTGCGAAGGCCATCGGCGAGCGTCTGTGTAACTTGCTCGGCAGAGAAAGAGACGATGTGGCCTGCCTCAAGGCTGGCCTTGGCATCGCCCGCCAGTTCGGGTTCCACGCCGAAGACTTTAACGCCGGGTTTACTCAACTTGAGCGCGGCCGACATTCCGCTGATCAATCCACCGCCTCCGACCGGAACCAGAACCGTCTCAACCGAAGGAAGGTCCTCGAGAATTTCAAGCCCGGTCGTGCCCTGGCCGGCAATGATCTTCTCGTCATCGTAAGGGGGCACGATAGCGTAGCCATGCTCGGCCGCCATCTTTTCGGCGAGCAGCCTGCGTTCCTCGCTGGAAGGACCTACTTTGACGATTTCCGCGCCGAGAGCAGCTGTCGAATCCAGCTTGTTTTGGGGGGCGTTGCCCGGCATGACGATGATTGCCTTTGCACCCAGAGCGCGGGCCGCGTAAGCGACACCCTGGCCGTGATTGCCGCTTGAGTATGAAATGACGCCGCGCTGCCGCTCCTGTTCGGAAAACTGCGCAATCTTGTTGTAAGCGCCGCGCAGCTTGAACGCGCCGATGGGCTGGAGGTTTTCCAGTTTCAGAAAGAGACGGCGTTCGTCCTCCGGCTGAGACCACTCAAGCAAAGGAGTGTGCACAGCCACGCCATGAAGGCGGCTGTGTGCATCCTGAATATCCTTCAGCGAAACGATAGGCACCCCACCATTTGTCTAGATTTGAATCGCTCATCAAGTTGCCCGAGTGATCGCCTCCCAGGAATAGAGGACTTCAGATTTCCAGTATTACCGGCATGATGAGGGGGCGCCGTTGCGTCTGCTTGGAGATGTAGCGCTTGAGATCCGCCCGAATCTTCTCCTTGATGACGCCATAGTCCGCTTTCTCCTCGTCGCTTGAGTGCTGCAGCGTCTCCATCACGATTTCGCGCGCGCGATCGAGCAAACCATTTTCGCCGGGATTGAATCCACGTGTGACGATCTCGGGCGACGTCTCAACCCTGCCGGTGAGCTTGTTGATAGCGATAATGGGCAGCACGAAACCGTCTTCGCTAAGGTGGCGCCGATCTTTGATCACCAGGTCTTCGACCACGTCGGTACGCGAACCGGAGTCGATGCAGACACGCCCCACGTTTACCCGTCCACCTTTGCGCGCGCCCAATTCGTCGATCTCGAGAACGTCTCCGCTCTCGATGAGCAGCACGGTGCCAATGGCGGTGTGCATGGTCTTGGCTAATTCCGCATGCAGCTTGAGTTGGCGGTATTCGCCATGGATCGGGATGAAGTATTTGGGCCGCACCAGGTTGATGATGAGCTTCAGTTCTTCCTGGCTGGCGTGTCCGCTTACGTGGACGGGAGGATAAGAGCCGTCCTCGTAAATCACGAACGCTTCGCGCCGGAAAAGGTGATCGACCATGCGATAGATCGCCTTCTCGTTTCCGGGGATGATGCGCGAAGAGAGCACCACCGTGTCTCCCTTTTCGATCCTCGCGTGCTTGTGGTTGTCGACCGCGGCGCGCGAAAGGGCAGACATTGGTTCGCCCTGCGTGCCGCTGATCAGCACGCAGACCTTCTCCGGAGCGAAATTCTTCATCTCTCCGGGATGAATCAGCAGTCCTTCGGGAATCTGTATGTATCCGAGGTCTTCAGCAATCTCCGCCGAACTCACCATGGAACGGCCGATGAAGCAAACTTTACGGCCATGTTCCCACGCCATATCGACAGCCAGCTTGAGCCGATGGATAGACGACGAGAAGCAAGAGATGAATAAGCGTCGTTCAGTGCGAACGAATATCTCTTCGAATTTGCGGTGCACGGCACGCTCGCTTGGCGTGTATCCCTTGCGCTCGACATTGGTCGAGTCCTGGAGCAGCGCGAGCACCCCTTCTTTTCCATATTCAGCGAGCGAGTGCAGATCGAATAAGCGGTTGTCGGTGGGCGTAGGATCGACCTTGAAATCGCCTGTGTGCAACACGACTCCGAGCGGGGTGTGGATGGCAAGCGCGACACAATCAACCAGGCTGTGCGTCACCTGAATCGGGTGAATGGTGAAGGCGCCAACCTTGAAGCGCTCGCCAGGGCGGATTTCACGCAAATCGGCATCATCGAGCAACTGATGTTCATCGAGCTTGTCTTCGACGTACGCGAGGGTAAATTCCGTCCCCCAAACAGGAACATTGAGTTCGCTGAGAATCCAGGGAAGCGCGCCAATATGATCTTCGTGGCCGTGAGTGAGGACTATGCCGCGCACGTAGGCGCGATTCTCCAGCAAATACGAAATGTCGGGAACGACGATGTCGACCCCGAGCAGTTCCGCTTCTGGAAACATGAGACCGGCATCGATGACGATGATGTCGTCACCCCAGCGAAGGGCCATGCAGTTCATGCCGAACTCGCCTAGCCCGCCCAGCGGAACTACGTGCAGTTTTCCTGATGGCATGGAAACAACGATGCTAGCACAGGGAAATGCTCGAGCCAGTGACGGGGATCGGCCTGTAGAGGCCGAACACGGGGTTAACCGACGGGCCTGCCATTAGTAGCTGCGATGCACGCCGCTGGTAGCCTGCATCTGCCGGAACACTGTCGGCCCTGCTATGCTTCCGTTAAATGCCATCCGGCGCACAAAGAGGTTGGATCCGACATCGTGTTGAGGGTGCGATCCAAAAGGGGTTGACGCGCGCTTACGAGAGCGTCAAAGTGGACCCGCACCGCTTCCTGATGCAGCTGCAGACCGCATACGAACTGCCTATTGCGAGCTACCAGGGTGTTTATTCCGTGGAAGTCGAGAAACTGGACGAAGTTGCCGACTCGATCATCCGGAGCGGAATGAAGGTAGCCGCGATCGAAGGCGCGGGTTTCGGGCTGGGTGGCATTGTGACGATTGTTCCCGACCTCGGAATCCTATCGGCGATTACGATGCGCACAATTCAGAAGCTGAGCCTTGTCTACGGATTTCAAATCAATACGGATGACGAGATCGCGGAGCTTTGGATTGCAGCAGCTAGCGCGGCAGGAGTCGACATCAGCAGGGAACTGCTTGAGAAAGAGGTCGTGAATCGATTCGTGCCGAGGGTAATTCAACGTATCGCGGTGAAGGCGGGCGCAGAGGTTGTCGAGAAGTGGGCTGGGAGGCTGATTCCCGTGACAAGTTCGGCGATAGGCGGCGCTCTGAACTATTACTTTGTACGAGCATGGGGTGGGCGCGCGTTGACGCATTTCCGTGCCAAGCATATCGAGACGCGGCAGCGCGTCTTGATACAACAGGCCAAGGCTCTGGCCGAAGCGCCGCAGAAGATGCTGCCGTAGGAGCGGACGGCCGCGAGGGCGCGCTAGCGCAGCCAGTCTTCGAGTTCCACCCCGCGTTCGGTCTTATCGTCGCGATACTTGACGATCACCGGAGTGTATAGGGATAGATTCCACTCTGTCCCTTTGCCCTTCGCGACCGCCCGTGATCCCGGCACGACTACAGCATCTTCGGGGACGTCGAGAGGGTGTTCGGCCGTTGCCCGGTGCACAACTCCTCGCACAAGGTCGTACAGGGGCGTCGACCGGGTCAGAACGGTGCCTGCTCCAAGCACGGCACGCGAACGCACCAGCGTGCCTTCGTAGACGCCACAGTTGCCGCCCACCAGGACGTCGTCCTCAATCACTACGGGGACCGCGCTGACCGGTTCGAGCACGCCGCCTATCTGCGCGGCTGCGCTCAAGTGGACGCGCTTGCCGATCTGTGCGCACGACCCGACCAGGGCATGAGAGTCAATCATGGTGCCTTCACCGACATAGGCACCGACATTGATGAACATCGGGGGCATACAGATGACCGACGGCGCCACATAAGCACCTTCGCGGATCGTCGATCCGCCAGGCACTACACGAACGCGATCTTTGATATCGATCCGGCGGGCAGGAAAGGTGTCTTTGTCGACAAAGCTGAAGACGTCCCCGTCGGACATCGCCTTCAGCTCGCCGAGTCGAAAGCCTAGGAGGATGCCTTGCTTGACCCACGCATTGGCGCGCCAGCGGCCGGCATCCGGCCCGGACGTGATTTTTTCGGCGGCGCGAATTTCTCCGGCTGTGAGCGCCGCGCGAAAGTTCGCAAACAGCTCCCGTGCTGCGGCAATATCGCGAATGCTGGTTTGATCTGAGAGTTTTTCGATGGACGACTGCAGTTCGGTCATACTCAAATACCGTGTACCCGAGACGCAACACCTGTTACCCGCTAATTTCGGATGTTTGCTCGACTATGCCACGCACTTACACTCGCTGCGGATCAAAACTCCCGACATCTGGTGAGTGGCTTCGCGGGCTGCTCCGAGCGTGGCGAAGGGCCCATGCCAGCGCGAATGGTTGGCATCGTGCCCGGCGGGACGTCCCTTGCCGGAATTGCACTGTCCGCAAGTTGCACGATGAAGCACGGCTTTGTGAGGACCGGCGGCCCAGTTCTCGTAAACATAGAATTCCGCTCCGCCGGCGGTTGCAGCCGCAGCTGCGGCCCGGGCTACGAGGCCGGCGTCAGTAGCGATCTTCTGGAGCTTGGATCGGGTATCGCGCCGCATAGGCAGAAGAGGCAACCGGTAGACCTCCTCGATCCTGCCCATCATGGCGAGCGTTGCCTTGACGGGCAACGGATTGGACTCGACGAAGTTGGCCTGCATTAATGGCAGGTACTTGCGATGGATAGCGCGAGCCGTCGTCCAGTCGTTGTTGAGAGCCGCGCGCGTCATGTCTGCCATCTCTTTGGGGATTTCATTGGAGGCAACGGATATGATGCCCACGCCTCCCAGTGCAATCACGGGCAAGGTAATGGCATCATCGCCAGAGAAGACCAAGAAGTGTTCAGGCACGGCATTCAGTACTTCCGCGATCTGGGTCATGTTGCCGCTGGCTTCTTTGACACCGGCAATGTTGGGAACTTCGGCGAGGCGCGCCAGAGTCGACGGTTCGAGGTTGGCGCCCGTCCTGCCGGGAACGTTATAAAGAATCAGAGGCTTGTCTACCGACTCGGCAATCGCGCGGAAATGCCGGTACTGTCCCTCCTGGGTCGGTTTGTTGTAGTAGGGCGATGCGGTAAGAATGGCATTCACTCCGGGCCGGACTGCGACTTCTTTCGCCTTTGCGACAGCATCTTGCGTGGAGTTGGACGTTGCTCCCGCTACAACCGGAATCCGCCCGGCAACGACCTCCGAGGTTACGTCGATCACGAACAGCCATTCGTCATGGGTGAGGGTGGGGGTCTCTCCGGTCGTGCCGCATGGAATCAGAAAATCGATTCCGGATTCCACCTGCCAGGCCACCAGGTTTCGAAGAGCCGTTTCATCGATGGCGCCATCCTGGGTGAACGGCGTGACCAGAGCAGTACCACAACCTCGGAGTTCCATAACATTAAGATAACTCCAAGCGTTAGAAAAAGGTAAATGCGGCAACTGGGCCGAGGAGAGCGTCGGAAGGAACACAGAGCGAGGAATCTAGTGGCGATGCGTCAGATGTGCTGGACGAAGCAAAATGTGACGTGGATGGCGCGGGAGAAAGCTTTGCGGGTCCCCTAGGCGAGCCTGTGGTGCGGTCTAAAGATCGCGCCAGACATCGCGGAACTCGAAGAATCCCTCTTTCCCTGCGAGCCACTCGGCCCCGCGAATGGCGCCTTCTGCATATCCACGGCGGGACTTGCTGTCGTGGCAGAGATAGATGCGATCACTGGCACAATTGAGAACCAGTTCGTGCATGCCGACGACATCGCCCTCGCGAAAAGATACGATTTCAGCTTCCTGGCCGCTCACTTTGTGGACGAGGTTCTTCATCATGAGCGCGGTGCCGGAGGGAGCATCTTTTTTTTGCGCATGATGGCGCTCAAAGATCTGACCCTGGTAACCGAAGTTCAAAGCCGGAGCCGCAGCGCGCACGGCTTCAAAGAACAGATTCACGCCGATAGAGAAATTCGATCCGTAAAGCAGGCCGGTCTTGGCTGTGAGAACCATCTCTTTGAGCCTGGGCGCGTGATCGTACCAACCGGTAGTGCCGATTACGATGTTCTTGCCTGCCCGAATGCAGGCTTCAGCATTAGCGACAACGGACAATGGAGTTGTGAAGTCGATGACAACATTCACTTCGCTAAGACACTCATGCGTGAGGGCGGAGGCATTATGGTTGTCGACTCCGCTCAGTACGCGCACGTGATGGCGCCTCTCCCGCGCCACGTCGGCGACGAGAGATCCGGTTTTTCCGCAGCCGAGGATCAAGAGATGCATTTGGGTCCACCCGAACCGTTCGCGAGGTCAGCTGAGAAAAGTATAACGAACGGAGCGCAGCTAGTTATGGACAGGAACTACATTGTGGTTGAGCGGGATAATTCCTTTTGTCACCACAGAGATACAGAGCAAAACCGATTGGCGAGTTTAGATTGTTGAGTCTTGATTGTCTTTGCGTCAAATCCAACCCTGAGCCAAATCAACAATCAACAACCGAAAATCAAGCGGTTCCGATGTCTCTGTGGTGAATCCGACCTTCACGCGAACACTTCGGGATCTACGGTCGCGAAGAACTCCTTGTGCAGGCGGCGCACAACCTCGGTGGCCTCGTCCTCTTCAATCACAAAGGTGAGGTTAATCTCGGATGCGCCTTGGGAAATCATGCGGATCTTCACGTCCTCGAGAATGCCAAAGACCTTGGCGGCCATTCCGGGAGTGTCGCGGAGATTTTCGCCGACCAGGCAAACGATCGCCTTCTTTGCTTCGTATTTGACGTCGGCGAGTTTCGCGAGGTCCGCAGCGAGGGCGGGAATCTGCTCGTTGGTCTCGACTGTGAGCGAAACGGCGACTTCAGAGGTTGATACCACGTCGACGGAAACTTCGTGATCATTGAAGACATCAAAGATCGACTTGAGGTAGCCGTGTACTAGCAACCGCCGAGGGGCGGCGACGTCGACGATCGTGGTCTTTTTTTTCAGCGCGATGGCCTTGAAGATATTTGAACATCTCGGGCCGCGCGCCGTGATCTTGGTCCCTTCGCAGGTTGGATTCAATGAGTTCAGGACGTAGACAGGAATATTCTTCTGAATCGCGGGTAACACCGTCGCCGGATGCAGAACCTTGGCGCCGAAATAGGCAAGTTCAGCGGCTTCGTCGAAGCTGATGACCTTGATGCGGCGGGCGTCGGGGCACAGGCGTGGATCCGTGGTCATCATGCCATCAACGTCGGTCCAGATCTCGATGCGCTGGGCGTCGAGGCCCGCCCCGATGATGGCCGCGGAAAAATCGGAACCGCCGCGACCGATGGTCGTCGTGATACCAGCACGGGTCGATCCGATAAAACCACCCATGACGGGAACGTTCCCATCATCTAGCAGCGGCTTGACCCTTTTATGCAAGCGCTGGTTAGTCTCTTCGAAATGAGGGACAGCACGAGTGAAATTAGCATCTGTCACCAGGCATTGACGCGAGTCGACATGGACGCCGTTAAGATCGTGGGCTGTGAAGGCCGCCGCTACGATCTTGCTTGAGAGCATCTCTCCGAAGGCCGCTACATAGTCATAAGTGCGAGGGGTGATCTCGCCGACAGCGCCGATACCGCGCAGCAGTTCGTCCAATTCTTCAAAGTGTGATCCGAGTTCGCCGTGAAATTCGGTGAAAAGCGCGGTGCCGAGCAGTTCACCGGCTGCGTCGTAATGCCGCTCGCGCAACGCGCGCGCCATCTTAAGAGCCGTCTTACGATCGCCGCTACCCGCGGCCTTGCCCATGGCGAGCAGGGAATCGGTGACCTTTGCCATGGCGCTAACTACTACGACGGGCTGATCTGCGAGGCGCCCTTTGACGATCTGTGCGACGCGCTCGATCGCCCTGGCGTCCTGCACGGAGGTCCCGCCGAATTTCATGACGATCATGGGCGGGCAGACTCCTGGAAGCGATTGACGATTGTGGAATGTTGATTTGTTGATTGGAAAAGCGACGCGGCCAGTTTCGTGGAGAATCCACAATCAACAATCAATAACCCGGCACTTCGGCGCTCCTTGATGGCGGATGACTGCTTCATCCGAGGTAACCCTTCGCCTTGAGAAGCTCGGCGTTCAGCAAGGCGGCGCCTGCAGCGCCGCGGATAGTGTTGTGCGACAGCACAGTAAATTTCCAGTCGAGCACATTGCATTTGCGAAGGCGACCCACAGCAGTCGTCATCCCCGAGCCGAGATCGACGTCGAACCGCGGCTGCGGACGATCAGCGGCGGTCAGATAACTCACCGGCTGTTGGGGCGCGCTCGGCAAGCCGAGTTCCTGCGCTTCGCCACGGAACTGATTCCATGCGCCGATAATCTCTTCGGGGGCTGCCTTCTTGCCGAGCCGGACCGCCACCGATTCGGTGTGGCCATCCTCGACCGCTACGCGATTGCACTGCGCGCTCACAGGGAATGGGGCTGGAACTATGCTCGAGCCATTGAGCTTGCCCAGGAGTTTTTGAGTCTCCTCTTCCATCTTTTCTTCTTCTTTGGCGATGTAAGGAATTACGTTGCCAAGGATGTCGAGCGAAGCGACACCTGGATAGCCGGCGCCGCTCACTGCCTGCATGGTAACGACCATCACTGTCTCGAGACCGAAGCGTTGGTAGAGAGGAGCGAGCGCGAGCACCAGTCCCATCGCAGAGCAGTTGGAGTTAGTCACCACGTAGCCGCCGCTATTGCGTCGCCACGTCTGGCATTCGATCAGCTTGATGTGATCACTGTTGACCTCGGGAATGACGAGCGGCACATCAGACTGCATGCGCAGTGCACTGGAGTTTGAAACCACGGCACATCCAGCGGCGGCGAATTGCGGCTCAAGATCGCGGGCGATTCCGGCATCGAGCGCAGCAAAGATGATCTTGGGAGCGCCGTCCGACTTTGCCGGCGAAATGGTCATTCCGGCGACATTGGATGGGATCGGCGTTTTGAGGCGCCAACGCGCAGCTTCCGCATAAGGACGTCCCTCGGAGCGGTCTGAGGCGGCCAGCCATGCTACTTCAAACCAAGGGTGGTGCTCGAGCATTTGGATGAAGCGCTGTCCAACGACACCGGTAGCGCCCAGAATTCCTACTGGAAGTTTGGTCAACATAGGTTGAAGATCGATTTTATATCAGCGAATTTTGTTCAAGGATTTCCAAGGGTGACGCGCCCCCCGGGGAGTTGTTTTTCTAAATGGGAAGAGAATCGCGGCGAGAGCGTTACCTACGGCCGTTCGTGCCTGTTCGACTGTGCGGGTCTGGGCTTAGGCTTGGGTGGAGAACCTCTATATGCCTGAGCTACGTCAGAATTTTGCCACCAAAGAATGGGTTGTGATCGCGACTGAGCGCGCCAAGCGCCCTGAGCAGATGGTTCAGCACCGTGAACGCAAGGTGCTCTCCGCGTTTGTACCAACCTGTCCTTTCTGTCCGGGGAATGAAGGCCAGACGCCGCCCGAGATATTGCGGATTCCCGCCGCCGGAGACGCTCCCTGGCACGTGAGAGTTGTGCCGAACAAGTTTTCGGCTCTCTCCCGAGATGTCCAGCCGAACCGGACAATACACCGTTCGCGGCGGACGGTGAACGGGTTTGGATTTCACGACGTCATTATCGAAACACCCGATCACTCCAAGCTGCTTGCGCTCATGCCGGATTCCTATGTGGCGGAAATTTTGCGCGTTTACAAAACACGATATGACGAACTCAGCCTCGATCCTTGGATCGCTCACATCACAATCTTCAAGAATCACGGACCGGATGCGGGGACGAGTCTCGAACATCCACACTCGCAGTTGGTGGCGACGCCGGTGATCTCCCTGCAGGTGCGGGAACGCTTCCAGCATGCGCTGCGGCACTATGACGATTACGGCGAGTGCATGTTCTGCCAGATGATCGATGAGGAATTGGAAGAACAATCTCGGATCGTTATGGTATCGGAGCATTTTGTTGCGATGGAATTGTTCGCGTCGCCCGCGCCGTTTTGCACACACATTTACCCGCGGCGGCATATGGCCAGCTTTGGTGATGTGAGCGCAGCCGAGATCATGGACATGGCGCGGATGTTGCGCACAGTGTTGGCCAAGCTGTACCACGGACTCTCTGACCCCGACTTCAACTTCACCATACGCAGCGCTCCTGCCGAGAATGTTGGCGTGAAGTACTTCCATTGGTACGTGAGCGTGATTCCACGGCTGACACGCGTCGCCGGATTCGAGCTCGGTTCGGGAATGTTCATCAATACGGTGTTGCCGGAAGCGGCAGCCGAGTTTCTGCGCAAAGTGGACGCAGAAAGGTCGTTGCAGACTGCGGCACACGTACATGGAAGCTAGACAAGTCTGAGGCGAACGCCAGGCGCTGGAGCGGCGGATGGTTGTTTCTAGTTGCTGCTTGATTAGAAGGAAAAAACCAACAACAGCAGCTAGAACGTCGGCCGCTTGCTGATCTCGTGTGGGAAAGAATACTCGTTAAGAGGGCCGAAGCGGCGCTTCTCGGCATAGATACGCCAACGGCGCCAGACGATGCGCAAGCTCGCCATCACCGGAATCGAGAGATAGACACCCAGGACGCCGGCGATCTCGCCGCCGGCCAAGATTCCGAACAGGGCCGCGAGAGGATGCAGTTCCACGCTTCCACCCATCACTCGCGGAGAGATCACGTAGTCCTGGATAAGCCGCCAGACGATCAGGAAGAGGAGAAGAAACGGCCAGTGGGAATAGCCGGCAAGTACAGCTACCACCATCATGGCAATTCCCGCGACGAGCGGTCCAACGACGGGCACAAATTCGAGGGCGCCGCCAGCGGTTCCGAGCACCATGGCGTAGGGAACGCGCATGACTCCGAGCATGGACGAGTAAGCGATCATCGACAATCCAGCCAGGGTCAGCTGAGCGCGAATGAAATGCGCGAGCATCTGGTTCAGATCGCTGAAGACGTCCTGGAGGAATTCCCGCTGCGAACGAGAGTGAACCAATGACACGACAACTCCATGAAAATTCGCGCCGTCACGCAGGAAGAAGATGGCGAGGATTGGCACCAGGAACAGGACCCAGATTTGCTTCGCCGACTCGGCTATGCGGACGCCAATGCGCTGGGCAAATTCCGAGAGTTCCTGCCGATGGCTCAGCAAAAATTCCTGAATTCTGGTCTGCGTGTCGTGGCTCCAGCCATGCTCCTGGCCGAGATCTTTTGCAATCTGGCCGGTGCCAACCTTCTCCATAAGTCCCGGGAGAGCTTCGCCGAGGCGAGCGCCTTGTCGCGTGATGCGAGGACCAACGTAGAACACAAAGAGCGCAAGGCCCGCCAGCAAAAGCAGGTAGATGACCGCAATAGCGCGACCACGGCTACGCACGAGCTTCTCCAGTCTTAGCACTGCTGGATTCATCAGGTAGGCAAAAAAGATGGAAAACAGGAACAGGATGAGTGTCTGGCGGGCTACGTAGAGGAAGCCCAGACCCAAAGCGAAGAGCAGCACCGTCAACAAGATTCGAGTTGTGCGTGAATCAAAGATCGATAGCAAATCGCCACCACAGGACTGTCTACAAATACACTGTGCGAGTTCCCGTCGCTATCGTAGCGCCCGGACCCAGAACTGAGCCAAGTCCCGAAAGGGGCTGGCCCTTCAGCCCGGCCCAAATCTTGGACGCACGCTAGTCGCGCACAACCTCGGTATTGTCCGCGGGAATAAGAATCCGAAGCACTTTGAACTGATCGTTTAACCAGAGATCCCATACGCCCGACTCGCTCTTCAGTTCGACCTTGAGCAGGTCCTGGTCCGCGCCGCGGAGGGAGATTTTCTCGCGTCCGAGAAACTCCATGCTGACCGGCGCCGACGATCGCTGGTGGGGATTCATGGTCCCAAATTGCGCGCGTTGCTTCAACGGGCACTTGAGCTCGCCGCTTTCGGTCTTGCAGGAAGTCGCGAGAAACTTCCACGCCAGAATCTCACGATGTACGAAGAAATAGTCGTCAAGGACGGTGGTCGACGTTGGAAGCAGGTAGGGCTGTTCCTGTGGCTTGTCGTCGGGGTTGATAGTTGAGCGCTGTGTCAGGAACTGCTCGTTGGGGACCACAACGGCCGATGCCTTTCCAGGGCTTACTTCCTTCCATTCATAGCGTTTGATCTCGCCCGTTGCGGAGAGCTGCAGTTCCGAATTCTGAACGGCCTTGTCGGCGGTGCCTTCAGTCTTGAACTCCGAGTGAATCACGCTTCCACCCGAACTCTGGGTGATGGTGAACGTTTCGGTGCCGACCCGGCGGCCATTCATGAAGACGCCGAACGAACCGGCGTCGACATGCGTTTCTGCCGCTTCTTTAGCGGTCGCGCGAGGTACCAGCGCTGCTACGCAAGCGAACACAAAAATGATCAAACGATGCCGAAACTTCAAAGGGATTCTCCTCTCGATGGATGAGCAGCGGAGACATCGGAAGAGTCACCCGCTTCGCGCAATAGAGACTCAATCTCAATACAAATCGACGCTACGTTCTTTCCAAAGGTATTCACGGTGTGGCTCGCCAGGCGGTAGTAGGGGAGTCGCTCCTCATACAGCCGTGCAAACTGCTCACGGTTTTTACGCAATGGCCTTTCCTGCACATCCTGCTGGCTTCGCCGCCAGAGTTCGTCTGCGGGAGCTTCCAGAAAAATGGACTTGCAGTTTTCGAGTATCCGGCGATTGGTCTCCTCCGCGAATGCTCCACCTCCAAGCGCAATCACGCAGTCCTGGGGCGGACAGGTCAAAAGATCGCGTAATGCCGCGGTTTCCGCTCCACGGAATCCACTCTCGCCGCGTGTGGCGAAGATTCCCGGAACACTTTGTTTCTCACGAGCTTCGATCAAGCTGTCAAGATCCAGAAACTGCCAGTGCAGACGCCGGGCTAATTCCTGTCCGACACTGCTCTTGCCCGAAGCCATGAATCCGACCAGAAACAAGGCACGCACTCCCATGGGACTCCACAGGCACAAGCCCGCAAGCAGCGCATTTAAGGCGCTTTGCAATTTGCAGACGGTTGCTGTTCTTAGCGTTGCTTGAGGCGGATTTTACCACTGAACGACTTGAGCACGACCTCGGATGCGGCCTTGCCAACCGTGCCGAAGAAGGAACGCCCCACTTCTACGGGGAATCGGGTGTGATCCTTGGGTTTCAGTGGGACGTCGCTTTGCACCGAGCCCTGCATGGAATGGGCTGTGAAGTCGGCGGAAGCATCGGACGCTACCATCGCTTCGATGTCACCCGTGTGGGTGGAAAAATTGTAGTCGCCCCCGGAGCCGAAATCTCCGTCGTAGTAGATCTTCCCGCTGCCCGAGTTCACTTGAACCAACGGCCCCGTGACACTGTTGAGATGAACGTCTGCGCTGATCGAGGTGATCTCAACGTGCGCGCTATTGACTTCGGCGAGAGTCACGACTCCATTCATCGTTTTTACATGGACATGGCCGTGGCCCACATTGTGAATCTGGATCGGGGCTGAAGCACCCTCGACGGAAAGATCGCCTTGCAATTTCTCTGCGAGGATCGGGCCGTTGGAAGAATGTAAGAGAAGAGAGGTGCCCAGCGGAACGGTGACTTCGTAATCGATCCGTCCCGTTTGTTCGTTAGCGTCTTTGGGTAGTTGGGACTCGAACTCTAGCCGATTTCCTTCGTGGGAGACGTCGACCGTCGCTTTATCGGATTGAATTGTGGCGATGACGACGACCTGGCCGGGAGCGCCCGACTTGACGGAGATGGCGCCATATTGTGTGTCGACAGTGACTCCAGCCTTTGGCGCAACGGTGAAACGGTACTCCTTACGGGTTTCAGCGATGGCGCCCGACGTCAGACAGGCTGCCACCATCAGACCCGTAATTACGGCACGCTGCATGTTCTCCATACGCCCTCGACCCGTTGAAACCACCCAGGCTATTGAATATGATCCAGTGCCATTTGATACAGCATGGCTTTTTGTTCGTAAGCGTCCATCAGGTGCTGGCGCGCATCTTCGTCTTCTGGATGTTGCGCCACGTAAGCCCTGGCATCACGAATGTAAGAATTGACGGAACGCAATTCATTCTCGTACGTAGTCTTCATGCGCGGGGCGCGCGTCCCGACTTCCTGCAAAAATTGCTGGTCATCGTCATTACTGACCATCTCCGTGGGAACGGAGTCAGGCGCCGGAGGATTCGTAATTCTAGGCGCGCTCCGATCGGCCACTACCTGGTTCGCAGTCTTTTGGGAAGTTTGGGCTGAGCCATGATTGTTCGCTGCCTGCGCGGGATTCTCGACTTTCGGAGTACTTGCGACTGGACCGGCAGGCTTCCGGGTGAAAAGAACTCCTCCCGCGACCAATGCGGCCGCAGCAACGGGAACCAGGAGCCAAGCGCTCCAGCGCGATCGGAAAGAGGCAGCGACAGGAACGGGTACTGCCTTCGGTTCGCGGATCAGTCCTTCAGCGCGGAGTTGGGCGGCGATGCCCAACCAAACGCGCGGAGGCGGTTCCGCAGAATCCGCCAATTGGCGCGCTTCGCTGGCGATCAGCTCCAAATCGGCTACGAGTTCGGAACATGCAGGACAGGACTCCAGATGATTCTGGAGTTCTGCTTGCCACACTTCATCGATCACTTCTGGCAGGACTTTCTGAACTTCCTTACACGTCATACAGCAATCTCTCCCCGATACCCCTCTTTACACATTTTCGGCCTTTTCGGCTCTCATGGACTTTAGATAATCACGCAACTTCAAGCGTGCCTTATGCAACTGCGACTTGCTATTTCCTATCGAGCACCCAACCATGGCGGCTATCTCATTGTGCTCGAATCCTTCGATATCGTGAAGGACAAAAACCGTTTTGTAACCAGGCGGCAGCTTGTCGATCGCCCTTTGCAACTGGAGGCGGTCCAGGGACCCGGTCAGCTTCACGTCGTCGGCACCCAACTCTTTCTTCTGAGTCTCTTCGTCGGTCTCGATGGTTTCCTCCAACGAGACCAGCGGAAGGCCCTTCTTCCGCAGGTGCATCAAGACTACGTTCACCGTCATGCGGTGAAGCCACGTCGAAAAAGCCGACTCGCCGCGGAAGGTCCCAACCTTTCGAAACAACTGCAGGAAAGCTTCCTGCGCCAAATCTTCCGCTTGCGCCGGATTGGACACCATACGCAAGCACAACGAATATACCCGGCGCTTATGCAGGTTGTACAAGACCTCAAAAGCTGCCTCGTCGCCCTGCTTGGCTCGCTCGATAGCTTCAGCTTCTGTGATCTTGGATTGTTTCGGGTCGGTCAAGTCGCCTTTTCCGGCCGCTTACTATTTGAGATGCGGCTTCAAAGTCTTTTTGTTGTATGTTTTGCGGACGAAGCCGCGGGACAGCGTCCCCGCGCTCTGCGGGTGTTCAGAATACCAAAAACAGTAGTTCGCTGGTCGGGCGGCGCTCCTTGGACGTTCGTACCTACACGTCGGTAATCCGTCGCTTTGAAAACATTCACCACGGCTATATCTTGCTCGCGGTAGTAATTGTCTCAAGCCCATGGCCATGCGGTCCGGTCTCTCGGATTCTTAAGAGGATCGAGAGTGTTAACCCTACAAATCCAAGGATCGAAAAGATCCACATGCCAAGGGCATAGCCTCCTGGATTGTTTAACCCGGCATGAGAGTAGTCGTTCGCATTACCAATCAATAGATTCAACAGGAAGAACCCAATCTGCTGGATCAAGGTCATGAGCGCGTATGCGGTGCCCAGGCGCGACTCGTCCACGATGTATGCAACCGAGGGCCACATGATGGCGGGGATCAGCGAAAAGGCTATGCCCATCATTGACATGGTCACTAGCAGGATCACGGGTAGCGTCACGTGTTCAATCGTAAGGTGCCATGAACTGAGCCAGGGCAGGGCAAATGTCACAGTCTTGGCAGCGGAGATATAAGCCATCATCAGGTATACCGGCATCAGCAGGATGGACCCGACAGCCATAAACAAGGCGCGTCTACCGATTTTGTCTACCATGAGTCCGAACAGGGGAGTTGCAATCATCGCCGAGAAGGGAAGCAGGCTGTTGCAGAAGCCTGCCTGCTTGATTGCCTCAGCTCCTAGACCAGGGTGGGCGGCAAGAATCTTATTGGTGAAGAAGTCGATCGCGAAGGTGCGAAACGGAAAAATGGCCGAATAAAAAGTAAAACACAGCCCGACCACAAGCCAGTACGATCGGTTGAACTTCAGAATCTGGCTGAATTCGAGTTTGTCGATCGAGCCGCCCTTGCCCAGTTGGTAGCGGCCCTCCGCGTGGCTTTCGAGGAACCAGTAGAGCAGTGAACAAGAGACGGCCAGCACACCCGCGCCAACCGCAATGAACAATGGATTCTGCCAGCTTGGCTCGCCGGCGGGTCCCTGCGGAAAAAATGCGCGGCTCGCCCATGATGGTGAGTTGTCGGCAGCCACCGACGCCAGGCGCGCGATCGTTAAGTTCACTCCAAACGCGAAACTCAGCTCCTTGCCCTTGAACCATTTGGCGAGCGCCACTGTAACGGTGACGATCATCGACTCGGCGCCCAGTCCGAGCACCGTTCGCCCTACTATCATCGAGATGACGTGGCCGCGCGCCGCAGTGATCCCGGCCCCCAGAAGACACAGCGCCGCAAAGAATGTCAGAGCTTTCTTAGTGCCGATCCGGTCAATGACAATGCCACCGATAAGCAGTGTGAGAACCGCGGCCACGCTGTAGCTGGAATTCAGCCATCCGAATGCCGTGGCCGAGAAGCCCAGCTTTTCCTTAAAGACGCCTTCGAGCGGGTTGATGCTGTCGTAGATGTAATAGTTTCCGCCTTGGGCGAGGCTGACGAAGATCAGGACGATCCATCGATAGAGGCGTGAGGGTTGCGGACGCGCGATCTCAGGCATGAAGGCACCGATCCTCGGCGCGCGAGGGCGCTAGATTCGGGATGTCAATGAAAAGCACGCATGAAGATAACAGATTGCCTCGGTGATTGCGCCGAAAAGCCTTGCCGCATCGGAGTATAGTGAATCCGATTTGAGGTGCGACGTGCGCATTTTCGTCCAGACTGCGTGTTCGGCAATCGTTTTGTCTCTCACCGCACTCGGAACTGCTCAGGAAAGTTCGGCAAATGCGCAGGTAAAGGTCTGCGTAGCTGAGGTCAATAATCGGACGTCGCAATCGTTATGGGTGGAGAGGCTAACAAAGGAACTCGCACGTCGACTCAGTGGAGATAAGATTGCCGCGCTGGTGATGGAGTCCGCCACTACAAGCGATCGTGAACTTCATCCAACGGTTGAGAATGGGGAAGAAATAAAGCGTAATGAGTGTGGTTACCTCGTTCTCACGCAAGTGACTGAGCAGCGGCTGCGGACAACCGGGTTGGGTCCGCCGCAGATTTCCATTGGCCGAAATACTCCCAATATCGATGCAAGCGACCCAGGAAACGGGCGGGGCACGTCAAACCGCGAGAACCTCGTAGTCAACTTCGCCTTTTACCGTCCAGGCAATCCCGAACCGATGTTGGAGACTCAGACACTCGATCGCACTTCAAGTAATGCTTCAGACAGCATGATGGACGCGATGGGCCAGGAAGCCAATCGCATCCGACACGAGTTGAAGAAGAAATAGTGTTTGCAGTCAGCAAGGCAACACCGGGTCAGGTCTGTTACTCCGGTGATCTGTCAGGCAAGCTCATAAATCTGAAGAATGTAGGAATGTCATGCTGGCGTCCTCTGTCAACCAAACTCCTCGTCTTCGGTATCGTATTCGTTTCTGTGCTGACGTCACCGCTTGTCTGTCAGACGAAAGCTCCGACTCAGCCTGAAATTGATCTTTCGAAGGAACTCGACAACTATCCTGGGTTGCTTCCCGAATTGGGACAGTTGATCGGTAAACTGCAGCAGCGCGTGCAAACTCCGCCAGCGCGTCACCAGAGCACCTTACTTCCCCTGTTACCACAATCGACAACCTACTATGTGGCGCTTCCAAATTACGGACAGCCGGCGCGCGAAACCCTGGCAACTTTTCGCGATGAGTTAAAACAAAACGCCGATCTGCGAAGCTGGTGGCAGTCAGGCGATATGGCGAAAAATGGGCCGGAGGTAGAGAGTGCCATCGAGAAATTCTCAACCGTCTCCGATTACCTGGGAGGCGAGATCGTCATCTCTGGAGAAACGGAAAAGAAGAATCACGAATTCGTGCTGATCGCTGAAGTGCGTAAGCCCGGGCTAAAGCAGCTTCTGCAACGGATGTTGGCCGAACTTCCGAAAAAGTCCACGTCAGACATCCGAGTGCTCGACCAGCAAGAGCTCGCTGCGGCGAAGAGTTCGGCTAAGTCGCAAGAGTTGGTGGTGGTGGTGCGGCCTGACTTTGTGATCGCCGCGCCGGGAGTGGATGCGGTCCGCGAGTTCAACCAGCAGTTAGAGGCGAAGAAAGCAGGATTTGCCTCCACAGTGTTTGGCCAGCGAATCGAGCAGTCCTACCAGGGAGGAACAACACTTCTCGCCGCAGGCGATCTGCACGCGATCCTCAACCAGATTCCGGCCGGAACACCTTCAAGGCAGAAAGACCTCGAGCGTTACGGGTTTTCAGACATGAAATATCTGGTCTTGAACACCAAGAAGGGGGCCGGCAGTACTATCAGCGAAACTGAACTCAGTTTCCTGAGTCCGCGACGGAGCATCGCCTCCTGGCTGGCAGCACCAGCGCCTCTCGGAAGCCTGGACTATGTCTCAAGCAAGGCGCCTATCGTTCTGACAGTCGCTCTGAAGAATCCGGCAGAGATTTTCGACGACATCAGGGATCTAGCTACTGCTTCGAATCCAAATGCCTTTGCCACTCTTCCGCAGATGGAGCAGATGATGCAGGTGAGTCTGCGCGACGACCTGCTTGCGCAGCTTCAAGGCGAGCTGACGATTGAAGTGGAAGACCTGCGCGAACAGCAGCCGGTCTGGAACGTTATTCTCCGGGTGAACGATGCTGAGCGACTGCAGAGGACATTCGCCAAGTTACTTGTGCAATTCCCGACGCGGGCATTCGACAAGGATGGCATTCGTTACAACTCGATCATGATTCCTTCTAAGCCCAAGCCGATGGAGATCGGCTACGTATTTACCGAGGGCTACATGATTATCGGTTCCAGCCGAGAATCGATCTCGGCAGCGATCGGGGTTCATCGGTCCGGACAGTCGCTTGCCAAGTCTGCTTCGTTCCTCGGATCGCTTCCTGCGGGGTATCCGCGCGAAGCGTCGGCGGTGCTTTATGAAGACGCTTCGGCAGTCGCAGCTTTCCAATTGCGGCGTTTTGCGCCCCAATTGGCGAGGATGGGGATCGGCTCAGGAACGGGAGCCACACCTCTCACATTCGTAGCGTACGGCGATAAGAACGCGATCCGCGCGGTGAGCGCGAGTGGAGGATCGCAGGTAACCACGAGCTTGATTGTGGCGGCCATTGCGATCCCTAACCTTCTGCGCGCAAGGATTGCCGCGAACGACGCGTCTGCTGTCGCATCGATGCGGACAATCGGCACGGCACAGGTCGCATACGCGACGGCATTTCCAAACAGAGGGTTCGCCCGCGACCTGGTGAGCCTGGGTCCGGATCCGGTAAAGCCGCCGGGCTATTCAGCGGAACACGCTGGCCTACTCTCCGACAATATGGTTGCCAACTGCGCGGCCAAAACCACGTGCTCGAAGGACGGATACGTTTTCACACTGATCACGAACTGCAAGGCGCGATCCTGTGCAGACTATGTTGTGTTCGCGAGCGCGCAGAACAGCGGGACGGGAACGAAGAATCTTTGCCTAACGTCTGACGGCGTTGTGCGGGTTCGCGATCTGGGCACTCAAGCACCCGCGAGCGAAGCCGAATGCAGGAAGTGGGATCCGCTGAAGTAATCGTCGAGCTATGCAGGCTGGCCTCAAAGAAAAAGCTCTCGGCGACGCACGTTTCTCGGCCGAGAGCTTTCTGACATGAAAGGTGACAGCTACATCTTCTCCGTTTTTCCCTTGTACTTCACCTCGCCATTGTTCTGATTCTGGCGTTCGACGTCAGCGTTGGTGTAGGAGCGAGCCGCTTTTTTGCCGCCCTTCGCGGCGGACGCGGCGGTGACCGCATCTGCAGTATGTTCGGTTCCGCTGAAGTACACCCACTGCGCACGAGCTTCATGCTCCGGTCCGCCCATCATGTGCATTTCATGCATGGGAGGATGTGAATGACGGACCACCGGTTCGGTCCAGAGATGGACGTCAGAGGTGGTAAGAGGCGCCGACCCACCCTCGTACCAGAGGGCCTCCGTGTGCTCGGAGCTGGTTGAGGTTGGAATTTGAGAGAGTGTCGCGTTGGTTGCGCCAGCGTACAGCCCGGTTGTTGCATTCGAAGCGCCCACCGGGTTCGGAGCAACCGTAACCAGAGAAACGCTGGGAGTTGTCACCAATGGGACAAAGGGGCCGCAGCCGAAAATGCAGGGGCCATAGACCCGGCCCGGATTCTGGATCACATCCTGTCCGACGGCCAGGGAGCACAACGCCAGAACACACAGCACAAGATAGGGTCGCATACTGCCTCCACAGAGGGAACTGCTGCTGTGTTAAGTGCAGTTTGGCTGCCAGAACTGGTTCGAGCGCGGATACGACAAAGGAACGGAGATTCTCGGCAACTCTAGGGCAAAGATCGGAATTCGGCTTCGGTTCCGTTTCGGGCAAAATGCAATCCGCTGCGCATAACCTGCAAAAGAGCAGGCAATCAAAGGGAAGGGCGCAACGCTCTAGGCTTTGGCAGTTAATGCTTAGCTGCCGATGTAGCGGGCATAGAGACTGCGCGCGACCGCCGCATCGGTGGTGCCTTTGATGATAGCCCGGCCGTCCGGAAAGAGGGTCATTTCGAACGGATCGTGCCAGAACTTAAGCACAAATTCGTTGTGGCGAACCGTGCCATGGGGTTGAAGCCGCGATTCGAGTTCGGTGAAGTCAATCGGACGCTGGCGTTCGTGGATCTGTACTGAATTGCGCCCACAGAGCGTAATGTGAGGGCGGCCTTCGCCGGCCAGGTGCACGAATTGCCCGAGAGCGCAGGCGCGACAATTCTGGCGAGGGTGAGCGGCTGCCACTTCGGCGCGTTCGTTATGCCAGAGGTCCCACGAAAGAATGGAAGTCCGCATCCGCGAACGTGCGCCGACGAGAAGCTTCAAAGCCTCCGTGGCCGCGATCGAGGCCACAAAGTTGACCGCTGAGTTCAAAATGCCGGCAGTTTCGCAGCTTTCGACCGTCCCGCGTGGAGGATCAGGGAAAACGCACGCCAGGCAAGCCGTTTCCCGAGGAATGATATTCAGCGTTACCCCATAGCTCCCCACGGCCGCGCAATAGATCCACGGCAACGAATTTTTTACCGCGAAATCGTTCACCAAATAGCGAGTCTCGAAATTGTCGGTTCCGTCGAGAATTAGATCAACGCCTCTCAGGAGTCCCTCGATATTGGAGGGTGTCAAGTCGGCAACGTGCGGCTCGACCGTGAGCCGAGAGTTGAAACGCACAATCTGCCGCGCAGCGGCCGCCGCTTTTGGTACCGATTCGCGCGCGTCGTTCTCATCGAAAAGCGACTGACGCTGAAGATTGCTGGGTTCGACGTAATCGCGGTCGATGATTCGGAGAAAGCCGACTCCAGAACGCGAAAGCAGCAGTGCGATGGCAGAACCCGTGGCCCCGCATCCAACAATTGCAATGCGAGCCTTGTTCAGCCTCTCCTGCCCGTCCTGGCCGATCTCCGGAAACAGGATCTGTCGTGAATAGCGATCGTCGAGTTCCACGGCGATTACCTTTTTCGAGTCGTGCTCGCTTTATTATAGGTTCCGGTGAGCAAACTTCCTGGTCCCGAGCAACGATCGCTGTTGCCTCATCCATCGAACCAGGAAAGAACCGTTGCTACCAGGTCTTGGAAACAGAACGCCGGCCCTGCCGCCGTGCAGTGCCAATTCTATTGGGGAGGAGTCTTGCGTCTGTGCGGCGTCGCATTGATTATGGTGGCGCTTGCGAGTCCCTTCGTGTGTGCGAAGCCTGCACACCAGGCGGCACAATCAGTTCCGGAACCGCAGCCGCGAATCGGTTCGATAACCTCATACCTCGGATTGCGGATTGAAGAGATTGAGATTCCTGGGGTTCCGGCCGAAGAAACCACTCGTTTGCTCGCGCCCACGCCGCTGAAAAACGGGGATGTGCTTACCCGCGAAGCGGTGCACGACGCAATCCAGTTTCTGTTCTCCACCGGACGGTTTGGGGACATTCAGGTAGAAGCCGAACGCGCAATGACGGGAGTGAAACTGCGGATCCTGACCGTTCCTAATTACTTTGTTGGACAGGTGATGGTCGATGGCGTTACCTCCAATCCCTCGCCGAACCAGTTGGTCAGCGCGAGCCGCCTGCAATTAGGCGAACTCTACACCGACGAAAAGATCGATCGCTCGAGTGCGGCGATACGGCGTGTCCTGGAAGAAAACGGATTCCACAGGTCGCAGGTAACGCACACCGAATACCGGAACCAGGACCAAGGCCAGGTTGATATCACCTTCCATGTGAATCCGGGTCCACGCGCGACCGTGGGGCAGATTACTTTACAGGGCGATTCGGGGTATTCGAAAGGGCAGATCGAGGACATAGGAAAGTTCCACCAGGGTGACCCGATCATTTCAACGCGCCTGACACGGGCGCTACAGCGAGTGCGATCCAAATACCAGAAACAAGATCGGCTGCTGGCGCAGGTGCTGGTAGCGAAACGAAACTATCGTCCGGAAAGCAATGAGGTGGACTACACATTTGAGATCACCCGCGGGCCGATCGTCGAAATCGAATCCGAGGGCTATCGATTTAGTAACCGGGAACTGCGCAAGCTGGTGCCGATTTATGAAGAGGGCGCGGTTGATGATGACCTTCTGAACGAAGGTCGTCGCGCTCTCCAAAACCGCCTGCAGACACTCGGGTTCTTCAATGCAACGGTTGGAGTGAGCCAGCACACAGTCCAAGACGGACTGGTGCTGCGGGTGATCTATGTAATCAATCCGGGCGAACGTCACAAATTGTCGGCGATACGAGTGGCTGGGAATAAATTCCTGTCGGTGGACCAGATCCGAGCAGTCATGCAGGAACAAACTGCGAGCCGACTTTTCTCACATGGCCGCTATAGCGAGGCACTGTTGGAACAAGACGTTGCCAATATTCAGGCGCTGTATCGTCAGAACGGTTTTCAGAATGTAGAAGTAGCGAGCAAGCTGATCAGCGATTACCAGGGCGATGCTTCCCAGGTTGCAATCGATCTCACGATTCATGAAGGACCACAGACCAAGGTTGCGTGGGTGCGGTTTGACGGAAACTACACACTGCCCACCGATCAGATGCCGGAAATCGAGACGGCCGAGGGTCAGCCCTTTTATGAAGGGAAACTGTCGGACGATCGCGACAAGATCGTCGGCGGATATTTCAATCGCGGATTTGCAAACGCGACGGTGGATGTGTCGCAAGTGCGAGCCGACGCCCTGCCGGATGGATCGCCAAGTGTTGGTGTGACCTTCATCATTAAAGAGGGAGAGCAATTCTTCGTGAACCAGATTTTTCTCGGCGGCTTGCACTACACGCGCCCGGGTGTGGTACGGCGCGAGTACCGAGTACAGCCGGGAAGTCCGTTGAGCCAGCAGGACATGCTCGAGACGCAGCGCCGGCTCTATGATCTCGGATTATTCACGGAAGTCGATACGGCTGTGCAAAATCCTGACGGGACCGAGTCCCGGAAAAATGTGCTGATCGAAACGCAGGAGGCGAAACGCTACACATTCGACTATGGAATCGGATTCGAATTCCAGACAGGCCAGCCTTCCGCAGGCACAAACCAGCCATTGGGCGAGACTGGAGTCAGCCCCCGGGTATCGCTCGGCGTGTCACGCATTAATGTCGGCGGCAGAAATCAAACGATCACGTTGCGCGGGAACGTCAGCCGCTTGCAACAACGTGGGCTCATCAGCTTTGAGGCTCCGAAGCTGATGAACCGAGACTTACGTTTCTCGGCCACGGGGTTCTACGACAACACAATCGACGTCTCGACGTTTACCTCGCAACGAGCAGAGGGAACGTTGCAGATCGCGCAGGTACTGAAATGGAATCTGACGCACGATAGGGAACTGACCACACTCGCATATCGCTTTACCTACCGCCAGGTGCGGGCGAGCGACATCCAGGTGAGTGAGAATCTGATTCCGTTGCTGGCAAAGAGAACGCGGGTAGGCGGGCCTAATTTTATTTACATTCGAAACCGGCGCGACAATGACCTGGAGACTTCGAAAGGGAACTACACGACGATCGAAGGCGGTGTCGCATCCAGCTACTTCGGTTCGGAAGCAGACTTCGGAAAGGTACTGATCAAGAACTCTTCCTACTATCCATTTGGACGCAGCACAAGGACGAACCAGGGATTCGTGTTCGCCCGGTCGACCACGGTGGGAATCCAGAAGCCATTCGGGAGCACCGTGCTCCTCGGGCCAGCCGACCCGGTACCGCAAGGAGACACGCTGATTCCCCTACCAGAGCGTTTTTTCAGCGGTGGTGGCAACTCCCATCGAGGATTCGGGTTGAATCAGGCGGGACCGCGAGATCCTTTCACTGGATTCCCGATCGGCGGAAGCGGACTTTTCTTGAACAGTGTCGAACTCCGCTTTCCTAACGTTACATTGCCCTATCTACACGACAGCGTCGGGTTCACTGCATTTCACGACATGGGAAACGTCTTCGATACTCCGCAGCACATGGTCAGCAGCCTGGGAGTGTGGCACCAACCCGACCCGAAGCTGTGTTTTCATGAGATCACCCACACGCTGTGCAATTACAATTATCTTTCGCATGCAATAGGAGTCGGGGTGAGATATCAGACTCCGATCGGGCCATTGAGGTTCGACTTCGGCTACAATCTCAACCCACCCTCATTTCCGGCCTACACGAATATCGTAACCAACACTAACGGTCAATCGACAGGGCAATTTGCGGCGACGAGGGCTGGGCATTTCAATTTTTCGTTCAGCGTAGGGCAGTCGTTCTAATGAAAATCTCGACACGATGGGCGATTTTGGTTCTTGCTTCCGTGGCGATGGCGACGTTCGGCCGCGCGGGCGAGATTGTCGACCGAATCGTGGCGAACGTGAATGGGCACATCCTTCTGCAGAGCGATTGGGAAGAAGAACTCGCTTTTGAAGGACTTGTCGATGGGCGGCCGCTCGAATCGTTCAGCCCAGCAGAACGGAAGGCAGCCCTCGACCGACTCATTGACCAGGAGCTATTGCGCGAGCAGGTGCATCCTGCGGAAAGCGCGCCTGCGCAGTTGGTGGCGGAACGGATTGCGGAGATTCGCAAATCGCAAAGTGGCTTGGCAACGGATGAGGGGTGGAGGAGCCAGCTGGAGCGCTACGGTCTGACGCAGGCCGCGCTGGAGAAGCGGCTCAGCGATCACATTCAACTGATGCGGCTAGTCGAGGCACGCCTGCGCCCTTCGGTGCAAGTCGATTCCCGAGCCGTGGAGACCTATTATCACGACCAGCTTCTTCCGGAATTGCAACGGTCGGGAAGTAAAGAAGTCCCCCTGCCAGAGGTCTTCGCCCGCATTAAAGATCTGCTAACCGAACAGAAAGTTACTCAATTGCTTGATACCTGGCTCGCGAGTCTACGCTCCGAGAGCCGGATTGAAACCTCCGAGACGGGCGGAGAAGAGAACCGTTGACCGATCCGGTTCCACCTAAACGCCGCAAGTGGTGGAAGTATCTTCTTTCGCTTGTCCTCTTATCTTTGATTGCTCTCGGGGGACTTGCTTGGTACGCAAGTTCCGATTCTTTCCATGAATATCTGCGTCGCCGCTTGACGCTCGCTCTCGAAGATATGACGGGCGGGCGAGTGGAGATCGGACAATTCCACACGATTCCGATGCGCCTGCGAGTGGAGGTGCTGAATCTCACAATTCATGGGAAAGAAGGCGCCGGGGAGGTGCCCTACCTTCACGTGGACAGGTTGCAGGCTCAGCTGAAAATTATCTCTCTTTTCGAAAAAGAGGTCGGACTCAGTTCGCTGTCCCTGGATCGCCCGGTTGTGCACATCATTGTTTATCCAGACGGGTCCACCAACCAGCCCGAGTTGAAGATCAAACCCCAATCGAAAGAGAAGGCGATTGATCAAGTGTTCTCATTGGCGGTCTCGCGGGTTGAAATCCAGAAGGGTGAATTGTTGTGGCAGATGGAGAGAATTCCTTTCGATTTCCATGGAAAAGATCTCTCGCTCGCGATGAGGTACTCCTTCTTAAGACGCCGATACGAGGCGCAAGTCGGGCTGGGAGCGGTAGCCACCCAGTACCAGCAGTATCCGGCAGTCGAGTGGCGAGCAGATGCGTCGTTGGCACTTTTCAGGGACAGGGCTGACATCACGTCTCTGACGGTAAGTTCGGGAAGATCACAGGTCCATTTTGCCGGTGAGGTGAAGAATTTTGAGAACCCGCAAGTGACCGGAAGCTATCGCGGCGTTGTGGAAGTCGGCGACTGGTCGACGTTTCTTGGTCTCAAAGAGATGCGGCGCGGAACAGCGAATTTCGAGGGCAAGGGAAGTTGGAACCGCGAAGAGTTTTCGACGGACGGGACGCTCCTCCTTACAGACTTCGACTGGCTAAACGCCAAAGAAAAGATAGAACACGGCACGCTCGCCACCAACTACTCGATCACCCCACAGCGGTTGCGGTTGACATCGGCCAAGATGACTGGCCTTGGGGGAGAGCTAGCTGGCGAAGTGGACGTCACAAACTGGCAAGCCTCGCTGCAGTCCCAGCCCAAGGAGCGGCGAAGAGTCGTCGGGAAGGTTCCGATGGAAGGCCTGCAAAGAGGATCGATGCGGCTACATCTGTCGGGATTCTCGCTGACTCCGCTGATTCGGGCGCTGAGTTCGAAGAAGGTGCCGCTCGAGGACCTCCGAATGGCAGGAACCGCCAGCGGCGATGTCGAGATTCTGTGGGTCGGTTCGATCGACGATGCGGAGACACGCGTGCAACTCGCTGTTTCCGCGCCTTCAAAGCCGAGGGTGGGAGAACTTCCGGTTCGCGGAAGCGTTCGGGGAATTTATCGCGGGTCACGGGACGAGCTGCAACTGGACGACCTGCAATGGAACACGCCGGCAACCGAAATCAAGGCGAAGGGAAATCTAGCGGCGACTTCATCGCTCGGATTTTCTGTGAACAGCAAGAACGTTGGCGAGTGGATGCCGCTGCTTCGGCCTCAGGTCCGAGGGAGGCTGCCTTTCGCAGTCCACGGATGGACGAATTTCACGGGAAGCGCCACTGGAAAACTCTCCAATTTTATGCTTGCCGGAAACCTGGAAGTGTATGACTTCGAGACTACTGTTCCAGCATCGGCCCAGCGCCAAGCGAAGAGTGTTCACTGGGATTCGCTGACTGGTGCGATTCAATACTCGAACAGCGGGATCTCGATACGAAACGGATCACTGATCCATGGACATACGCTCCTGCATGTGGATGCTAGTGCAAATCTCGTCAAGGGAGAGATCACGGACAACTCGTCGTTTACTGCGCGCGTGGAAGCGCGCAACCTAGATATTGCAGAAGCAGAGGCATTGGCGGGCTACCAGTATCCCTTGAGCGGGACGGCGCACCTAAACGCGCACGCGTCGGGAACGATCGCAAGTCCACATGGAGAAGGAAGGCTGGAGATCCACGATGCGAGTGCCTATGGCACGGCAATCAGTTCCTTAAGGAGCGATTTGCGGCTCGCGGACGGTGAGTTGCAATTCAACAACATCGATACGAATGTCTTCGGTGCCGCAATAGGGGGAAGCGCTTCGACGAGCCTGGATGGTCAGAGATTTCGCGCGAACCTCTCAGGCCGCGACCTTTCCTTGGCGGCGTTTCCAAGATTGCAAGGAAAACGCATTACAGCCGACGGTAAGGTCGATTTTTCGGTCCGCGGAAGCGGGACGATACAACATCCTTCGCTTGAGGGACATGTGCACGTGCGCGATCTTGCCTTGGACAAAGAGCGTCTTGGGGACCTGTACGTCGATGCCAGCACCCAAGGGATAGAACTAACACTGCAGGCTCGCTCGGAGTTTGACAAGGCGAACTTGAGCATTAAAGGAACCGTCGACCTGCAACCCAATTTTCCCGCGAAGATGGATATTGCATTTCGTGATCTGGACGTGGATTCGCTGATGAAGGTGTACCTCGGTGATAGAGTGACCAGCCATTCGCAAATGCGCGGGACTATCAAGCTGAACGGACCGTTGCGTGATCCAAAGGAACTTATGGTTTCGGCGACGCTCGACTCGTTGAGCGCTGAGATCGAGCATGTGCAAGTTGCAACCACCGAGCCTATTCAGTTGGAATTTGCGAATCACGTGTTGCGCCTCCAGAACCTGCATGTCGCCGGTAGTGGCACCGACTTTAGCGCACATGGGACGGCGAGACTGGCGGAAGCGCGTGAAATGGATTTTCGCCTGGACGGAGCCGTCAACATGGCATTGCTGCAGACCATAAATCCAAAGATCTACTCACGCGGCACCGTCAACGTGAACCTGAGCGCAACCGGAACGGTGGCCCAGCCCATACTGCAAGGAAAACTTGAACTAAAAGAAGCATCTATTAGTCACAACGATTTTCCCAGTGGGCTGAGCGCGCTCAACGGAGTTCTGCAATTCGAGCAGAACCGCATCCGGATCGAGCAACTCAGCGGCGTGACCGGCGGCGGAACCGTGAGCCTGACGGGGGCGGGAGGCTTTGAAAAAGGCGTTGTGAACCTGGACGTGTCTGCGCGTGCGCGAGATGTGCGGCTGCGATATCCCCCAGGGGTGAGTTCCACTGCGAACGCGAATCTGCGGCTCACGGGAAATTCGAACGCAGCGCTCTTGAGCGGCGAAGTGGTAGTTACCAAGCTGTCGATTACCCCGGGGTTCGATTTCGGTTCGTACCTGGAGCGTAGCAAGCAATCTGTCTCGATTGTGAGCACGGAAAGCCTAGAGAGTCATCTCAGGCTCGATGTGCATGTCACGACCACTCCCGAGCTCCAGATGCAGACAGCGATTGCCAAGATATCAGGCGATGCGGATCTCCGCCTGCGCGGCACGCTGGATCGTCCCGTAGTGACTGGTCGCGCCAATACGACCCAGGGTTCAGGGGAAATTTTCTTCAACGGAACGAAGTACACCGTAGAGCGCGCCGAAGTCACGTTCCCGAATCCAGCGCGGACCGAAGCGTATGTCGACTTGCGGGCGACCACGCGGGTGCGGAACTATGACATCACGATCAACATCACGGGGAACGCGAGCCAGCCAAACGGATTGAAAGCGACGTGGCGTTCCGATCCCCCGCTGCCCGAGACGGATGTGATCTCGCTGCTAGCCCTAGGGCGGACGGCGGAGGAGTCGGCCGCATTGCAGGCAAATGGTGGCAGCGGCTTTAGCGGCGAGGCATCGAATCTGATCATCAGCCAGGCGTTGAGCAGCGCAGTGGGAAGCCGGCTGCAGCGCTTGTTCGGTGTGTCGCGCATCAAGATAGACCCGCAAGGTCTGGCAACCGCGACCAACGTCGTGCGCGGTCCACAAGTGACCATTGAACATGAGGTCGCCAGCAATGTGACCGTCACATACAGCACTAACGTTTCCGTGGCATCCCAGCAAATCATTCAGGTCGAGTACAACGTGACGCGCGATCTCTCGATCGTGGCCCTACGCGATCAGAACGGCGTTGTAAGCTTTGATCTCAAAATCCGGCGTCGGAAGAAGTGAGTGCGATACCCGACGCGCTGTTGACGGCCTCGATCGTTTTGTCCGGTGAATTGCCGAAGCTAATACATTGATTGCCGCAGCCCGTTCGGCAGCCTACCGTTTCTTTTCGATCTGCTCTTGACATAACTCAATAAACCAGCAACCCTAATTGCTTTTGTAATTTCCGGTTTCGCCGTGTTGAGCGGGCGGGGAAAGAGACTAGAGAGTGCGAGTTCGGGTTTTTTATCACGATCGGTGTTTTGATGGAACCTCTTCAGCGGCGCTGTTTTCACGCTTTTACCGCGAGCGCATTCGCAGTGACGTGGAGTTCGTTTACACCGGACTGCTGCATCGGGCGGGCGCGCTGTTCGACGAAAAGAAATTCGATGGCGAGGAGAACGCGATCGTCGATTTCAAATATTCCAGCTCCCCGAAGATCACGTGGTGGTTTGATCATCATGAGAGCGCGTTTCTTTCCCCTGCTGATGCAGCTCATTTCGAGCAGGAGCAGAGCAACCGCAAGTTCTACGATCCGGATTTTAAGTCGTGCACGAGTTTCATTGCTACCGTAGCCGAGCAGCGCTTTGGGTTTGACGCGCGTTCCGTGTCGGAACTTGTCTATTGGACGGACATTGTCGACGGCGCTCTGTACGATGACGCAAAGTCAGCCGTGGAAATGAAGGCTCCGGCCATGAAGCTGACGATGGCAATCGAAGCCTCAAAGGAATCTGAGTTCGGGAAGAAACTGATTCCGCTGCTCGCCTATCGGCGGTTGGGCGACGTTCTTGAAGAGCCATTCGTCGCGGCGGCGCTGCCGCCCCTACTCGAGCGCCACGAGCGATCGATGGGAGTACTGCGGGAGCGAACCGAAGAGAACGACGGCACGATCTATTTCGATATCACAGATCAGGATCTGGAAGGCTACAACAAATTCATACCTTATTTCTTGCATCCCGATTCGGTATATAGCGTAGGACTGAGCAAGAGCACATTCCGAGTAAAAGTGTCCGTGGGATCGAATCCATGGTCGAAGCGCGAGCCCACGGTTAACCTCGCGAAGGTGTGTGAACGCTATGGGGGCGGAGGGCATGCGAGGGTCGGCGCCATTTCGTTCGATGTCAAGGAGAACGATGCGGCACACAAAGCGGCGCGCGAAATCGTCGAGGAGTTGCGCACTGCAGTGCGCGATAGCATCTAAAGGTAGTAGTTTGCTGCTTTCGGGGCTGCTGCAAATTCGATCGTAGACTCGCAAAGAGGTTATTCTGTTAGCACGGATGTAAGAAGCTCACCCTGGCATGGATCCGCACTGTCACCATCACGAACACGTCAAAGGTGTCCGCACGGTTGCGACCATCGAGTTCACCAAGGGAGTGGTTGTGGTACTGGCGGCCCTCGGTGTCTTCTCAATGCGTCACAAGGACATCTGGGGAATCGCAGAAAGTTTCCTCGAATTTTTCCATGCAAATCCCTACAACCACTATGTCGGCGTTTTTATCGACCTTGTGTATCGAGTCAGCGACATGCATCTGTGGAAGATCGCATTGGCCGCGAGTCTCTACACGATTATCCGCTTTGTAGAGGCGTACGGGCTGTGGAGACTGCGTCCCTGGGCCGAGTGGCTGGCCGCAGCATCGGGCGCGATCTACATTCCGTTCGAAATGATGGACATGCTCCGAAAGCCCACGCCATTCCGCACCCTGGTGCTGGTCGTGAACGTGGCCATCGTCGCCTACATGTTGTACATCCGAATGGAAGCTATGCAGAAGCGCCGGGCGGCGATGATCAGAGCGGCTAGCGAGACGGAAGCGGTGGCCAAGTAGCGGTGCACTTTGGAATCGAAAACCAGTTCACCAAAGAGACGCAGGGAAAGCAGCGGTTTGCGATTTCTGTTCTTGCGCGTGAGCTCTTCTCGCGAAGTCCCTGCGATAGTCTAGGCTAGTCGTTCAACGAACAGCCGCAATCGGCTGGTGGCACGTGGGCGATGAGGAAGTCGGCCACGCGTTTGTAGGCATCGATCTGATTTTCAACCCGCGCGAATCCGTGCCCTTCATTTTCATAAACCTTGTATTCCACGATGCCGTTCCGCTTCTTGACGGCGTCGACCACCTGCTGCGCTTCACTCTTCGGACAGCGTGGATCGTTCCCTCCGGCTAACAGGTAGAGCGGTGCCTTAATGTGCTCCACGAAGTTGATGGGAGAACGATCTTCATAAAGAGCTTTGTTCTTTTCCAGATCCCCCATGGTGGCGAGGTCGCTCTGCTGAAGGATCGGGTCCTCGTTCTGAATCTCGGTGAACCAATTCACAAACGGCACGACGGGAATTCCGGCGGCCCAGAGATCAGGCGCCTTGGTCACGCCCATCATCGTTAGGTAGCCACCATAGCTTCCGCCCATGAGAATCAGCTTTTTCGGATCGACGTACCCTGTTTGCTTGATCCACTCAGCGGCCGAGAGCACGTCCTGGAGATCGCCGCCTCCCATGTCGAACAGGTTCGCTTGCTTGAATGCCTCTCCATATCCGGTTGAGCCGCGATAGTTGGGAGCAATCACTAGATAGCCCTGATTCACCATGTATTGCACAAAACGGTTGAAGGTGTTCATCGTCTGCGATGACGGGCCACCGTGCACGTAGACGATCGCGGGGTGCTGACCGTTGCGAGGCAGGTTGTAAGGAACGTAGACGAAGGCTGAAATTGTCCACTTGCCATCTTTGCTGGGATAGTGAACCAGCGCGGGGGCGACCATGTCCTGCGCTCGCACCCCGCCGAGAAGCGAATGCGTAAGTTGGTGTGATTTTCCCTCCGCCACTGTGTAGACCCAGAGATCTCCGGGCGCGGCCGGGCCATTCTGGTGATACAACAGGCGCGACCCGTCACGGCTGAATGCAGTGGCAGCGCCTGCTACCGAGTTGACGCCCTTCGGTAATGGCAGAGGTCGGGCCGTGGACGTTTTCACGTCGTATAGATAAATATCCGTGTTGCCATCCACGTTGACGATGTATGTGAGTTGGCTGCCGTCCGGTGAAAATTGGCCCGCGCGAGCTTCCCATTTCTCCTGCGTGAGCCAACGGACTTTCTTGGTTGCAATGTCGAGCAAGCCAACATTCCTGAAGCCGTTCGCTGCATTCGAAGTGATGAGCACCTGCTTGCCATCAGGAGAAATGTCCTGTGCCGAATAGAGAGCTTCGCCCTGGTGCGGGGTTAGTAGTGTGCTCTTGGCACTTTCAACGTCGACCATGAAAACGTTGGAGTCCGTTCCTTTGGCTTGTTCCTGGGTGTAAACGATGAATTTATCGTCTTGGGACCAGATCGGGTCGTCGTTAACGAGATCTTTGGCAGTACCTGTGGTGAGGTGCTTCAGGTCGCGCTGCAGGGTATCGTAGACATCAATTTCGAAGACGGAAGACGTCTTGGGCTTGACAATGTACGCCAGATAGCGCGCGTCATGGGACCAGGTGGGACTTTCTTCGGCGATCTCGCGCGTGTTCGTTATGTTGACGACCTGACCAGTTTTGGGCGAGACGAGAAAGATGTCCCATTGCTCGTCACCGTTGTGATCGGAAATGTAGGCGATCCATTTGCTATCGGGGGACCACGCAACGTCTGTCTGGCGCTGGTCGCTGACCGTCAGCTGAACAGGCCATCCGCCTTCGGCAGGCACGGTCCAGAGATTGTTTCGCCCAGTGAGGTTGCTCATGAAGGCAACGGTCTTGCCGTCCGGCGACCAGTCGGAACTCCCGACTTGCCGCGTCATGTAGAGCTTCTCGATGGAAAGATTCTTTTCCACCTGGGCGTTAGGCTTGGAAGTGATCTGCTTGGGGTCGGTAATGGCCTGCGCTGAAATGGGGGACTGGGGTTCGGCAATAACGCTCATGAGAACGACCATAGCAAAGAGGGAAAGAACTCGCATCGAGACCTCAAGTGGGAACAAGAATCAAAAGTCTAACAAAGGTCAAGCGGGCGCGGGAGGCCGGCAAAGCAAATGCTGAACGGGGACCAGCGTTACGCGAAACATGGCGCAAGAGCGGGCGTTCGAACACGCATGTTGCGGTCTTGCAGGGCTAAATTCGAACAGCCTGGATCTCGCCCGGCGCTGTCAATAATTTGTCAAAGTCTTGAAGTTCAAAGCGTTCCTTACTAACATTGCACCCCACCGAAGCATCCAACTGCACAGGGTATTGATGTGGAGCATTCAGTTCAACGCCGAGCGCTGTACGTGGCAGCCATACTGATTGTGTCGATGGCCACAGCACACGCATCGTTCGCGCTGCCTCCGGCCGACGAGGTTGTTCCAAATCCAACGCTCGATTCCGGTTTTCAAAGGCTTTACGATTTGGATTTCGCAGGAGCCCAAAAGGACTTTGAGTCTTGGGAAAAGGCGAATCCGGGAAATCCGATGGGACCCGTGAGCGAAGCGGCCGGCATCCTGTTCTCGGAGTTCAACCGCCTGGGCGTCTTGGAATCGCAGTTTTATGAAAACGATTCAGCATTTTCCTCACGAAAAAAATATCAAGCCGACCAGCAACAGCGGGAACGTTTCGAGGCGAGGGTGACGGCAGGAGAGTCACTCGCAAAGACCAAGTTGACGCAAGATGCAAAGGACCGTGACGCGCTGCTGGCCATGACGCTCGCGTCGGGACTGAGGTCCGACTTTGCCGCCCTGATCGAAAAACGGAATCTTGCTTCCTTGCACTACAGCAAGGAATCGACCACATGGGCCGAGCAATTGCTGGCTGCCGATCCGCAATGCTATGACGCGCACGTCGCGGGCGGGATCAGCAAGTATATTGTCGGGTCGATGTCGACTCCGGTGCGCTGGATGCTGCGCCTGGGTGGGGTTCCCGGTGACAAACAAGGCGGGATAGCAGATCTGCAAACGACGGCTGCGCGAGGCCGTTTACTCGCACCTTTTGCGCGTATCCTGCTGGCGATCGCTTACGTACGAGAGAAAGATCTTCCACGCGCGCGCGACTTGCTTGCTTCTCTCAAAAAAGATTTCCCCAATAACCCGCTTTTCGATCGCGAACTCGCTCGTCTGGAAAAGCCGGACACGCGCTAAGTAGTTGGATTGGCGAGTCCGTTCATCAGAAATTCACTGCTTTGTAACTTTCCTTTAATACAAGCCCAATAGAACCGAATTGCATACCCATGCAAGGAGGACTGATCGCGTGATACGTCGCATCGCGCTGCTTTTATCGTGTCTGGCGGTGGCTTTGCCGCTGCTCGGGCAGACTACGTTAAACGGGGCGGGCGCTACGTTCCCGTATCCGATGTACTCGAAGTGGTTCAGCGAGTACAACAAGCTGCACTCCGATGTGCAGATCAATTATCAATCGATCGGCAGCGGCGGTGGAATCCGCCAGGTGCTGAACGGGACTGTAGACTTCGGCGCCAGCGATGGGCCGATGACTGATGAGCAGCTCAGCCAGGCCAAAACGAAGATCCTGCATATTCCAACCGTGCTTGGCGCAGTCGTTCCCGCATACAACGTGCCCGGAGTGACTGGAGAGATTAAGTTCACGCCCGAAGTACTGGCTAACATCTTCCTGGGAAAGATCACGAACTGGAACGATCCGGCGATCGCGAAGGCGAACCCCGGAGTCAACTTCCCCAACCAATCGATTATCGTGATTCATCGCTCGGATGGAAGTGGCACCACCTACATCTTCACGGATTACCTCTCGAAGGTGAGCAGTGAGTGGGCGAACAGCGTGAAGAAGGGAACCACAGTAAGTTGGCCGCTGGGACTCGGCGGTAAAGGCAACGAAGGTGTTGCCGGACAGATCCGCCAACTGCAGGGATCGATTGGATACATCGAACTGATTTACGCGGTGCAGAACAACATTCCTTACGGTTCGGTAAAGAATGCTGCAGGAACCTTTGTGAAGGCCTCGCTTGACGGGGTGACGGAGGCGGCCGCATCGGCGAAGTCGATGCCCGCGGATTTCCGGGTCTCGATTACCAACGCGCCAGGGAAGACAGCCTATCCCATCTCCAGCTTTACCTGGTTGCTCATTCCGGTGCAGTCCAAGGACGCGAACAAAGGGAAGGTGCTTTCGGACTTCCTGAACTGGATGGTCAGCGACGGTCAGAAGATGACCACGCAACTAACCTACGCGCCATTACCGGAAAACGTGGCAGACAAGGTCAAGGCTGCAATTAAGCAAGTCCACTAGCCTGACTCGCGCGCCGATCTACTGCCCTTCCACGGGAAATCGTTGGGGGGCAGTAGTACACGGAGTGACAGAGGGTGAAAGAAACTTTGCGCACAGAGACGGAAACCGCCGGAACAAGCCTCGGAGAATGTATAGTTTCTCCGGGATTTTGGCGGGTCGAGGCTTGGCAAACTGATTTCTACCAAGTATAAGTTAGTCTACAGATTTAGTAGAGATTCTCTTTTTTCGCACGGCAACGGTCAATCGAACACAAGAGTGAGATGAAAAAACTGCGGACCCATAGCGCGCATGGACCGCGGAATTGAGTTCCGGCGACACGCCGGAACCGCTGTTTTGGCAAAAGGAGACAAAATGAAAGCAGTCATCGGTATCGGTGTGATCTTTTTGTTGTTATCGCCGATGGTGGCGCAGACCAAGTCGCCAGCCAAGAAGCCGGCGAGCAGGTCGGCGTCTGCGGCGGATGTGCAGGCCCTGAAAGATGCAGTCGCCGCACAGCAACAGCAGATCCAAAGCCTGCAACAACAATTGCAGCAGACCAACCAGCAGCTCCAGCAAACCACGCAGCAGTTTCAACAGACCCAGCAGCAACTACAGGCGGCGCAGCAGGCGGCCAGTGATGCGAACCAGAAGGCGGGTGCACTGGAGTCGTCGGTTGCCTCCAAGGACTCGGTGGACCAGCTGAATTCGAAGCTCAGCGACGTCCAAACGACACTGACGAACAATGCCGTCTCATCGCAGGACGAACAGAAACGGGTTTCAGCGCTGGAAGCGACGCTGGGACGTTTCCGGTTTACGGGCGATATTCGAATCCGCGGCGAAGATTTCTTCCAAAGCTACGATGGTTGCACGAACTGTAATGACCGTAACCGCCTCCGGGCGCGGGTGCGCTTCGGCTTTGAAGGAAAGCTGAATGAGGACTTCAACGGCGGGATCGCGATCGCGACCGGATCATTGGGCGATCCGACAACCACCAACGAAACGTTTACGAACGTTTTCGACCGCAAAACTATTGGCCTGGATCGCGCTTTCATCGTTTACAACCCGGTAGCGTTCAAGCCTCTGACAGTCACTGTTGGCAAGTTCGCTTACACCTGGACGCGCACGAATTATTCGTTCGATCCAGACCTCAATCCGGAAGGTGTCGATGTCAAGTTGAGCAAGGATCTGAATAATCCTTTCCTGAAGAACGTCAACATTCAGTCCATGCTCCTTTTGTACAACGAAGCGAACAGCAACGGCGGAATCTACAAGGGCCACGATTCGTACGCGGTCGGCGGCCAAATCGGAGCGCGTCTGCAGCCGCTCAAGTTCTGGACGTTCACTCCGACGTTCACGATCCTGAACTGGCGTTATCCGGATGCGATTCTGAACGAAAGCTTTTTCGCCACGCAGGCCACCAGCACGAACAACACGGCAGTCGTGAATGGCAGCGGAGCGGTGGTGCAATTCCCGGTGCCGGGAGAAGGTCCGGGCTGCTCGACGCCGGGCAGCAGCGGCTTGGTGACATCCCAAGCTTGCGCTTTCGCGCCGAACGGCATGACGAACTCCACCTACGTCGATTCCGCGGGCCACCTGCACTTCCTGTCGGGCTTCCTTTACGCGGACCTGATCCTGACCAACCAGTTCAAGACAGGCATGTCTCGCCTGCCGCTGAATCTGGTGGGCGAATATATCAACAATCTGAATGCGGAGGACCACCCGTTCGACTTCACGGTTAAGGGCGTGGTGGCCGACCCGAGATTGGCGGAGGCGACCCACCTGGGCAAGCAGTCGCACAACTACAATTTCGACATCAGCCTCGGTCAGCAAAGGAATCGCGGAGACATTCAGTTCGGATATGCATTCGAGCGATCGGAGCAGGATTCCGTGATCGCATCGTTCGCCGAAAGCGATCAGCGTGCACCGACCAATATTGTTCAGCACCGCGTCTACGCGCTCTGGCGCATTCGGCAGAACACAACGGCGGCGTTCACGTGGTGGCATGGACGCACTCTGAACCCATTCCTGCAGAATGCCGCTCTGGCACCGGGAATGAAAATCTCCACGACACCTGGAACCGGAATCCTGGTCCCTGGAGCACCCGATCAACATGAGCCGTGGCTCACCCGTCTGCAATGGGACTTGATTTACACCTTCTAACCGAACTTGGACAAGCAGGAACTCCTGGAGGCGCCGGAATACCCGGCGCCTTTTTTTGGCTTGGTATACTGTGACAGGCAGTATGCGCCGTGGGCTTATCCTAGCCGTTTTAGCAGCGGCATTCGTCCCCCCTTCCATCGCTGTCGAAAGTGGACTGCAGACGATGACGGTGGTCCGGGCCGAGCAAAAGTCTCGCGACCATGTGATTTACTGGGTGGCCAATACGCCGCTGTACCGCGAAGACCCTTATTTTGAAGTTGAAGTTAACGTGAATGGGGTGGATATCACCGGCGAATATGAGCCGCGAGACGCGTGGGAGATGCTTCCTGAACCCTGGAAACCGGGAGCATCAGTCCAAGGGCGGATCAAAGGGCATCATCTGTTCCTGCAGCGTCCTAACGGAACAGAGTTGCGCTTCATCATCGTACGACGCACGACTGCAAGAAAATCAAAGTAGTGATTTCCCATATGGCGCGGCCGAACATCGATCATCCCTCTGTCTTCATCAACCGAGAAAGCTCCTGGCTGCAGTTCAATTGGCGAGTGCTTCAAGAGGCGCGGGATGTGGGAAATCCGCTTCTGGAACGGGTCAAGTTCCTGGCCATTTCCGCGAGCAATCTGGACGAGTTCTTTGAAGTCCGGGTCGGGGGACTGCTGCAGCAGCTGGAAGACGGCAACAATTCCACCACGGTCGACGGCGTGACGATGGTTGAAGAACGGGAACTCATCAATCGGGAAACGCACGAATTTGTGGACGAGCAGTATTCCTGCTGGAACGAACGTCTGAGGCCGGCACTTGCGGAGCAGGGTATCCGCATGCTGACCGTCGATCAGCTCGACGAAGAAGCTCTGGCGTACGTGGATGATTACTGCGCGCGGGAACTCGATCCACTATTGACTCCGGTCACTGTCGACCCTGCACACCCATTTCCGCGAGTGATCAATAAAGCCTTGTGCGTAGCTCTGCTACTGCGCCGCCGCCGCCGCTCGTCGCTTACCTACACTGGCGTGGTGACGGTTCCGCGAGCGCTGCCGCGGCTGGTGCGATTGCCCTCCGAAGGGACCACGGATTTCATTTTTCTTGCTGATTTGGTGACATACCACGCAGCGCGCATGTACCACGGGTATGACATCGTTTCTTCGTCGGCATTCCGCGTCACCCGGAACAGCAATCTCTATCTGCAGGAAGAGGAGTCGAGAAATCTGCTGGAATCGGTGCGCGCCGAACTGCACAACCGCCGCAAGGGCGATGCGGTGCGCATGGAAATTGAGAATGATGCCGATCCTGAAATCATCGAGCGGCTGCGAACCGTTTTCGAGTTAGAACCGTGGCAAGTGTTTCCGGTCAATGGCCCGGTAAATCTCTCGCGCTTGTTCAACATATTCGAGCAGACCGCGCGACCAGAATTGAAGTTCCGTCCCTTTTCCCCGCGCGAGTTGCGTTTGACGGCTAAGTCGAAAGATCTATTCGAAGAACTGCGGCGGCACGACGTTCTGCTCCACCATCCCTACGATTCCTACGATGCGGTGATTTCGTTCATCCAGTCCGCGGCGGAAGATGACCGCGTACTTTCGATCAAGCAAACGCTTTACCGGACAAGCGAACATTCGCTGATCGTTCCCGCATTGATGTCGGCTGCGGCAAGGAAAGAAGTGACCGCTGTTGTTGAGTTGAAGGCTCGCTTTGATGAGGCGTCGAATATTCGCTGGGCGCGTGACCTGGAAGACTCCGGGGTGCAGGTTTTTCACGGGCTGGTAGGACTAAAAACCCATTGCAAATTGTCATTGCTGGTGCGGCGTGATCCGGATGGAGTGACGCGGCAGTACGCACATCTCGGGACAGGCAACTATAACGCCGCTACTGCTCGCATTTATACGGATCTGAGCCTGCTGACGGCGGACCCGGAAATTACGGCCAGCGTGCATGATGTATTCAGTTTCCTGACCGCCTATGCGGAGCACCCAAGTTACGGGCCTCTGCTGGTGGCCCCGCTTGATCTGGCGGAAAAATGCTTGGCGTTGATCGACAGGGAGGCGGAGCATGCGCGCGAAGGGCGTCCAGCGCGGATCATCGCCAAAATGAATTCGCTGCTCGACAAGAACATCGTGCAGTCTCTTTATCGCGCATCGCAATCTGGGGTAGAAATTGATCTGCTCGTACGTGGAATCTGTTCGCTGCGTCCGGGGATTCGTGGAATTAGCGACCGGATTCGGGTGCGCAGCATTGTCGGACGGTTTCTCGAGCATAGCCGGATCTACTACTTCGAAAATGGCGGTGATAATGAGATTTATCTGGGAAGCGCCGATTGGATGCCGCGCAACCTGCACGAACGAGTGGAAGTACTGTTTCCGCTGAAGAATCCACTGTTGCGCGACCGCGTGCGATATGAGGTTCTGGCCGCATACCTGGCGGACAACTTGAAATCAAGGTTTCTGCAGCGCGACGGACGCTATCTGCGTCCATGGGAGTCGCCTCGCGGCAGGGGCGGCGCACCTCCTCGCGGATCGAATGCCTTCAATGCGCAGGAGTTCCTGATTTCCCTGTCTGAAGGCAGGGTGAATCTGGGAGACATCCCCGCGCCGATCGCGCGACGAAGTTCCACATCTTTGGTTCTGAGGAAATCATAAACGGCAATGTTTCTCTATTTTTTACGACATGCGAGCGCAGGCGAGCCGCTGAACAACCCGAAGAAGGACGAAAAACGGGGCCTGGACAAAGCTGGGATTGAGCAATGCGGATACATCGGACGCGCGCTATCCGCGTTGGGTGTTCAGGTAGAAGTGATTATTTCGAGCCCGCTGAAGCGATCCACTCAAACCGCCGCTCTGGTCGGGAACGAGATGGGCCATGAGGGCAAGCTGGTGCTGGAGGCCGCATTGCGACCCGAGGCAAGTTTCGCAGATTTTCAAAAGCTGTTACAGAAATACGCGCGCCAGGACTCAGTGATGGTGGTAGGACACAATCCGAATTTGCGCGAATTTCTGGGACGTGTGATTAGCGATAGCGGATGCGAAGCCACCATCGAGCTGAAGAAGGGTGCGGTTGCCAAAGTGGAGATGCGACGCAACTCCGGATCGCTCAGCTGGTGCATCACGCCGAGAATTCTACGCACACTTCACGCGGCCGCCACCGAGAGCGCGCGGCCAAAGACCTCGCGGAAATAGTCCCGGTCTTTTTCGATCGCCCAGAGCTCCAAGTCTACGCTAGCGCGGCTTCGAGGAATGAGTTTCACCGACACCGCTCCATGTCGCGCGGAGATCGAAACCCGCGCGACAGAATGGCTCCTGCCCAGGTTCAACGCACGCGCGAGACGAAGCAGAAGCGACGCCTTGGAGACATTTTGCTGCTCGCCAGGCATTAAAGCGTCCATCGGACCGTCGCCGGGCGAAGGCCTCGATTTTCCGAGGTAACGCGCGATCCCGGCGATGATGCGGCGTTGTTGAGGCGTATATCCCAAGATTTCCGAGTTCGAAATAATGTAGTAGGTGTGACGATGTCGGCCGTTGCGGTTTACGTAGTCCCCAACTTCGTACAGCATGGCCGCAGCGGAGAGCCATTCTCGGTAATCAAGCGGCAATTGGTGGACGCGTTTCAGCGCCGAAAAGAGTTGGAGCGCGGAGGCTCGAACCTCCATGGCATGGTGCAAGTCAACGCGATAGTGTTCGACGGCGCGCTTGATCGATTCCCATCGCTCGGACTCGATTTGGCGGCCTGAACGCGTGCTGCGATCGTATTCGGCAGCCATCTGGGCAAGAATGCCGTCCCGTAGGCCTAGCGGGGAATAACGAAAACCTCGCAGATGGCACCGGTCGAGTAACTCGGCATACACAATTGCTCCGGCGCAAATAATTTCCGCACGCCGTGGTCCGATGCCTGGGACTTTTCGTCGCTGCTCGAGTGGCAAGCGTGTAATCTGCTTGACTATCCGCCGCATGTATTCGCGGGTTACGACGCTGGAAGCCTTTTCCTTCCTCGCGCGGGCAATGTGTCGGGCGACGATGGCCAGCGAGGCTGCGGTACCGGAGGTCGCGATTACCCCGCGAACGCGTGCAGAGCGGATTCGGTCCTGGATGCGAGCCATCTCGCGAATAACAAACCCGCGCAGCCGCTCGAGCTCTCCTTTACGCGGGGGATCATGGCTCAGAAATTCATCCGTCAAACGGACGGCCCCCAGCGGCAGGCTAACGGTGTCTCGAATCTGGCCGTGGCGTGAGACGGTGAGCTCACAACTTCCGCCCCCCAGATCGACGAGCAAGACTGGATCGGCACCCACGCGGCCGCTCGAGACAATGCCGAGGTGGATAAGGCGGGCCTCTTCCAAGCCGGATATGATTTCGACGTTCCAGCCCGTTGCCGAGCGTACCCATTCGAGGAAGGCGCGTGAGTTACGAGCGTCACGAAGTGCTGCAGTCGCGACAACCCTCACCGATTCAGTCCCCCATTCCTGGGTGGCGCGATGAAAGCGGCGTAGCACCCGAACGGTCTCCGACATCGACTCAGGAGAGAGCAGACCTCCCCCGAAAACACCTTCGCCCAACCGCGTGACCTCGCGATCTTCGTGAACTTCCTTAAGGCGGCGACCTTGCAGTCGGGAGATTTTCAGGCGTACCGAATTAGAGCCAATGTCGACGGCTGCGAAAGATGGCATGGTGGCGTCTATTCCACTCATCTCACAAGCGCGCACTCGAGTGCAACCGGAAATCACGGTCAACTGGAATAGTCAACTCGGATTAAGCTAAGTCTTGATATGGGAACAATTCAGGCATTGTTTTAACCGATTTGTAACAACCCTTTGATAGTCTCCGAAGGAATGTCTAACCAAGCCCTGCCCCGGCCGCACTTTACACCTCCGGAACCGGATAGGGCGTCGAAGGCGAGCCTGAAAGTTCAAGCCAACGCGGCGCCTCTGTTGCAAGGTCGGGTCAGCGAAGTTCCAGATATCGCGTTCGGGTGGTTGATGCGTCTCTGCGGAGTTGCCGTGGTCGCATTGCTCGCTCTAATTGTCTACGAGCTGGTGCAGGGATCGCAGCTTTCGTGGCACGCGTTTGGTTGGAAGTTTTTCGGTCGGACCGATTGGAATCCGGTCGAGGACCAGTACGGCGCGCTACCATTCATTTACGGCACTCTTCTTTCTTCCATTCTTTCCCTCGTGATTGCGGTCCCTCTATCGGTAGGCGTCGCCGTGTTCATTACCGAGATGTGTCCAGTATGGCTGCGCGGGCCACTTTCATTCACAACGGAATTGCTGGCGGCAATCCCCAGTGTGATTTATGGACTGTGGGCGATTTTCATGCTGGTGCCGCTGATCCGGAATTATGCGGAACCATTTCTGGCAAGCACTTTCGGGTGGACTGGACTCTTTACCGGGCCACCGTACGGAATTGGAATGCTGGCGGCAGGAGTGATTTTGGCCATCATGATCATCCCAATCATTTCCTCGATTACGCGCGAGGTGTTGTCGGTGGTCCCGCAACACCAACGGGAGGGCGTGCTTGCCCTCGGCGCGACGCGCTGGGAGATGATCCGGATGGGCGTTCTGAGAAACGCACGCGCAGGCATCGTCGGCGCCGTCATCCTTGGACTCGGTCGCGCGCTAGGCGAAACGATGGCAGTGACAATGGTGATCGGCAACCGGCCTGAAATTGCTAAGTCACTGTTCGCGCCGGGTTACACCATGGCCAGCGTTCTTGCCAATGAATTCAGTGAAGCGACGGGCGACCTGTATCTTTCGGCGCTAATCGAAATTGGACTCGCGCTGTTTCTTGTGACGATTGTGGTGAATGCGCTGGCACGCATCATGGTGTGGAGCGTAACTCGAGGACAGCCGGCAAAAGCCATTGCCTGATATGAATGCCAATTCGCTCGCGGTGCAGATTCCACCTATCAGCATGCGCCGTCAAATTACCGATCGCATGATGACCGGTATTGCTCTTTTGACGGTAGTTTTGGTGCTGCTGCCGCTGTTTGCGATCTTCGCCTACCTCGTCTATCGCGGCATTGGATCGATCAACTGGGCATTTTTGACGCAGACTCCAAAGCCAGTGGGAGAGCCGGGGGGTGGAATGGCGAATGCCATTATCGGCTCGGTGGTGATTCTGGGCATCGCAAGTCTTCTCGGGGTTCCATTCGGGATTGGTGCGGGGATCTATCTCGCCGAATATGGCCGCAATCGTTACGGCGACCTGGTGCGTTTTGTATCCGATGTGTTGAATGGCGTGCCGTCGATCGTGATCGGAATCGTCGCTTACGGTCTGGTGGTACTACGGCAGAAACACTTCTCGGCGTTGGCCGGCGGCGTGGCTTTGGCCATCATGATGGTACCGACCATTGCGCGCACGACAGAACAGATGCTGTTGCTCGTGCCGCAGGCGATTCGAGAAGCTGCCTACGGTCTGGGAGTATCGCGCTGGCGGACGACGATCTCAATCACGCTGCGGACGGCGACTTCGGGCGTTATTACGGGCGTGATGCTGGCCTTCGCACGTGTTGCGGGCGAAACGGCGCCGCTGTTGTTCACGGCATTCGGCAATCAGTTCTGGAATTTGGATATTAACCAACCGACGGCTGCGCTATCGCTGCAGATATTCACGTATGCGATTTCACCTTTTGACGAGTGGCACCGACAGGCTTGGGCGGGCGCGCTGGTTCTGATCGTATTGATCGTCGGGGCAGTGGCTGCGGTACGGATTGCCGTCAGACACGGCACGTTGGCAGGAGCTTAGCGATTTATGGGCGTGGGAATCAAAGTCGAGCACCTGAATGCCTTCTACGGCAAGACTCAATCGTTGTGGGATATCAACCTTGACGTCCTGGCGAATCACGCGACGGCGTTAATTGGGCCTTCAGGATGCGGAAAGTCGACATTCATCCGATGCCTGAACAGGATGCATGAGACAATTCCCGATGCGCGAGTCGAAGGTGCCGTTCACATAGGTGAACTCAGCGTTTACAACGGGACGTCGGCTACGCAGTTGCGGAGACGAGTCGGAATGGTGTTCCAGAAGCCGAATCCATTTCCTACGATGTCGATTTATGACAACGTGGCGGCGGGTCTGAAGCTTAATGGTTTCCGCAATCGGAAGAAGATTGATGAGGTTGTCGAGCGATCGCTGAACGGCGCGGCTCTGTGGACGGAAGTCAAGGACTCGCTACACAAGAAATCAGGCGCCAGCCTCTCCGGAGGACAGCAGCAGCGTCTCTGCATTGCACGGGCATTGGCCGTCCAGCCCGAGGTCTTGCTGATGGACGAGCCCTGTTCGGCGCTTGACCCGATCTCGACCGGCAAGATCGAGGAACTGATTTTTCAGCTAAAAGAGCAGTACACGATCGTGATCGTCACGCATAATATGCAGCAAGCGGCCCGCGTGGCGGAATTTACGGGATTCTTTCTACTTGGGAAATTGATCGAGTTCGATAAGACCGAGAAGGTATTCACGAATCCGTCAGACAAGCGGACGGAAGACTACGTAACAGGCAGGTTCGGATAATGGTTCGCACGCGTTTTCAGCAGGAGATGGAAGAACTGCGGGAGAAGCTGCTCCGCATGGGCGGACTGGCGGAGCAGGCAGTGGATCGCGCGTGCCAGGCGTACTCGGAACGCGATCTGGCACGCTGTCAGATGGTCCTGGAGAACGAGAGCCTCATCAACGCCGCCGAGCGAGAGATCGATGAACTGGCATTCGACATCCTAGCCACCCAGCAGCCGGCAGCGATCGATCTGCGTTTTATCTTGGCTGTGACCAAGATCAACTCTGATCTCGAGCGCGTTGGCGACCAGGCGGTCAACATCGCTGAACGCGTTATGGATCTCATCGAACTTCCGGTGGTCGAGTTGCCGGTCGACATCGCACGCATGGCAACCGCCGTTGGAGCCATGGTGAGACGTGCGTTGGAATCGTTCGTAGAAGGTAAGGCCGAACTGGCGCAGGCCGTGCTGGAGATGGACCACGTGGTCGACCGGATGCGCGACGAAGCTTTTATAATGCTCGTGCGCAAGATGAACGAACAGCCGCAAGTTACTCAGCAAGCGCTGGATGCGCTTTTGGTGGCACGCAACTTGGAGCGCGTGGCAGACCATGCGACGAACATCGCCGAAGACGTAATTTTCTGGGTGCGTGGAGCCGACGTTCGCCATCACGCGCAGGAACTCGCGGCCGCTCAGCCGCAGCCCACGCCAGAACAATAACAGCCCGTCAAGATCTGAGATTCCTGCTGCGCTACAGTCGCAATCAGGAACTTCTGTTGCTTGTTTCTTGTTGCTAGTTTATTGTTCCGCTCGTTCCACCTGCCGGAATACCAGAAACTGGAAATCAGCAACTGAAGCTGTCTCTTAGACATGAGCAAGCCATTCCGCGTCTTTGCTACCTGCGACATCGGCGATTCACTCAACATACTTCGCAACAAGGGATACGAAGTCGAAGTTTACCCAGAGCCGGAAGCGCCCCCTAAAACCCTGATCATCGAGAGAGTGAAGTCGGGCATTGATGGCCTGATTACGACCCTGCGGGATCAAATCGACAAAGAAATCTTCTCGGCGGGCAGAGGGACATTGAAGGTGGTGGCGCAGTATGCGGTTGGGTTTGACAACATCAATCGCGCGGATGCAAATGAGTTCAAGATTCCATTCACAAATACGGCCGATGTGCTCACCGAGGCGACCGCCGAATTCGCTTTCTTCCTGATGGGCATCTTGGCGCGGAAGATGCGGCCTGCCGAGCACCTGACAAGGGAGAACCGCTGGGGCTTCTGGCATCCATACTTGCCATTCTTGGGCGACGAAGTCACCGGAAAGACCATCGCCGTGATCGGTACTGGCCGCATCGGACTAGCGATGATCAAGAAATGCGACGGGTTCGACATGAACATTCTGTGCTTCGACCCGGCGTATGAAAACCGCGACTATATCAGGGGAATCCGGGAATTGAAGGACCTCCGTTTTCGGCATGGAATGTGCCATGAGAAAACATGGATCCGTTATACGACTCTGGAAGACGCGCTGCGCACTGCCGACTACATCAGTCTTCATGTCCCGTTGCTGCGCGAAGGTGAGAGTGCGACTCCGACTTATCACTTGATCAATGAAAAGACGCTTCGACTGATGAAGCCGACCGCAATGCTGATCAATACGTCGCGCGGGCCGGTAATCGATGAAAGGGCATTGGCGCGTGCATTAAAGGAAAACTGGATTGCTGGCGCGGCGCTCGATGTGTACGAGAAGGAACCGTTGCCCGCGGACTCGCCGCTGCGGGATCCTGCGATTGAAGATCGCTGCCGTCTCCTTCCGCATTTCGCGAGTGCGGCCCGGATCACGCGGCTCTCTCCGGATCCGAACAAGGGCATGGCTGGCCGTTGTGTTCAAGGATTGATCGATGTACTTGAAGGAAACTACGACGGAGACATTACGAAGATGCCATACGTGGTTAACAAAGAGGCGTTCGCAAAGTAGTCCCGTTGGGGACACATGTCCTTGTCCGCACGCAACTCCGCCTGATACTCTCCCCCTTCACAATTCCTATGAAACTTACGACGGCTGTCCTCGTCTTTTTCTCTGCTATTGCGTGTTCTGCCCAAATCAACCAAACCTCGCAACTCAAGATTCTGCCCGCTCCGAAGGAAGTGAAGTTGGGAAATGGCAAATTCGTCGTCCGTTCGACAACGACCATACTGATCAATGAACCGGAAGACCGTACCGCGGCCGAGACGCTGCAGGAGGAAATCCGGGAGCGCACAGGAATGAAGCTTGCGATTGCGAAGGTCTCTGAAGGTCCGAAAACGCCTGGACATATTTCTCTGGGAAGGCTGACAGATCGCGGGCCACGAGGATATCTCGATTCTCAGCATATCGAAATGGAGAAGGATCTCGGCGAGGAAGGATACGTGGTACAAGTCCGTGAATCTGGAGTTCTTGTGGCCGGGAACACGGGGCAAGGAGTTTTCTACGGGGTTCAATCCTTGCGCCAACTGTTCCACGCGGATGGCAAGTCTTTGGCTGCGACAGCACTAGTGATTCGCGATTGGCCCAGCATGCGATGGCGCGGAGTCCATGACGACATCAGCCGCGGCCCAATACCGACTCTCGCGTACATGAAGAAGGAGGTCCGCACACTGGCTGAGTACAAAATCAACCTCCTGGGGCTATACATCGAACACGTCTTCGATTATCAAACACAATCGCTGGCTGCACCCAAAGAAGCCGCACTGACTCCCGCGGAATTGAAAGAGCTGATCGACTACGCAAAGAATTACTACGTGACGATTCTTCCGGAACAGCAGGCCTTTGGCCATTTGCATCACTTGCTGAAATACGAGATCTATTCCGACCTCGCTGAAACGCCGCACGGGCACGTGCTCACGCCAACGAATCCGAAAACCTACGAGTTTATACGGCAGCTCTATGGGGAGATTGTGCCGATATTCCCTGGTCCTTTCTTTCATATCGGTTCGGATGAGACTTTCGAACTCGGACAGGGCCGGACGAAGGCGCTTGCTGACCAGGAAGGGCTTGGACGCGTGTACCTCGAGCATCTGCAAAAGGTTTTCGAGATCATGAAGCCCTACGACAAGCAGCTGATGTTTTGGGGTGACATTGCCGTGAAGTATCCGGAACTGCTGAACATTCTGCCCAAGGACATGATTGCGGTTCCGTGGGACTACGATCCGAAGCCGAGCTATGAAAACATCGTCGTGCCTTATCGAAATGCTAGCCTCCGAGTTGTCGTCGCACCGGGAGTGAACAATTGGAATCAGATCTGGCCGAATTTCGAGGCGGGATATGTGAACATACGGAACTTCATTCGCGACGGGCAGAAGAATGGCGCGATTGGAACGCTGAATACGACCTGGGACGATGATGGCGAAACACTCTTTGACATGACATGGCCCGGTCTTGTCTTTGGGGCGGCCGCGAGTTGGCAGCCTGGCGAGTCGAGTATCGAAGAATTCAGCAGCAGCTACGACTGGGCTTTCTATCGGAACGAGGATCGCACCTTCGGGGAAGCCATCAACCAATTGAATCGGCCGCATGTGCTGCTGGCAAGCGCTGGAATTCAGCCTAGTACCGATGATCTTTTCTGGAGCGATCCATTCACCGAAGGTGGCGCTTCGCTGGCGGCTAAGGCAATGCCGATCTCTCACGAATTTCGGACCAGTGTCGAGCAGGCGCTTGCGTCTCTTCTCCGCAATAGGGGACGAGCGGCTTTGCATCCTGAAACCGTCGACGACATGATCTTTGCAGCCTGGCGGTTTGACGCGCTGGGAATGAAGTTTCAGTACACCGCCGAGATTAATCGTTTCTATTGGGATGCGTATCTCAACCAGTCTGATGCCGAGCGCGTGAGCCGTGATTTCGAGGAAATCACCGCGATCAATGCGCGGCTGGAAGACCTGCGCGACTCGACAACGCGGCTGCGGAAGATGTACGAAGAAGCGTGGCAGCGCGAGAACCGTCCTTATTGGCTTGGAAATGTGTTGGTGCGTTACGACAACCTGGCGTCCGAGATGCAGAGCAAAATCGTCGCCATGCGGCAGGCGCGAACGCAATACGACACGACCAAGGCACTGCCGGCGCCGCAAGACATGGGACTCTACATGTGGCGACAGTAGAGCTGTAAGCCTCAAGCTACTAGCTACTGACGAACCTTTGACTACGATCTTCTGTAGACGTCAAAGAACTGGGCGATCTTCGACCACAAAATGTATTGCTTGTTACTGGAAGCACGCGGCGGCCTCGAAGCGCATTGCTAGGCTGATATGCTCATGGCTCACTGATGTTCTCTCATCGTACAAACTGGAATCTCACTCCCAACGCGTTCACACGGGCAATCGCAGAGGTGCGCGCTTCGGGGCAGAAGATACTCGACCTTTCGATTTCCAATCCCACACAGGCGGGAATCCAACCAGAGGCGGAGACCATTTTTGAAGCCCTCGCCAATCCTGAAGCTATGTTTTACGACCCGCAACCTCACGGACTATTGAAGTCTCGCCGCGCCGTGTGCCAGTACTATCGCGAGGCACACGATGTATTCGATGTCGACGCCGAGAGGCTTTTTCTGACCTCGAGCACGAGCGAAGCTTATAGCTATGTATTTCGGCTGCTGGCTAATCCAGGAGACGAGATCATGGTGCCGAAGCCGAGCTATCCGCTATTCGAATTTCTCGCCGATCTCGCCGACGTGAAGCCGGTGCCTTATCTGCTCGTCTACGATGACGGATGGCAGATCGATTTCGATTCGCTCTACAAGGCGGCGAGCAAACGGTCGCGGGCAGTCATTTTGGTCCATCCCAACAATCCAACGGGATCGTATGCGCGCGAAGATGAAATAATCGCACTAAGCACTTTTGCACACGACTACGAACTCGGCTTGATTGTGGACGAGGTTTTTCTCGACTACGCGCACGATGGAGCGCCGAGACCATCCTTCGTTTCGAATAAACAAGCACTCACCTTCACGCTGAGCGGTATCTCTAAAATCTCCGCGCTGCCGCAGATGAAGTTGGCATGGCTGGCCGTGAGCGGGCCGAACGATCGGGTAGCGCCAACGCTGGGAAGACTGGAGGTGATTGCCGATACATATCTTTCGGCGAGCGCGCCGGTTCAACTCGCGGCGCCGACAATGCTGGAACAACGTAAGCGCGTGCAGGCTCTTCTGCTAGACCGCCTGCGAGTGAATCTCAGCGAGCTTGACCGTCAGCTGGCGAGACATCCCGCTTGTTCACGGTTGCAGGTCGAGGGCGGCTGGTACGCGATCGTGCGCGTGCCTGCCATTCAGAACGATGAAGAGCTTGCGATTGACCTGGTGCGCAAGATGGGGGTGATCGTTCATCCAGGGCACTTTTACGATTTCAACGCGGAAGGCTATCTGGTGTTGAGCCTGATTACGCATCCAGAAGACTTCCATGAGGGCCTAGGTCGGGTGATGCAAGTTGTTTCCAGTTAACCACACTTCATGCCTGCGGCCATCCCGGAAGCTGGTATCCTGTTGCGCCGTCAAGTATGGGGAGGATTCATGTCGATTACCCGTCGGGGATTTCTTGGCTCGGCTGTGGCAGCATCGTTGGCTGGCAGTCTGCAAGGGCAGGAGAGTAGCGAGGCTTCACGAAACGCGCAGACGATGCATGCTGCGAAACGACCGATTATCATCTCGGCCAAAAACGGATTCGACTATCTTGAAGACGCCTTTCTGTTCCTGAAGGCCGGGGGAGATACGCTGGATGCGGCGATTCGGGTGGTCAAAGGACCGGAAGACGATCCGAATGACGATACAGTCGGCTTGGGAGGATTGCCCAACGAAGAGGGCATAGTGGAGCTTGATGCCTGCTGTATGCACGGACCGTCGCGCCGCGCTGGGTCGGTTGGGGGGGTACGCAACATCAAGAACGTCTCGCTCGTTGCCAAGGCCGTGATGGAGCACACGGGGCACGTAATGCTGGTGGGCGAAGGAGCTGAGCGATTCGCAGTCGCGATGGGATCGTCGCGCGAGAACCTGCTGACCGAGCGCTCGCGGAAAATATGGCTGCTATGGAAGGAATTCCAATCGTCGAACGACTGGTGGGGGCCTGGGATGGCGTCTCCGAATTTTCAGTTCCCGACGTTGCCCTCACGCACCGAGGTCTGGAAGGAGCGCGTTCGGCAGCTTGAACAGCGTGCCGCGAACCTCGGCATCGAGCCGGAATACCGCGAGTTTGCAGTCCGACGTGTGTTGTTTCCACCAACCGGGACAATTCACTGCTCGACGCTCAGCGAAAAAGGAGAGATCTCGGGAATTACGACCACGAGCGGGCTGGCCTTCAAAATTCCAGGGCGATGTGGGGATTCGCCGATCATCGGTGCCGGGTGCTACACCGATCAGGATGTGGGTTCAGCAGGAGCGACGGGCAGCGGGGAAGAGAACATCAAAATTGCTGGCGCTCACACGATTGTTGAGAACATGCGCCACGGCATGTCGCCGCAGGAAGCTGGAATGGACGCTTTGAAGCGGATTGTGCGCAACTATAACAATGACATGAACAAGATCAAGTACATGGATATGACTTACTACATTCTGCGTAAAGACGGGGCTTACGCCGGAGTCTCCTTGTGGGAGGGCTACACGCCCACGAATCCGCACAAGATTGCCGTGCACGACGGTACGCGCCGGTCGGAGAAGACCGTAGCCTTGTTTAAGGGAAGCTCGCAGGAGTGGCCGCCCATGCCGACTGTCCCCAAAGACCTCTCCGAGGATTCTGAGTACCTCAAGTAGAAACTAATTATTGTTGGAAGAACTCTCCCATTGAGGGAGCCGTCGAAGCCGCTCCGGGAAGGTCGGAGACGCGCAGGGCGGTGAGTGTGAGGGCCAGCAGGCTCTGATGTTGAAAGAAGGTCGTAGATTGCAGCCCTGAGTTTGCGTTGCCGCTGATAACTATTGTCGCAATGTGGCCTCCCCCGTGGGCCATATCGACGTCGTCACCCTCGTCGAAAGTAACGATCAGCAGTCCACTGCTCTGAAAAGCAGAATTGTTCAAGACCGGCTGAATCGTCGATTGCAACCACGCATCGATTTGCACGATTTTGTCGTTGTTCGCGCACGTGCCGCCATCCGGACAGTTGTGTCCGTCGTGAATCGCGTTGGGAACGATGAATGCATAGTTTGGCAGAGTGTTGCTCGCGAGGTCGCTTCCCAATTGTGACGCCGGCACAAGGTTTGCAGCCTGTGCAGGATCGTTCAAGACATCGGATAGGTAAGAAAACGGGTTGTGATGGCGAATGTACACGCCAGAATCTTGGCCCACATAGCCGACACTGGGAATGCTCTCCGCATAACACCGCCATGATTTCCCGGCGTTCACAAGGGCATGGACAATGTTGTCTTGCGTGACCGTGCCGCTGAAGTCATCGTTGGTCGCGATTGTGGCGCCGACCGTCAGCATGAAGTAGTTTGGGAGCGAAGGGTGAGCGTTTGCAAAGTAGTTGGTCGCGAGTGCATAACGCGATGCGAGACTATTCAAAAACGGCGCTGCTGGGTTCCCGATCACATTCTCGTAGCTCTGATTTTCTTCGATCACGACGAGAACGTGATCGAATTGAGGGATGCCGCCGGAGTTGCCGGGTGAAGGAGTAGGATTCATAGAGCTTCCGCCACAGCCGAGTGCAGCCAATATCGGCGGCAGAGAAATTAATAGGGCGAGAGCTTTCGGTAGAGACACTTGAACACTTCGCATCGCGTATGCTTGGAAGACACTAGTAGTTTTTCAGTTGCATCGCTGGAACGTCTCGCTGACGAAATGATTTGTCGTATAGACTCCATTTGCAGTTCCAAACCGGGTGTACAATGGGCTCGTAAGGACCGAAGCTTCACGGGATCTTCTGCCCGCGTCCGAGGCTCTCATGAACGTTCATGTCAGTTATAAGGTCCGAAAAACTCCAGACATCGAAACCGAAATCAACCACCAGACTGAAAAGCTTAGGAAGAGACTACAGGTCTTCAGGCCGGAACTGGTGCATCTGAAGGCGATAGTGGAGCAGAACTCGGCTCGAGAAGGGACCGTGGTCTCTCTGAATCTCCGCTTGCCCTCCGGGCAGCTGGCGGCGCAGCAGAACGCCACGAATGCGACTTCGGCTGTGAAGAGCTCGTTTGACGAGCTGACCAAGCAGATCACGCGGCACAAGGAGCTGCTTCGCTCGAGTCATAAGTGGCGCCGTGTGCGACGAGGTGCTAAGGAAACTCGGGAATTCGGGGTTCCATTTGAAAAAACGCTAGCGGCGGTGATCCCGCCGACTATTTCGGCAGACGACATCCGTTCGTACGTCAATGTGAATCTCTCGCGCCTCGAACGTTTCGTGGAACGGGAACTCTATTTTCGCCATGCCTCCGAGGAGCTGCCGGAAGACGGCATATTGACCCAGGAGGTCATCGATGAGGTCGTGGCCAGGGCGCTTGGTGACGTCGATCGGCCGGAAAAACTCGCACTCGAGCCGTGGTTGTACCGGCTGGCAATGCAAACGATGGACGAAATGGCGATGCCGAGCGACGAATCAGGCTCGATTCGTTTGCAGGACAGTCGTCGCCGGCAAAACGTTTCGGCCAGTGACGAGGTTGCTCTCCAGTACCATCAGTCCGACGAAGGTTGGACTCGGGAAAGCACGATCGCGGACCATCGCGTAACCACTCCCGAACAGGCCGCTTATTCCGATGAGATGATTGCGCTCGTCCAGGCTGCATTGCGTGGCGCCGACCGCACCGACCGGGAGGCGTTTCTCCTGTACGGAATGGAGGGCTTTTCTCTGGCGGAAATTGCCGCAATCACCGGACGCCATCCCGAGGCCGTGCGCGACTCCATTCAGCGGGCGCGCGAGCGGATACGCAAAGTACCTTCGGTCGCGAATGAATTCCACAAACAAGTAGCTACAAGAACTCGAGCCTGAGCATCTCAATTTTAGGAGATCAGAGATGATGACCCGGGATGAACTTCGCAATCTAGCGGCTTTCTATGCTGACGAAAAAACTGGAGCCACTGCAGTTTCCTTTTATTTTCAGCCCGATATTCCGCAAGATCGCTCCCATCGCCGGGAGGCGATTGTCGCTAAAGACGTCGTCAAACAAGCGCTCAAAGATGCGGTGGCAATGCGCAAGAACGGCGCTCTTCATGCCGATTTGAACCGCATTCAGGAATTGACGGAAAGTTTGCGCGGCCAGCCCCGCGGACGCGCGGTTTTTGCCTGTTCCTCGCAGAAAATGTGGAAGGAATATGACCTGCCCGCGCGTCTCGACGGAACGAAGATCTATATCCAGCAACGCTTTCAGCTCAAGCCGCTCGCGATGCTGCTGGGAGCGCATCCTTCACTCTGTGTGGCAGTAACTGACCGCCAGCGAGCCCGCATTTTCGATTTGCGTCTGGATGAACTACACGAAGAAGGCGCCATTGTGCACATGCTCTCCCGTAGCGCAAGCAGCTACGGATACAACGGCTACGATGCAGGGCATGCCGAGCGGCGCATATCGGAAGAAGCTTTACAACATTTCAAGGCCGTCGCCGAGCGACTTCGCTGGGACCTTGAAAAAGGAATATGGGAGAAACTTATTGTCGGATGCCATGACACGAACTGGCCGGAATTTGAGGCGCAGCTTCATCCTTACGTGAGGCAGCGAGTGATCGGCCGCTTTTCGGCAGATGTAGCAACGGTGGGAAACGAGGAGATCCGACAACGATCGGACGCAATTCTCAAGAACTGGATTGCGGAGAGCGGACGAACCAAAGTTGGAGAAGCGATTTCATTCGCCAAGGCGAACGGTCGTGGTGTTACCGGGTTGCGGCGCGTGCTGCGAGCTTTGGAAACAGGAGAAGTGCAGGCGCTATTTCTCGCCGACAATTATTCTGCGCGGGCTGTAGAGTGCATGCATTGCGGGCATCTGGATGCTCATCTTGTACGCGCTTGCGTGGTCTGCGGTCACGAAACTCGCGAGGTGGCTGACGTTTGCGACGCGATTATTCCGCTGGCAATACGTAGAAATATTGAGACGTACTATCTGAAAGGTCATACGGAGTTGGATCAGGCTGGCAATATTGCCGCACTCCTGCGGTTCCGTGCCGATCAGAGCCGGTCAGGCGAAATCGCTGCCGCATCGTAAAATCAGTTCCAGGCCTTTGACTTCTCAGTTTCCCGGGTTGGTTTGTCTCGGAACCGAGATCAAGGGACTGAGAGCGGAGTGATGATCCACGAAATCCTGCCTGTCGGCCCTTTGCAATGCAACTGCTCAATCATCGGCGATGAGATCACGCGCGAAGCCATGGTCATCGATCCAGGAGACGAGATCGACGAGATCGTGGCCATACTTAAGAAACACAAACTCAAAGTTAAGCAGATCGTTATCACCCACGCCCACATTGATCATGTGGGCGGTGCGATGAAGCTACGGGCGTTGACCGGAGCGCCGATTCTTCTCAACCAAAACGACTATGCTTTGCTGAAGATGCTCGACGTGCAGGCAACCTGGATCGGGATGGAGTCGCCTGGGCCAGTCGAGATCGAGGCAAGCCTCAATCATGACGAAACGCTTCAGGCTGGCTCCCTCCGGGCCAGTGTCATGCACACGCCAGGGCACACCGAAGGTAGCGTTTGTCTCTACTTTCCCGCAGAGAAGTTGCTGATCGCGGGCGATACCTTATTTGCAGGAAGTATCGGGCGCACCGACTTACCGGGAGGATCGTTTGAAAAGATCCTGCGCTCGCTACATCAACGAGTGCTGGCTCTTCCGGATGAAACTGTTGTGGTGCCCGGGCACGGTCCGAAAACCACGATTGGCGACGAGCGGGAAGGGAATCCGTTTTTGAACAGCAGGTGAGAGGAAGGCGAGCGATTGTTAAAGGCCACAGGATCGCTCCAGACTGTTCCTGTGACCTGTTGCCCGTATTATTTCTGGTTTGGATTCTGAGCTGGCGTTGCGGGCGTCGGAGTCGGTTGCGCGGGCTTGTTGCTCGTCTGGGATTGCTTCACGTTGGAAAGCACAGACGAAGGACCTGCACGTCGCGAGGCGCTGATCGAAAGAGTGATCGACGTGAGCATGAAAATGACGGCCGACCAGGTAGTGGCACGCGAAAGGGCAGTGGCAGCGCCGCGGGGACCGAATGCTGTCTGGCTGCCCTGACCGCCAAATGCAGCCGCGAGATCTCCGCTCTTTCCGCTCTGAAGAAGCACCACGATAATGAGAAATAAACAAACAAAGACGTGAACCGCTGTTATCAGGTATATCCACCACATACGCAAAACTCCATTTGGGCCGCAGCCCCTATTTCCCTTTATTGCTCTTGGGGATCAAAACGATGGTGCGGAAGGGGGGATTTGAACCCCCACGCCTTTCGGCGCCACCCCCTCAAGATGGTGTGTCTGCCAGTTCCACCACTTCCGCACTGGCCCAATAATCTTCAGGGACAGTCGAAATTATAGCAGAGCACGCTGCTTGCCCTTGAGGGACGCGCCGCGTGGGTATTCAGGCGCGTCCCGAAAATGAATGGAGATTTAGAGGGGATCTGGTGGAAGCGGCGGCGGACCTTGTACGTCGATGTCGAAATCAGGCGGCATTGGACCATGAACCGACGCTCCGGTGCCAAACCCCTGCTTACGGAAGTAGATGATGTTGTCGCCATGCCCGTGATCGCCACGGATACTCTTTAACTGCCGCCACTGATCGAGACTCAGGACCTTGCGAAGGTCCAGATTCATGAACGTGTACTCGCGCTCAAGCTTTCCGCGAGCGGCCAGCACAAGGTCGACCTGCGATCCCACCTGGCCTTCGTCGGGAGTGTCGGCGTCGAGCAGAGCCTGCAGCTTCAGATCCTGTTTTTCCATTTCCGCGCCGTAATCAATCAGCTTCAGGCGATGATCAATGAACGTCTGATCGAGTTGCTGAATCTGGCCATCGGAGAGTTGCAGCTTTTTCGCGATTTCGGGGTCTCGCCACCACTTTCCCATTTCACCACGGATCATGACTCGGGTAGAGAACTTCTTCCCGTCGGGAGGTCTGGGAGGCGCTGGAGCAGCAGGAGTGCTCTGTGCGAAGAGTGTGCATGAACCGCCGAGGAGGACGGACAATAGCATAGTCTTAATTTGCATCGCGATACTCCTTGTGAGGATTCGAAATCTGATTAACGCCAAGCGAAGAATCTTCAGCGAGGGCCACCGGCGCGAGGGCGCGCGGAGTGCCCGCCGCCAAAGAACGCTCAATGGTTTGCAACAGTTCCTGATCGGGATCGACTTGCACATCTGAACGGGGTGCTGGCTGCCGGTCGGAAGGTGTATCGAGCAAGAGCGCCGCGCAAAAGGCAGCAGCCACCGCTACCAACGCAAGCCGTAGCCGCGGACGCCTCGCTGGTTCAGCATTCCGGAGGCGAGCCCGAATGCTTGCTTGCTGACGCGCCCAGAATTCATTTGAGCGATCGCCGAGTCGCAAAGCGTCATTGCGCAGGGAATTTCTTACGTTATCTGGCAACCCGAAATTGGATGAAAAATGATTGGGAATCATGACCTCACCATTGGACTTGCTCCCGCACGCGAGCAATCGCCCGGAAGAGTTGGGCTTTTACGGTCCCGGTGCGTAGGTTCAAAACGTCGGCAATCTCTTTCAGATCCATTTCCTCCACGAAGCGCAGGAGAAAAACTTCTTTCTGACGCGCCGAGAGTTCATCGACCACTCTCCATACGGCATCTAATTTCTCACGAGCAATCAGGCCGCGCTCGGGCGATGGCAGTTCGCATGGCGCCTCGTACACCGCAGCAAATGATTCGTCTTCGATTCGAAGCAGGCGTTTCCAGAAGCCGGCCCGGCGATTTCGGATATGATCTCGCGCTAGGTTGACGGCGATCCGGAGCAGCCAAGTTTGTACGCTACACGCACCGCGAAACCGTTCGCGGCTAGTGTATGCGCGGAGAAAACATTCCTGCGTGAGATTGTCGGCATCCTCGGGGTTCCGCACCATAAGGAGCAGCATGCGGAAGATGCGGCGCTGGTGCTGCTGGACGATCTGGTCGAAGTCCGAGGCGCTAATCTCGGTGAAGCCTTCGTCGACCCGCGCCGCCAACGCCGGAAGTGACATGCTCATCAGAGGTTTCTCGGCCCTAATGCTATGGACGAAATCCAAAAGATAAGGTTTACAACACGCCTGCGACGGCACCCTATCTGGATGGATGCGGGGAAGCACCTTCGGACAACGGGTTCCGCTCTAAAAAACTGGGCGATCGCGCAGATTCAGGACTCGATCGCCGTCGCGATTCTCTGGCTCGTAGGGCTGTGGATCATCGGTGTTCCGTGGGCGCCATTGTGGGCGGTGCTGGCGGCGCTGCTTCAGATCATCCCGCATCTCGGGCCAGTGCTCAGCCTGATCGGACCGGTTCTCGCGGCGTTCTTTCGCTGGGGATTCTCGGGGTGGGAGCACGCCCTGTATGTGCTGATCCTGTATGCCATTGTTGTGGTGATCGACGGATTTCTGCTGCAGCCCTACATCATGCGGCGGGTAGCGCGGGTGCCGATCTGGGCGTCCATCCTGGCGCCGATCGCTTTCGGAGTCATTTTGCCGTTCTGGGGCGTGTTGCTGGCGCCGCCAGTGCTGGCGGTGGTGTATGCGTACAGGGATCGCCAGAGACGTGGCACCTAAAGAAGCACGGTCCACCAGGCGAGTCAGGCCACTTTACTCTCGGTTCCCAGATTCAATAACGCCGCTCGCAAGCGAGGATGCCGCTCCGTCAATCGAAGATACTGCATTTCATCCCTCGCGGCCTTCGCACGGATAATCCGGATGAGGGCTTTCTTTTCGGATGTCGTCCACGAGCGCAGGCCGGAAGTCATGGCCAGCATTGGGGCGAAGTTTTCAAAAATAGTCCGCTCGAGATCGTCCCATTTCGTGCAGTCGACTCTCAGAATGCGTGCGACGGTCCGGCTCGTCGCCTCGCGCAGGCGTGTTGCGTCTCCGCCGAATTTCTCGGCCATGTGACGGTTCACCCGCAGGCCAATTTTGCGGGTCGAAAAGCGATCCCATGCGCCAACTTCCGCGCCCGGTAGCTCATAGAAAACATGCTCAGCGGCCAATCGCCTCAACGTGCGCGTGGGAGTGCGATATTTAGGGTTGGCCGCAATTTTCCGCTCTTCGCTTTCGACCAGTCCCACCAACTCGTCGCTGCCTGGGCGGAATCCGAGCTTGCGATAGAACCAGAACGCGCCCGACTCAATCGCCTCATCGTTGTCTTTGCCGAGCTGGTACGGATACACCGAGATGCAGCGCGCACCCATGTGCGCGCACAGGCAACGCAGAACCTGTGCGTAGATCCATCCGGCTTCGCCGCCGCGAAAGGTGTAAAAGGTGTTGAAACCGACCTCGATCCATTCGCACAGACCGATAGCCTCGATGTAGTTGATGGGCACGCCATTTTTGAGCGTAAACCCGGCGACATAGGCGCGCAGCGGCAGGCGGCGTTCGGGAGGAAGTCCCCAGAGGTGAATCACAGCGCCACGACCTATTTCGACGCGCACGACTGATGAAGGATCGCCGAGCGTGGTGCCGTAAAGTTCGCGGTAGCGCACGAGCATGATCTCGCGGATTGCATCGATAGCTGACTCGCCTTCACTGTGAGGAAGCCGTGTGAACCGCGGCGGCGGCGCAGCGAGCTCGTGTTCGAGCGAAACGGCACTGCGCGGAATCAAGGGCGCGTCGTGATAGAAAATCTTTTGGTTCGGCTTCCGCGTGGAAAAATAAGCCTCTCGAATCGTAGAGACACGGCGTGCCCCGCCTACCGTAGGTTGCCAGTTCCGTGTCCGCGTTACGCGCGAGTTTTCGAGCTTCCATCTCAACGGGATGCGAAGCGAATCGTAGAGTTCCGCCTTCTGCTGTGGAGAGAGCGACAGGCGATCGAAGCGGGCGATCAGCCACGGAAGCAGGTTGTTCCCACCGGCAGCCTCAATCCACACTCGCCACGGTGTGTCGGCCTCGACGAAAGCGTCGTCCTCGAGCAACGTCAGGAAGCGCGGGAGAGTCGCGGCCATCGCACGTCCTTCATCCCAGTTCTCCCAATCGATGTCGACCTGCAGGCCGAAGACTCCGGCGGGTGAGTTGTGCGAGACGGACACTCCTGTCCGCCTGCTTCGCCCCACCAGCCACCGTGCGAGATCGAAGCTGAGCGTGTCCGACATCTGTGTGCCCGAGATGCCAGACACTTCGAGGGGATCGAAAGCGTCCATGTCGGCGCCGGCTTGGCGCAGCGCCTCCACACGAGTGATGAATCTGTTCAGCAGCCGTTCCGCTTTGCGCAGGACGGCAGGCCTCTGCGGGAAGGCCCGGAGGAACATCAGAGCCTCATGAAAGCGAATGAGCGAAGGAGCGTCGGCGAAGCGAGCACGGTCGAGCTTGCCGAGAAGCCGAAGGATGCCCCTGGCTGGCGCTGGTCCGAACTCGTAACGTGCGTCTTCGAGATGGGAGAGCAGTCCGTCCAGAGATCGAGTGGGCATTCGAGATTCAACAGCCTACATGAATGCGGTGTCGATGGAATACCCCATGCTATAATCTGATATCGCTCGAACCGCTGTAAGTCGAGGCTATCCAGTGATCTCCTCCGCGGGCGAACCCGTAGGTCATAGAATCAGCGCAATTTAAGTTCTTTGGATCGAGGTATTCCTATGTCCGGCCATTCCAAGTGGGCCACAATCAAGCACAAAAAGGGCGCGCTCGACGCCAAGCGCGGAAAGATCTTCACCCGTCTGATCAAGGAAATTACGATGGCGGCCAAGGGGGGTGGGGGTGACCCCGATTCCAATCCGCGGCTGCGCACGGCGATTCTCGCTGCCAAGGCCGAGAATATGCCTGCCGACAACATCAAGCGGGCCATCCAGCGGGGCACTGGCGAACTTCCCGGCGCCACCTATGAGGAGTTCACGCTTGAAGGTTACGGCCCAGGCGGAGTCGCGATCCTGGCTGAGATCTCGACCGACAACCGCAATCGTACAGTGAGCGAAATTCGCCACGTCTTCGGCAAGAACAATGGCAATATGGCCGAGGCAGGCGCTGTCGCGTGGATGTTCCACAAGAAGGGCGATATCGTCGTGCCCAAGACCGCAGCCAAGGAAGACGACCTGATGAATATCGTCCTTGAGTCAGGCGGCGAAGACCTGAAGGATGATGGCGAGAACTGGGAACTTCTTACCGAGCCGTCGGCCTATGAAGCGGTCCTTGAGGCAGTCAAGAAAGCCGGTATCACGCCCGCGTCATCGAGCGTGGCGATGATTCCGCAGAACTACATCAAGCTGGAAGGGCAGCAGGCCGCGCAGATGATCCGCCTGGTAGAAGCCCTGGAAGATCACGACGATGTGCAGAATGTGCACGCCAACTTCGACATCGACCAGAAGGTGCTGGAAGAGGTCGCTGGCTAACTCGACGCATCAGAAATTCTAAAGCCGCCCTTGGTGGGCGGCTTTTGTTTTGGTGCCGTATTTTTCAGCCCGACATAGAGATCGGCCTGCGCCTTTTGCGGATCGGTCGAAGAGGAACTGTAAAGCTCATAGTCCGCCTTGTATGCGCGCTTGCCGCCCAGCAAATCCTTATCCTCGAGTGCCCAGACTTTCTGCCATGCAGTTGGAATTACTGACGATGGCGGCCCGATCTCGCTCGGCACGACGGCGTAATCCCCAGCAGGTATGGCCTTCAAGACGAGGCCGGCGGGCACCTGCGGTTGGCCCGTGACTTTGGCGCCGATCACGACGGTGTATCCGCCCATACGGTCGCGGGAATAATCGGTGTAGACGGCATACACACTCTGATCGGCTTTCTCGGGAATTTTGTCGAGGATGTGCTCGCTATAGAATCTCTGCCAGAGAGCGGGGATCACGCCCTCATCCGTCACCTCAGCTTCGCCGGTGGTGCGCACCTGGATACCGACGATCGAAAACGCATCCTGATGTACGGTTTTCGGAACGGTCTGAGCCATCGCAATAGAAATCATAGCGGCGAATGCAACGAACAGGACACGAAGAAGGCGCACGGATCCTCTTTCATTTAGTCAGAGAGTCAAGAGCAGAAGAATTGTAAAACAGCATGCTCAGGGACTTGGCGATCGAGCTACTCCGATCAAACGCGGTGACCATCATCACTTCCACTTCGTGCGCATTGCCAAATGGTCGGCGGGAATCGACGAACTTTTCAACACTGCAGTGGAAAACTTTGTGGAAAAGTAGGAAGTTTCTCTTGTAACGTTCTGTTAAAGAATCGTTTCTGCAATCTGCACTGCATCGGGTGCTAGCACTATCGTGGTGCATTCGCCGGCGTATATGTGACTGCAAGCCAATGAGAACACGCCTAGACAAGCTCCTGGTGGAAAGAGGGTTAACGCCGTCGCGTGAACGAGCGCAGGCCCTCATTCTCGCCGGAAAAGTCCTCGTCAACGAACAGAAAATCGAGAAGGCCGGAGCTGCTGTCGAAGACGACTCAGTGCTCCGTCTGCTTGGCGAAGACCTCCGCTACGTTAGCCGCGGTGGTCTCAAACTCGAGCGGGCGCTCGAACACTGGCACATCGACCTGAATGACAGAGTCTGTCTCGACGTGGGTGCCTCGACCGGTGGCTTTACGGACTGCATGCTGAAGCACGGCGCACGACGAGTGATTGCCCTCGACACGGGATACGGGCAGCTCGACCTGCGGCTCCGCAACGATCCGCGTGTGCGACTCATCGAGCGAAAGAACGCGCGCTACATGACTGCCGCTGAGCTGAACGCACCAGTAGACTTCGTTGCGATCGATGTGTCTTTCATCTCGGCAGCGCTGGTGTTGCCGGCGGTCGTGCAATCGGCTTTCGTCGGTTTCCGTTCGAGCGAATCGCGACAAATAGTCGTTCTCGTCAAACCACAGTTTGAAGTTGGCCGAAAACTGGTTGGAAAGGGCGGGATTGTGCGAGATGAGGCTCCACAGCACGGCGCAGTCCTAAAAGTCGAAACCACCCTTCGGAGCTTGGGTGGAACCGCCGCCACATGGATCGAGTCCCCTATTCTCGGGGCAGAAGGCAATCGCGAGTTCCTTCTATATGCCGAGTTTCTGCCCGAAAAGAAGCCGTGATTTACAATCGGTGGTCCGATGCCCGACCATCCCCAGAATCCCCGACCTAATTCTGTCGCGATCATCTCCAAGCCAGGCCGTCCCGAGCTAGCGCAGGTGTTGCCCGAATTGCATAAGCGTCTACTGGAGCGCGGTTACTCAGTGATCGTGGATCGGGAGAGCGAAGAATACTTCAAGGGGGCAGAGGTAGTGGATCGGTCGGAACTGGCAAGTCGCGCCCCGGAACTTGCCCTGGTGCTGGGCGGCGATGGCACGCTGCTCTCGGCGGCCCGCGCAGTCGCAAAGTCCGACACATTGATGCTTGCTGTTAACTTGGGAACTCTTGGCTTTCTGACTGAACTCGCACTGAAGGATCTCTATCCGGCGCTCGATGCGATCGAAAAAGGCCGCTATATGGTGGACTCACGGTCGATGCTTTCCTGTGCGCTGTTTCGATCGGGAAGCCTGGTTGGATCCTATGAAGCGCTGAACGACGTGGTTGTCAGCAAAAGTTCCATCTCGCGCTTAAATCATTTCGAGCTGTACGTGGACCTTGAATTCGTGTCGAGCTACAAGGCGGACGCGCTGATTGTGGCCACGCCAACCGGATCGACAGCGTACTCGCTGGGAGCCGGCGGACCGATCTTAAAGCCGGATGTCTCTGCGTTTGTCATCACACCCGTCTCGCCCCACGGTTTGACGCATCGTCCCGTGGTAGTTCGCGATTCGGTGGAGATCGAAATCCAAGTGAAGACCGGCGCCGAAGAAGCATACTTGAGTATCGACGGGCAGGTCGGTACCCCAATCCACGACGGCGATAGTGTTCAATGTCGCCGCGCTAAGTATTCCGCCAGGCTGGTGCGCTTCCAGAAAACATTCTTTGAAGTGCTGAGTACAAAACTGAAATGGGGCGAACGATAACAAGAACTCCGCTGATCGAGTCAGCTCCACGGGAAATGATCATGAAACGTCTCCTTCTCCTATTCCTCTTTCTAGTCGCGTCGATGGGCGCCATCTTCGCCCAAAGCAAGCCCGCTGCGGACTTGATTATTCGTAACGCGAAAGTCTGGACGGTCGATCGCTCGCATCCGGAGGCCGAGGCCGTCGCCGTACTTGGCGATCGCATCGTCGCGGTCGGCTCTAACCAGGATGTCGATGTCTGGCGTGGTTCAAGCACGAAGGTATTCGACGCAGCAGGAAAGCGGCTGCTGCCGGGCTTCAATGATTCGCACGTGCATTTTGAATCGGGTGGAGCACAACTGGACAATGTGCAGTTGAATGACGCGACAAGCCAGCAGGAATTTGTCAGACGGATTGCCGAGCGAGCAGCAAAAGGTTCCAGGGACCAGTGGATGCTGGGTGGAGATTGGGATGAAACCAAGTGGACGCCTGCTCAGCTTCCGACGAAGGAGCTGATCGACACCGTTACCCCCAATACTCCGGTGGCCGTCAGCCGCTATGACGGACACATGATTCTCGCGAATTCGTTGGCGCTGAAAGCCGCCGGAATCACGGCGCAGACCGCCGATCCGCCGGGAGGAGTGATCGTTCGCGACGCTCAGGGAAATCCAACCGGCGCCTTGAAAGATGCCGCCGCGGATTTGGTGTTCAAGGTAATTCCAGAGCCTACACACGATCAGCGGCGCCACGCAATCCAGCGGGCCATTGAGCACGCTTCGTCCTTGGGCGTGACCAGCGTTCAGAACATGAACCCGGACTACGCCGACATCGCCATTTACTCGGAATTGCTTGCCGAGGGAGGGTTGAATACTAGGATCTACGCCGCGCCGCTCATTACGCAGGTAGACGATCAAGCGAAGATCGGCATTAAGCGGGCATTCGGTGGCTCCTATTTACGGATTGGCGCGCTCAAGGCCTTTGCTGATGGGTCACTGGGCTCGGGAACAGCATACTTTTTCGATCCGTTCGTCAATCAGCCAAACAACCGCGGGATACTGTCCGATGAGATGCACCCGGTCTCGCTGATGCGCGACCGCATGATGAAAGCCGACGCGGTCGGCCTCCAACTTTGCACCCACGCCATCGGCGACGCTGGGATTTCTGCGATTCTCGATATCTACACGGAAATTGAAAAAGAGCACGGCCCATCCGACAGACGTTGGCGAATTGAACACGCGCAGCACATGGCGGAGAAGGATTTTGACCGCTTCGCGCAATTGCACGTGATCGCGTCGGTGCAGCCTTACCACGCGATCGATGATGGACGATGGGCTGAAGGTCGCATCGGCCACGATCGCGCGAGCCGAACGTATGCATTTCGCACATTCCTGAACCATGGTGTTCGCATTGCTTTCGGAACAGATTGGGACGTCGCTCCACTCAATCCTATGCTGTCGCTCTACGCCGCGGTCACGCGCGCCACGCTCGATGGTAAGAATCCCAATGGATGGTTCCCCGAGCAGAAGCTGACCATCCAAGAAGCCATTGAGGCGTACACGATGGGGTCGGCTTATGCGGAATTTCAGGAGAACGAGAAGGGCTCGATTGCTGCGGGCAAACTCGCGGACATGGTGCTGCTGAGCGACGATGTGCTAAGCATCGATCCCGTGAAGATCCGCGATGTGAAAGTGCTGAAGACCTGGTTAGGCGGAAAGTTGGTGTACGACACGGACGGCGCCAAACGGTGAAGAACGTGACCGAACTGCATCCAGGAATCACGGAGCGATTCTTCGATACGGGCAAAGTGAAATTGAACTATGCCGAAGGCCCGAACAACGGGCCGCAGCTCGTTCTGCTCCACGGACTCGGCCGACGATGGCAGGTATTCCTGCCGCTGATTCCAGCGTTAAGCCTGCGATGGCAGATCTTCGCGCCCGATTTTCGTGGACACGGAAATTCGGCCCGCGTCGATAAGGGGTATCGCGGCCAGGACTACTCCGATGACGTGACTTGCTTCTTGCGTGGTCGGATTTCCGCGCCAGTCGTGCTGTTCGGACACTCGCTTGGCGGCATGGTGGCAATGTGGATCGCAGCCCATCATCCAGAACTTGTTCGGGCACTCATCCTCGGCGACAACATGATCGTCCGGCCGCCGATGATGCACCCGATGTATGCTGCACTGTTTAACGGGTTATGGAAGTTGACACGCGCCGGCGGAACCGTAGAGCAGATTGCCATTGGGATCGGCAAGATACGCCTACCGGTGCCCGGTCCACGTGAGTCGATCGCAATTCACGACCTGCCGGGTAATGATGAAGCCTACCTTCTTTCCTGGGCGCGATGTGTCTCCCGCGCCGATCCGGATGTGTACGGAATGGCGCTCGATGGCTCGGCAATGGAAGGTTGGGATCCGGAGACGGTGCTGCGCGGAATTCAGTGCCCGACCTTGCTATTGCAGGGAAGTAGCGAGATGGGAGGCCTGATGTCGGATTCGGATGTGGCCCTTGCGGCGCGCGTGCTCGCTCATCACACGCATGTGAAATTTCGGACAATCGGTCACGCTTTGTTTATCCAGCAGCCCGAACCCGTGCTCAGGGCAGTGACGAATTTCCTGGAATCGCTGTAAGCAGCGCCGAGCCGCGAGCTTCGAGCGCACAGGCCCATCGCATGAACCGGTTGTGAAGGACCTTCGGCAAGACCGTTCCTACGCTTCGAGCCGCAGAATATCGCGAAGCGTTTCGCGGCGGCGGATCACCTTCGCATGCCGCCCATTGACCAGAATCTCCGGGGGCTTCATGCGCGTGTTGTAGTTCGACCCCAAAACCGAACCGTAAGCGCCAGCATCCAGGATTGCCAGCAGGTCTGCCTCTTCCACGACGTTCAACTCGCGGTCGCGCGCGAAAAAATCGCCGGTTTCGCAGACTGGGCCGACGATATCCGTCGTCTCCATGCCTCGTGAGCGCGGGGCTACCGCCACTATCGAATGATGAGCATGGTAGAGCGCAGGGCGGATCAGGTCGTTCATCGCGGCGTCAACGACCAGGAAGCGCTTGCCGTTATTGGTCTTCCGGTAAATAACGCGAGTCAGCAGCAGGCCGGACGCGCCGATAATCGATCGCCCCGGTTCGAGCAGCAGATGGACGTTCAGCCCACGCAAGGGACGCACAATCGCCTTCGCGTAAGTCGCGATGACGTCCTCGCTCCCTGCATCATTCCCGGTGTACGAGATACCGAGCCCCCCGCCAGCATCGACGTACTGGATATCGTGGCCCTCGCGGCGCAGGTCTCGAACAAACTCGGCGACGCGGCGCATGGCGGCGCCGAACGAACTCACGCCGGCGATTTGGGATCCGATGTGAACGCTGATCCCGGCGACTCTTAGGAATTTGCTTCTCGAAGCTTCGGCGTAAAGGTTTTTTGCCTCTGCGATCGGTACCCCAAACTTGTGTTCGTGCAGCCCCGTTGAAATATAAGGGTGGGTTTTAGCGAAAACATCGGGGTTCACGCGAATTGCTATGTTCGCGCGCCTCTTCAGTCGGGAGGCGATTTCGGCGAGAGCGCGCAACTCGGAGGCGCTTTCAACATTGAAGAGCAGGATCCCCGAAGCAAGCGCAAGCTTCATCTCGGCTACGGTTTTGCCGACGCCTGAGAAGACAACGCTCGCGGCAGCGGAGCGATTCATGTTCAACACGCGCTGAAGCTCGCCGCCGGACACGACGTCAAACCCGCAGCCTGCGCCGGCGATCAGCCGAAGAATCCCAATCGTCGAATTAGCTTTGACCGAATAACAGACCGTATGCGGGACGCCGCGAAACGCGCGCTCGAAGGCCGCGAGTCTGGAGCGGATAGTAGAGGTCGAATAGACGTAGAGCGGAGTTCCATAGCGCGCAGCGAGTGAGGCCAGCGAGACGTCCTCGCAATAGAGCTGTGTCCCAGAGCGGGAAGTGCGGTAAATGAAGCCGGGCGCACGCACCTCAACGGTTTTCGCGCCGCGCGTCACTTGCGTTTGCCCGCGCCCCCCTTCACCTTGATGGCAACAACTGTTTGGTCATCGAATGGCGTTGTGCCGGCTTCGTGTTTGGCGACGGCCTTGAAGATATTGTTCACGACGCAGTCGACCGATTGCGTCGCGCAAGTGGCGACAATATCCTCTACTCGTTTGCGGCCAAACATTTCGCCTTGCCGATTACGTGCGTCGAGGATGCCATCGCTGAAGAAGACAAACAGATCGCCAGGGTTTGCCTTGAAGCTGAACTCGTCGTAATCCGCCTCATCGAACAGCCCGAGCGGCAAACCCGTCGCCTCGATGACCTCGATTTTTCCATCTTGGACGTGGATAGGCCGTGGCAGACCCGAGTTTGCCACCTGAAGGCGGCGTTGTTCATCATCCCAAACAGCATAGATGATCGATACGAACTGGCCATCGATACGCCGCTCGCTAAGAGAGAAGTTGACCGCTGAAAGCATTTCGGCAGGGCCGGGTTCTACCGGAGCATGAGACCGCAGTATTCCGCTGACTAGAGCTGCATAGATCGCTGCCGGCGCCCCCTTGCCACTGACATCCCCAATCACGATTCCAAGCCGCGAAAGCGAGTAGCCGATGAAGTCGTACAGGTCGCCGCCGATTGCCCGAGCCGGGACAAACTTTGCCTGCACGTCGAGGTTGGCCATCCTGGGGGGAGTCTGCGGCAACAATCGCATTTGGAGTTCACGTGCGAGTGCCAAGTCGCGCTCCAGGCGCTGTTCCTGCTTGGCGATCTGCTCGTAAAGGCGAGCGTTCTCGATAGCGATCGCGATCTGCGCTGCCAAAGTCGTCAGCGTGCGCTTATGGTCCTCTGTGAAATAGCCCCGGCGAGTATGCTCGAGATCGAGCACTCCGATCACCGCTTCGTTGTAGATCAGCGGCACGGCTAGCTCTGAGCGGGTCTCCGGATTCACCATGACGTAGCGGGAGTCCTTGCTGACATCCTGTACGAGAACGGCGTCTTTGCTCTGTGCCGCGTAACCGACCACGCCGCGGCCGAGCGGAATTTCATGCTTCAAGTGCAGCCGTTCCTGGAATCGCTGTGAAAAACGATGCTGCAGTTTCTCTCCGTCGGGGTCGAGCAGAAGAATGCTGAACATCTGGTAATCGATGATTCGACTGAGCAGTTCGGCAATACGCTTAAACAGCTCGTCTACATTCAGGATAGATGTAAGTTCACGCGCGATTTCGTTGAGCAGTAGCAGGGTGCGAGCCTGGCGTGTGGTCCTGGTATGCAGCCGCGCATTCTCGATCCCCACCGCCATCCGGGATCCGATCAGCGTCAGCAGCCGTTTATGCTCTTCCGTAAAATATCCAGATTCCCGCGCCTCGATGTCGATTACGCCGATCACACGATTCTTCACGATCAAGGGAATGGCTAATTCGGAATGCACATTCGGGACAGCGTCTATGTAGAAGTCGCTCTTGGTGACATCGTCGATCAGGACCGCCTGACGCGTCTGGGCCGCATGACCGGTAACACCTTGTCCAACTTTTACTCGCATCCGGTCGACCACCTCGGGCGGGTAGCCTACTTGGAATCGTACATAGAGTTCCTGCCGCTGCTCATTCAATAGGAGGATGGCAAATATTTCATAATCAATAACTTTGCGTACCAATTCAGCCACGCGACGAAGCGTGGTCTCCAGGTCCAGTGTGGTGTTAACGACATCTGCGACCTCGAGTAGCAGCGGCTCGACGGGTGCAATGTCCGGTTTGGCGGCGGTACTGTTCAATTCCTTCATCATAACAGCCGCTTCTCGAACCTCTGGGACTCGAAAACGGCCCTTCTCAAACTTCATGCGGGGCCAAAAGCGCACCCTACGGATTTGAAATCACGCAGATATCGGGAAGATTCCGATAGTGCTCGGCATAGTCGAGGCCGTATCCGACCACGAAAGCATCTGGGATCGTGAAGCCAACATAGTCGCCCTGAATGGGTTGCTTCCGCCGCGAAGGCTTGTCGAGGAGAGCGGCGATTTTGAGCGTTTTTGGCTGGTGGGCGAGCAGATGCTTCTGGATGAAATTCAGGGTCAGCCCAGTGTCGAGAATGTCTTCGACGAGGATGACATTCTTGCCTGTCATCGGCTGGTCCACATCTTTGGTGAGCCGCACCTCGCCGGTGGAATCCCACTTGGCATAACCGGACGGATCTTCTTTAAGCGCCGGACGGCTTCCGTAACTGGAAACGCCAATAAAATCGAATGATGCGTCGAGCGCAACGTGACGGGAAAGATCACTCAGGAAAATTGCCGCACCCTTCAGCACACCTACAAAGATGATCGAGTCGCCGTGAAAATCACGGCCGATCTGCTCTGCCAGTTCAGCCACACGAGTGGCAATCCGGTCACGCGATATAAGCACCTTGAGATCGGGCACGCGCCATATCTTACATACCTGAAGCGCGTGGCGGTTGATCTTTTTGTCTTCGGCCCATGACTTCTTGCATCGAACGTTGGAGCGGGCAACCCGAAACATCCCAAGCCGGTTTAAAATGCATGTTTCGCAGAAACGGATTTTGGGCCATCGCTTGTTCTGTTTCTGGAGTGCACTCATGAATCTTCGTGGCAACAAGCTGACCTGGCTCGGACACGCAACCTTTCGAATCGAAACTTCAGCAGGGAAGACCCTGTACGTTGATCCGTGGATTGGGCAGAATCCAATGTGTCCGGCCGGCGATAAGGACGTAAAGCAAGCCGACGTGCTCCTTTGCACGCATGGCCACGGCGATCACATCGCTGATGCCGTTGAAGTCGGAAAGAAGCACAACTCCATGGCTGTTGGAATCTATGAACTCTGTCTCTGGCTGCAAAAAAAAGGTGTGAAACAGATCTCGCCGATGAACAAAGGCGGTACGCAGACGGTAGCTGGGGTGAAAATCACTATGGTCCATGCCGTGCATTCCTGCGGAATACAGGACGGCGATCAGATCATCTATGGCGGCGAAGCCTGCGGCTATGTTCTCGAATTGCCAGGCGGGGTGAAGATGTATCACGCCGGGGACACAAGCGTGTTCAGCGATATGTCGATCATCCACGATCTGTACGCGCCGGAGATTGCCATGCTGCCGATTGGCGATCACTTTACGATGTCGCCCCGCGAGGCAGCATACGCGTGCAAATTACTAAAGCCGAAAATCGTCATTCCCATGCATTTCGGCACGTTTCCCATGCTCACCGGGACTCCCGCCGAATTTCAGAAGCTCGTACCTGAAGTCCAAATGATGGAGTTGAAACCGGGGAAAACCATCGAATAGGTAGAGAGGTCCAAATGGCCGACCAAAATGCCGTCGCTTACTGGCGAATGGGTGGAATCACTGTCGAAGCAGTAGAAGACTACATCTATTCCTTGCTTCCTGCTCGCGATGAAGTGCTCAATGAAATGGAGGCGGAGGCCGCCAAACACGACATTCCGATCATCGGGCCGGCGGTCGGCCGATTGATTCATCAGCTCGCACTGATCAGCAACGCGAAGCGTGTCTTCGAAATGGGATCCGCAATCGGGTACTCCACGATCTGGCTGGCGCGCGCTGCAGGCGAGAAGGGAAGAGTGGTCTACACCGACGGCGACCGCAAGAACGCCGACAAAGCGCGAAAGTATTTCGATCGGGCCGGAGTGGCAGGCATTATCGATGTGCGAGTGGGCGATGCGCTGGAGCTACTATCGGAAGAGAAAGAACCCTACGACATCATCTTCAACGATGTAGACAAGAGCGACTATCCGCGAGTCTTTAAACTCGCCTTGCCTCACTTGAAGTCGGGTGGATTGTTCATTACCGACAATGTGCTGTGGAGCGGCAAGGTAGCGCACTCCAAGCCCGATGCCGAAACCAAAGCGATCCTGGAATTGAACCGGCTAATGTATGACTCAAAGGAGGTCTTCACGACCATCTTACCGATTCGGGACGGCGTTTCGGTATGCGTGAAGAAGTAGTTCCAAATCGGCAGTCCGGCAGACCACTGCACTCAGGTCACAAACAACCCGGAAAAAAGCCGATGCTAGAATCGAGCCTGTCAATTTTGGAGTTCTCTTTTGCCGGTTCAACAAGTTCCCGAGACACTCCCGCGTACACAGGCGACCTCCCGGCCCGACTATTGGACTGACGTTCTGATTGTCGGCGGGGGCCCCACTGGGTTGGCCTGCGCGATCGAGGCCCAAAAAGCGGGTTTCAAGGTCCTTGTACTTGACAAGGGCTGCCTGGTGAACTCTATCTACAACTATCCGACCAACATGGTGTTCTTCACCACGCCGGAGTTGCTTGAGATTGGGGATGTGCCTTTCACCACATCTTTGGTGAAACCAACGCGTTTGGAAGCGCTCGAATACTATCGGCGCTGCGCCGAACATTATGAACTCCACATTTGCCAGTATCACTGGGTGAAGACAATTACTGGTGAGGACGGTGATTTCCGGATCACCGCCACGGATCGAAACAGTCACATCCATGACTATCGCGCGCGCAAGGTGATCGTCGCCACTGGGTTCTACGATCTGCCGAACAAGATTTCAGTTCCCGGCGAAGACAGGCCAAAGGTATTCCACTACTACCGCGAGGCGCATCCCTACTTCAACCTGGATGTGATGGTAATCGGCGGAAAGAATTCGGCCGCCGAGGCCGCGCTGGATCTGTGGCGACACGGGGCGCGTGTGACACTCGTCCATCGCGGTCCGCAGATCCACTCGCACGTCAAGTACTGGGTCCGGCCCGACATCGAGAATCGCATTAAGGCCGGCGAGATCACGGTTTACTTCAACAGCACTGTCCAGGAGATTGGTAGTGATTTCGTTATGATCCACGCACCCGAAGGTTCGGTGCGGGTGAAAAATCACTTTGTTTTCGCGCTGACCGGATACCATCCCGACTACGATTTTCTGCATAGCGTGGGAATTGAGTTGTCATCGGAGCAATGCCGTCCCTTCTGCGATCCGGAAACGCTCGAGAGCAATGTGCCGGGCGTTTATGTTGCCGGCGTGATTGTTGCAGGCTCGCGAACGAATGAAATCTTCATCGAAAACGGACGCTTCCACGGAAGGTTGATCGCCGCCCACCTCCGCCAACAGATGCGCCCGGGCAGCAGTGGTCCGGAGTTAAAAGTAGGAGACTAGAGAAGCAATTTACGATTTCTGATTTTCGATCTATTGATTTGGAAATCGCCCGCATCGCAAGTCCTGCGTTTCAATCAACAATCGTAAATTCCATCGTCTTTACCAAGCCCCTTCAGATTTTTCGAAAATAACACTTGACACGCTCCGATGCGTAGCCGTATGGTTACACATTATGCGGAACCGTTCGGTTACATATTCCGCGGAGGCTACCTTCCACGCACTGGCGGACCCTACCCGCCGGGCAGTCCTTGACCTGCTGCGGCAAGGGGCGCAGCCGGCGGGCCAGATTGCAGGGGCGTTTCCAGTCTCGCGGCCGGCTATCTCCAAACATCTGCGGCAGCTTCGGAGGGCGCGCTTGGTGGTGGAACACCGGCGCGGACGTCATCGCTATTACCAACTAAACGCTGAGCCGTTGAAGGCGGTCGATTCATGGCTCGAGCACTATCGCAGCTTTTGGCAGGCCAACCTGGCCAGCCTGAAGGCCTTCGTCGAAGCAGAGTATGCCCGCGAAACGGGCGCGGTTTCCGGCAGGAAAAAATACACACACGGAGAACAATCATGAAAGCTGCTCGCTTTGCGGTTTCTATTGCCACTCTTTTCTGTGCCACACTCGCCATGGCACAGGCCAATGCCAGCAAAACTTTCGATGTTTTGAAGACACTCGACGGGACCTGGGAAGGGAAGAACAACCAGGGACAGAGCTTGAAAGTGTCGTTCCGCGAAACAGCCGGCGGCTCTGCGCTCCTAAGCGAGATTCACGGACAAGGTCCCGAGAACATGATCTCGATGATTCACATGGATGGAGACCGCCTGCTAATGACGCACTACTGTGGGGCGGGCAACCAACCGCGCATGAAGGCGGCGCTATCTCCGGACGGAAAGACCGTAACATTCACATTTGTCGATGCGACAAATCTTGCCAGCTCCGACGCCGGACACATGGACCATGTCGTATTCTCAATGCCCGACGCCGACCACCATACAGAAGAATGGACGTTCCTGAATCACGGAAAAGAGATGAAGGAAATCTTCACCATGGAGCGTTCCAAGTAGAAATGACAGCAGAGGATATCGGAGAAGACAAATGGCTCTTTCGATGATTACGCCCGATCTCGATGCGGTCGTTTCGGAAATCGATATCGCTGCGCCGCCTGAGCGCGTATTCAAATCGCTGATCGACCCGGATGAGATCCGACGGCGCTCGCCAAATCTTGAGTCGTTCGACATGGACCCGCGGGTGGGCGGGAAGTGGTTCTTCGAGGTCCGCTGTCCACAGCCGTATCATGGCGTGAGCCTGATCCGGCATGAGGGGAAGATTTTAGTGGTCGAGCCTCCAAAGCTGCTGGTCTATACCTGGTTGGCAAACTTCCACAAAGACCCAAAGATGAAAACGACCGTGCGATGGGAACTCACTCCCACAAAAGACGGCACGCACGTCAAGTTGACTCATAGTGGGCTTGCGCAGGAGCCGGACGCCGCAAAGGATTACGCCGGTGGATGGCCGGGCGTCTTGGACGAACTCAAAAAGTTCCTGGAAAAGTCCAAATAGGAGAAGGGAATCGCCGTGCCGACAATCACTGTTACGCCAGACCTGGATGCAATCGTTTCGGAGATCAAAATTGCCGCTCCCCCGGAACGCGTCTTTCGCGCGCTCACCGACCCGAGCGAACTGCAGCGCTGGTTCCACGGCGGAGACAGTTGTCCGTTGAAGTACTGGAAGATGGACGCGCGCAAAGGCGGTTCCTACGGCTACGCTACCGAGAAAAGTTCGACCGTGGTGGTGAATGGGGTAAATCAGTTTGAATGCCGAGGCAAGATTCTGGAGTTCGATCCGCCTCGCTTGCTCGCCTATACGTGGATTGCTAACTGGCATCTCGACAAGGCTCGGGAGACGATCGTGCGCTGGGAACTCGAGCCGAGCGGAAAGGGAACACTTCTGAAAGTGACGCATAGCGGGCTTGCGAACGAGCAGTCGGCGCGTGACGACTATCGTGGAGGGTGGCCGGGCGTGGTCGAAAACCTCAAGAAGTTCGTGGAGAACTAGGAACGGGAAGGAATTTGGAATTCGAAGGAGATCGCATGGCAACTGTGGCAGTCACCCCGGATCAGAATACGATTACTGCGGAAATCTTCATCGCAGCGCCACCCGCCCGCGTATTTGAGGCGATCACAGACCCGCGGCAGATGACGAAGTGGTGGGGACAGGAAGGCCTGTATCGGGTCACCGAGTCGAAGATTGACTTGCGGCCGGGAGGAAAGTGGTCGAGCAGCGGCATGGGTGCCGACGGGAAACAGTTCACAGTGGAGGGCGAATACATCGAAGTCGATCCGCCCCATTTGCTTGTTCTGACGTGGTTGCCCAGTTGGGCGCATCCCGTGAAGACAACCGTTCGCTGGGAACTGGAGGCGCGGAGCGTTCACGGACTGCAGCCAAGCGGCCCACGTAAGACCGGCACGGGGACACTGGTAAAGGTGGTCCAGGAAGGATTTGCCGGTGCTCCGGCGGCGGCCGCTGGACATGCGGAAGGATGGAAGCGTGTCTTCGGGTGGCTGCAGGCTTATGTCGAGAATGACGAAACGATCGATACGCGTCCGGCTGCGGTCAAAAGGTAGAAACTTTCACCAGTGGCATAGGGGAATTGCGCGGAAGGATCTAAGACGGGCTGGGCGGTGCCAATTCTGTCCGGATACGAACAAACTTTCCGCGCGTTTCCTGCGCACCCACCCTCAAGGGTAAAAAGCTCGGCTTTCCTCGTTTGTTTTCACCTGTGTTCGGCCGTGTTCCCCTGTGGTTGAATCTTTTCCTGCTTTATACTGAAACTGATGTCGGGGACCGCGGACAAGACGTTTTACCTCGAGACCTTCGGCTGCCAGATGAATGTGCACGACTCCGAAAAGGTGATCGGCACTCTGGTCCAGCAGGGCTACCGGCAGGTTCCAACGGTTGAGGAAGCCGGGCTCATCCTCTACAACACATGCTCGATCCGCGACAAAGCGGAGCAGAAGGTCTTTCATCGCCTCGCCGACTATCGCAAGCTCCAGGAACAGGGCAAGAAGTTCGGCGTGATCGGCTGCGTGGCTCAGCAGGAAGGCGAGAAGATTTTTGAGCGGGCGCCGCACGTCTCGATGGTCTGCGGATCGGCCTCGTACCGGAACTTGCCAGAGATGCTCGTGCAGATCGAGTCTGGAAGTCGCGCCACCGGATTGGACGATCGTCAGACCGATCACTGCTTCGAAACCGAGTACACCGCCCGGACCAATCCTCATCGCGGATACATCACGATCATCGAGGGCTGCGACAAATTCTGCGCCTATTGCGTGGTGCCATTTACGCGGGGCAAGGAGCGCAGCCGGACATCGTCGTCGGTTGTTGCTGAAGCGCGTCAGCTTGCCGACCTCGGCTACACGGAGATTCAATTGCTCGGGCAAAACGTGAACTCTTACCGCGATCCCGATGCGAAGAAGAGCTTTGCCGAGTTGCTGGTGGCGGTGGGAGACGTTCCCGGAATCAAGCGTGTCCGCTTTACAACGTCGCACCCGCGGGATTTCGGGCGTGACATTGTGGAAGCCATGGACGCCTATCCGTCGTTGTGCAATCACGTACATCTGCCGGTGCAGAGCGGTTCGACCCGGGTGCTGGATGCGATGCAGCGTCTCTACACGCGCGAGGAATACCTGGAACGCATTTCATGGATTCACGCCTCGAAGCGAGATCTTTCGATCACCACAGATCTGATTGTGGGGTTTCCGGGGGAAACGCAAAAAGAGTTCGAGGAGACGCTGTCGCTGCTGGATGATGTGGGCTACGATGGCGCGTTCACGTTCAAGTACTCTCCGCGGCCGAATACGCCAGCGTTGCGTTTGGATGACGCGATTCCCGAAGAGGAGAAGGCGCGCCGTCTGGCAGTGCTGAACGAGAAACAGAAACAGATTTCGGCGCATCGTAACCGGCGGCACATGGGTCAGACGATTGAGGTGATGGTAGAAGGGAAGAATTCGGCGCGCGGGCAATGGGTGGGGCGCACCTCGCAAATCAAGGTGCTGAATTTCACCGCGCCAGAGGGTGCGCAGTTGAAGACGGCCAGCTACGTGCAGGTTCGGGTCACCGCCAGCTTTCCAAACAGCCTGGTGGGTGAAATGGTTGGCAGCGACGGATAAGTTTCTGTCCGCTGCTGTTCGAGGTTCTCATGGAAGTTGAAATGAAAATTCGGGGCTTGATGATGGATCCGGTGACGAACATGCCGGTGGTCCTTCTGAAGGATGTCGGCAGCGACACTGTGCTTCCCATCTGGGTGGGCGTGTTCGAGGCGAACGCAATCGCGCTCGAGATTGAGAAGGTCACAACGCCCCGGCCCATGACGCATGACCTCATCAAGAATGTGCTTACAGGGCTCGATACGATGGTGCACAAGGTCGTGGTTACGGAACTGAAGGAAGACACCTTTTACGCAGTGATCTGGTTGGAACGTGAGGGCCGCGTCGTAAGCATCGACTCGCGGCCGTCCGACGCCTTAGCGGTGGCGTTGCGCATGGATTGTCCAATCTTTGTCGAAGAGCAGGTGCTGAAGACCTCCAAACAAACCGCCAATCTCTCAGAGCGAGCGACCAGCGATGAATTGCGCAAATTCCTCGAGGGACTAAGCGACGACGATCTAGGGAAGTACAAGATGTAGGAATTTGAAATCGTCGTAATTTTGAAATTTGTTTAATGGCCAAGCAACAAGTAGTGATTTGCGAACTCCGCGAGCAGTCTTAGCGAACTCACCAAATAGCTAAATTTCGCAATTACCAATCACCCAATCACTTGGACCTTGCCGAACAGCTTCAACGAATCTACCTCGCCGGATTTGAACTCCAGACGTTCGATCGTTTTCCCAAATGTGTGGGCGTGATTCGCGACAACTGCATAGCACTGCTCGTGCCCGGCACCGACGGATTCCAGATACTCGGCACGCCCGGCTGGCGTATTGGCGAGGTCTTGGGCGTCCTGACCGAAAGGGAAGGACGACAAGTCTTCCAGGCAAAGTCGGAGATCGTGGAGGCCACTGCTGAGCGCCTAGCAGCATTGGAAAAGTTCCGGAAGGACCTGATGGAGTTGCTGGCAACGCCATAACTGTCGCTTTGTTCGCAGCTTATCGGTTGTCTGGCGGCGGCGTCGGGATATGTTCCTTCATCCATTTTAGAACCGTGGGTACGAGCGGGTCGTAGAACTTGCCTTCCTCAGTCATGCCATGGGTCATGCGATCAATCTGGACGTATGAGGCTTGTCCGGGGTGGACGAGATTAACGTTAGAGGCTATTGCCTCGCTGTCGAGCGCGCTCATGATGGTGTCGCTCGTACCGCGGATTACCAGCACTGGCGCGCTGACTTTCTGCCAGGCCTCTCCTAGATTGAGTGCCTGCAGTTGCTGATAAAAGGCGGCTGGGCGCCCGTACTGTCCGTCGGCCTCGTCGTACCAAAGTGACTTCCATTCCGGATGCTGGCTGATCACGGCGCCCGGCGTCATGTTTTTCATCAGAAACAGGGTATAGAACTCGACGTATCCTCTCATGTCCGCATTGATCTCTGCCGGCGGCTTGCTTGCTTCGGCCATGCGTCGCCGCTCAAGCTCCAGCATGTGCTCGTACCAGGTGCGTCCCCAAGAGCCGATGGCGACGTATCCGCGCACCGGATGGTCGCGTGGAACCAGGACCGCAGTGCCGCCACCGTTGCTCAAGCCGACCACAAAGATTTGCGAGGGGTCAATGAAGTCCAACTTTAGCATTTGGTCGAAAGCTGCCTGATATCCGGCGAGTTCCGAGTTGAAATCAGCCTTGGCGCAATCCCCTTCGCTTTCACCGACGCCCGGCTTATCCAAGCGAACGGTGGCGTAGCCGGATTCGTCGATCATGCGTCGCAAGAAAACGCCGAAGCCGTCCCGCGTATTGGCGTCGGCATACTCGACCGAATCGCAGCTGAGCCACCCCACAAAGAAGATCGCCGGAACCTTGGCAATGGCGTTCTTCGGCAGCGTGGTAAATGTCCGAAGCTTGTGGCCAGCGGAATCTTGGACCCATCCGTAGGTCACCTCGGCGTTCTTGAACTGCTCGCGTTTTGGCCCATTCGTCTGTGGCCAAGCAGTCGCGAAGGAAAGTAACAAACTCAGCAACAACGCCTGAAGGCACCGCCGCATGTGAGCTCCTGAGTGAAGAGAGTAGTAGTCAGACGAGAGGCTCGGAGGAATGTTATCCGATCGAGAAAATCAAGCAGACAAGGAGTCGCTTTTCGAGAAAATCAAGGAAAGGACAAGTCAATGCTGGAGTTAACATAATACCTGTTATCGGACATTGCTAGTAATCCTTACGCTCCCTCTCGGTTCGCGGTCGAGCTGAGGCTAACGTAGCAAGAAAACGCCTATTACCGCCCTCGAACAGCGACTTCCCGGGCTGACGGCTCCAGAAACACGATCCGAGCGTGAAACAGGGTGCCGGCGATGCGCGTCGCCATGGCAATCAAGCTCTTCTGCCCGTAGAACACCTTGACAAGCGGCGCGCGCGACATCTCGGGCAAATTGACCGCACGGCCATGCACGATCATCGCGGCTGTTTCGTCGGTTGCAACCACCGAAGGGAATTGGGGCATGAGCCGCCTGGGATGAACAAAAAGATCCTCGACACTTCCCTTTCGGGAGGCTATCTCGATCTCTTCGAGCGTATGTGCGTCGGCAATGCCGAACTCAGCAACCGCGGTGCGGCGCAGCGAGGCGAGGTGTGCGCCACATCCGATTTGCATGCCGAGGTCATGGGCAATCGATCGCATGTACGTTCCGGAGGCCACGCGGGCGCGGAACGCAGCATGGTGGCCTTCGAGCGAGGCAATTTCGAACTCCTTGATCTCGACTGTCACCGGTTCCAGTGCGACCGGCTGTTTCTTACGGGCGAGTTTGTAGGCGCGCGTGCCATCTACCTTCTTAGCGGAAAACGGAGGAGGCAATTGCTGGATCGACCCAACGAAGCGATCGGCCTGTCGGCGCAATTCGTCGATGCCGAATTCTACCGGGCGAGCGGTTCCGACCGGTTCGCCGTCACCATCGTACGTATCGGTGGCGAAGCCAAACCGAATGATGCCCTCATAGCTCTTTTCCGAGTGGAGATAGAACTGCGCCAGGCGCGTCAGAGAGCCAGTGACCAGCGGCAGAACGCCAGTAGCAGGCGGGTCGAGAGTGCCCAAGTGGCCTACCGAGCGCTCGCCCAGAATCTTGCGCACACGATGGACCACGTCGTGCGAGGTGAAGCCCTGGGGTTTATCGACAATGAGAACAGCGTTCATTCGATTGCGTAATTTGGTAATTTTGTAATTGCGTAATTTGAGAACCCTTGCCGAGTAGCGCAGGCATCCCTCAAATTATCAAATTACAGCTTACACAATTGCCGATCCTCAATGATCCCCCTTCGTGACGATCAGCCGTGTTTCTCGACGCCCTTCATCAACTATTTTCTGATTGGCCTGAACGTGCTGGTGTTCTTGCTGGAACTATCGTTAGGTATGCAAAGCCCGCGCGCGCTGAATGCCTTCGTCGCGGAATTTGGAGTGATCCCGCGCTACACGATCGCGGTCCTATCCGGCCACACCTATGACAGCCCCGCGACGGCGATTGTGCCTCTGTTCACCTCCATGTTCCTGCATGGCTCATGGATGCACATCATAGGAAATATGCTCTTCCTCTGGATCTTTGGGGACAATGTGGAAGACTACCTTGGGCATTTCCGCTACCTGGTTTTCTACCTGTTGAGCGGCCTGCTGGCAGCGGTGACGCAGATCTTGGTGAATCCAACTTCGTCGGCACCGACGATTGGGGCCAGCGGTGCGATCGCCGGGATCATGGGCGGATACTTCATTCTCTATCCGCGAGCACGCGTGCTCGTATGGTTTTTTCCTATATTTTTCTTCCATGTGCCGGCCTGGCTGATGTTGGGCTACTGGTTCCTCTACCAGTTCTTCAGTGGAACAGCGACTTCGATCGCGACGTCTGCGAATTCGGGCGGCATCGCGTTCTGGGCGCACATTGGTGGGTTCCTGGTAGGCGTACTCATGATCAAGGTGTTCCGAGAGCGCCCGCAGCGCTACCGATACGGGACATGGTAGAGAGGCGGCAGTTGGCAGTTAGCACTCGGCAAAGGTCAATTAGTATTCAGATCCGGAGAGCGTTTCGAACCCATCGCCAGCGTCAGAAAGAATCCGACCACCAAGAACTTAGTTAGGCGCGCCGCTCAGGTGCGGGGCCAGGAGGGAGAATCTCGGGCTCGGCCGAGCGAACCCTGTCACGAGTAACGAACCAGACAGCCGCAGTCCAGGTCGGAAACAGGTCGGCGCCGGGAATGAGTTCGGCGGCCAACGTAGGCAGAAATGCCCAATGCCAGCCGAGCAGGCGAATCAGAGTATAAGCCACTACCACGTCGAGCAATGAATCCGCCGGAGAAATTGCACCTTCGACAAACAGGGGCAAAACCGCGATTTGGAGTGCGTCGGCCGCCATCGCAAGCGCCCAAGCGGCACGGTGTTCCGGGGTTTTCAGCGAATTCCAGTAGTCCTTCAGAGCCATAGCTTACCCCTATACGGATTGGATGCAGTTTACTCCATTTTGCATTCAGCAATCAGCAGTCAGCCAGACATGATTGTCCGCCTCGCTGAGTTGACGCGCATGAACCCAAGGGAATCCTTTGCGGCATTAGTCAGAGCGCACCACCAGTGGGCATGACGACAAGCTTCTCGACGGTAGCGTTGGCGGGTAGCAGAAGCGCATCGACGACAGCGCGCGCAACGGATTCGGCAGGCATCATTTTGCGGCGCGGCGCCTGCGGCCGGATCGTGTCCCAGATTGCGGTATCGGTTGCGCCGGGCATGAGGGCAATCACGCGGATGCCTTTCGGGCGCAGCTCCTCGCGCAGCGTGTCCGTAAACCCGAGACCACCATATTTAGAGGCCGTGTAGGCGGCGGCACCAGGGAAGGCGCGCTCCGCTGAGATCGAGAGATTGTTGACGATGGTCGCGCCGCGCTTCATCAAAACAAGCGCCGCCTGCGTGACCAGGAACATTCCGTTCAGATTCGTGTCGATGACTTCGCACCACTTTGGATAAGGCAGATCGGTAATGCCGCGGTTGGTGTGGGCGATACCAGCATTGTTGACGAGAAGATTGAGCGGCCGTCGGAGGCCGCGAATCACGCTAAACAGGTAGTCGACGGAGTGGGGATCGCGAACGTCACAAGTCTCTGCAAGCACTTCGACGCCGAGTTTGGCCAGTTCCCTGCTGGCTTTCGCGAGCGTGCGGCTGTCGCGTCCGGTGATGATTAGGTCGAAGCGTTGCGCCGCCAGTGCGCGGGCGATAGCCAAACCGATGCCGCGATTGGCGCCGGTGACCAATGCGAGCTTTCGTTGCGAGGGTTTCATCACTGAAACACAGGGTCACAGACGAAGGATCAGAGCGCAAGAGAAAACAGTTGCTATATTGCTGGTGAACTAGCAACTAGAGACCAGCAACCGGTAACTGCCCCTTAAACGCCGTTATTGCGCTGGCGAATCAGTGAGAGGAATTCGGTGCGGGTTTCTTCCTCGTCCCGGAAGCAGCCGAGCATGGATGAAGTGACGGCGGAGGAGTGCTGCTTCTCAACGCCGCGCATCATCATGCATAGATGGCGCGCCTCGATGACGACGCCGACGCCCTGCGGCTCGATCGTTTTCTGAATGGTTTCCGCAATCTGCGTGGTAAGACGTTCCTGGATCTGCAGACGTCGCGAAAACACTTCAATCAGTCGCGGAATTTTGCTGAGACCGATCACCTTGCCGTTCGGGATGTAGGCGACGTGCACCTTGCCAAAGAACGGCAGCACGTGGTGTTCGCACAAGCTGAACATCTCGATATCTTTGACGATCACCATCTCGTCATAGTTGACGGTGAAAAGCGCATTGCGGAGCAGCGCCTCCGGATCTTCCTTGTAGCCCTTGGTGAGATACTGCATGGCTTTGTGGACGCGCGAGGGCGTGAGCGCAAGACCTTCGCGCTCAGGGTCTTCGCCGAGCCGTACCAGCATTTCGCGGACGAGGTCGTCAAAGGAAGCGCTGGTGAGCGTAGTCGGTGGCTGAATTGTGGATTTCATCGGTAGATTCGTAATTTGCAATTGGTAATTGAAAATTCAAAGTCCTCGTGGCATTCCAATTACTAATTACAAATTGCACATTTCCAATTGAATTCTATTCTTCTCCCGCGTACTCGAACGAGTTCATCATCGTTTCTTCGATCCTCACCCTTTCCAGATGCGCTGTGTCGAAGCCGCGTTTCAGGATTTGATAGATGGATACGCAAAGATTTTCGGTAGTCGGGACAACGCTGCCAAACTCCTTGAGGAGATTGAGGTTCTGATGATCGTAGCGCTGCAGGATTTCGTTGTGAACGAATCCGTCAAGATCCACCAGGTTGCAAACCATGCCTGTGCGTGGGTCGACCGGGCCGCTGACTGTGACCTCCACGGTGTAGTTGTGGCCGTGTCCGTAGGGGTTGTTGCACTTGCCGTAAGTCACACGATTCTGCTCAGGCGACAGGTCGTCGCTATGTAGCCGATGCGATGCCGAGAAGAAATAGCGCCGGGTGAGATGAGCCTTCATGCTTCTCCGTAATAGTCGACGAAGAGGTCGGGCCTTTCGTAAACACGGACACGATGCAATTGGGCGGCGCGGAGCTTGGGCACGAGACGCTGCCAGATCGCGATGGCGAGATTTTCCGTGGTCGGAATCTGCGTGGCGAACTCCGGTACCTCCCTATTGAGAAAGCGATGGTCGAGCGCGTCGAGCACTTCCCTGCTCATGATGTCCTTAAGCTGCTTGAGGTCGACGACGAAGCCCGAGCGCGGATCAATCTCGCCTCTGACCGTGACTTCGAGGGTATAGTTGTGGCCGTGTCCGTTGGGATTGTTGCATTTCCCGAAAATGCGCTGATTCTCTTCAGGCGAGAACTCGGGATTGTGGTAATAGTGCGAGGCGGAAAATTCAGCTTTGCGCGTCAAGTAGACCATAAACGTCAGTTGCCTGTTCTCAGTTCTCAGTTGCCAGTCCCGAGGTGCGGGTTGCTGATTGCTTGTGGAGCCCTCCCGCTGTGCCTCCGCCATCAAGCTTGGGAGTATCCGAATAATACCGACCCTTCCACGGAACATTTCCGCCGGCATGGGCCGATCTCGATCGCAGCAGAAGATAGGCAAACATCGGCATACCGAACATGGCGCCGAGGGCTTCGTTAACCCAATCAAAATTCGCACGGCGGAGACGGGCTCCGAGAGCTATCGGGCCGAAAATAAATAACAATCGCCACCACGCAACCTCGCCGCGCAAGCCGAGGACCGCATAAAAGAACGCCCCCCACGCGAACGCCCACAGGACGAGTGTCTTGGCCGCCAGCGACAGCGGACCCGGAAACAGAAGCGCCAAATTCTTCGTCCAGCCCTCGCGCAGTTTGGAGAAATCTCGATACATCCGCGTGCTTACTGCATCAGCGGCATAGCGGAATCGAATCTTCCTGCCTGAACGTTTCACGGCGCGCGCGAGTGCAACATCCTCGAGCAGATTGTCGGCAACGGCGGCATGGCCGCCGACTGCGTCGTAGGTGTCGCGGCGAATCAGGATGTACTGGCCGTTCGCGGCGGCGACGGGCGACGCGGGATCGCTGACAACTTTCGGCGGGTATTGGCGCGCAAGTTCGGCGAATACGACGGGCAAGACCGCCATCTCCCAGAACGTCACCGTTATTTGCTCGGGAGAGTACGAAAGCATCTCTGCGCTGTATTGTTTAGCTTCGGCGAGTGCGCGCTGCAGGGATCCGGGAAGATGCACGGTGTCGGCGTCGGTAAAGAGGAGCCATTCACCGCGCCCGCGCGCGGCTCCCACAACAACCGCATTGTTCTTGCCAGTCCACCCGGGGGGCAACGGTGGTGGAGAAATTACCTCCACTCCGGCTATGCCTTGCGCGATCTCGCGGGTGCGGTCAGTTGATTGGTCATCTACCACGATAATTTCGAAAGCGACGCCATCCTGCGCAACCAGAGATTCGAGGCAGGCGCGAACGTTCGCCTCCTCGTTGCGCGCCGGAATGACGATCGAGACCTCGGGGTGCGTGGCTGGAAATGGCCGATCCATCAGGATTTCCGCTATTATAGCGGCGTGACCAGGACTATTCTTGTGTTTGGATTACTGGCCGCCTTGGCCGGTTGCTACAGCGGAACGCGCCCTCCGCGCATTGGCTCGGATGCCCCAGATTTCACTGTGCAGGATGCCGACCGTAAAGTCACGCTGAGCGATTACCGCGGACAGGTGGTCGTGCTGAATTTCTGGGCGACGTGGTGTCCGCCGTGCGTGGCCGAAATGCCCTCGCTGGTACAGATGTCGCAGAGGATGAAAGACAAAGGCGTGGTAGTGCTGGGCGTGAGCATCGACGTGGATGACGCAGCTTATAAGAAGTTCCTGAAGCAATACAACGTCAGCATGGTTACGGTGCGAGATCCCGATCAGAAGAGTCCCGGTCTCTATGGGACTCACGGCTGGCCTGAGACCTATATCATCGACCGCAAGGGCGTGATTCGGCGGAAGTTCATCGGTGCGGTTGATTGGAATAGCCCCGAGGTGACCGACTTCCTGCTGAAGATGTAGTACGGCAGGGACGGATATCGAGTGCGAGTTAGGCGTCGCAAGAAGTCGCGGCGAGAATCTGCCACGTCCAATTACTAGCGGAGCGCCTCGTTCGCCATCGTCAGCTGTCCGTTGCCTGTTCTCAGAGCTTCGCTGCACGCAGACGCAGTGAGTTTGTGATCACGGAAACCGAACTGAAGCTCATCGCAGCGGCGGCCAGGAGCGGGCTGAGCAGCAGTCCGAAGAACGGGTAGAGCACGCCAGCGGCGATCGGCACACCAATCGAGTTGTAAACAAAAGCGAAGAAGAGGTTCTGGCGGATGTTGTGCATTGTTGCCTGGCTCAGCTTGCGGGCGCGGAGAATTCCTTCAAGATCTCCTTTAAGTAGTGTGATGCCGGCGCTTTCGAGGGCGACATCGGTGCCTGTGCCCATGGCGATGCCAACGTCCGCTTGGGCTAGGGCGGGTGCATCGTTCACGCCATCACCAGCCATGGCGACTATGCGGCTCTGCGTGCGCAGCTGCTCGACGATATCGGATTTTTGCGCAGGAAGGACGTCCGCGTGAAATTCTTCAAGCTGGAGAGAGCGCGCGATCTGCTGTGCGACTTCCCTGCTATCTCCGGTAAGCATCACCATGCGCAAGCCGGCTTCACGAAGCTTTTGGAGAACGGCTGGAGTATTCACCTTTAGAGGATCGGCGACAGCGAGATTTCCAGCATAACGGTCGTCGACGACAACATAAAGGACGGTAGCGCCAGGGATAGTTGCCACCACCCCTTGTCCCGAGCCGTCTTTGGCCGAGATATTGAGGTCGGCCAGCAGAGCACGATTTCCCACTGCAACGCGCTTTCCGCCAACGATACCCTCCACGCCCTTGCCAGCCGTGTACTTGAAGGACGACGGTTCCGCGAGGGCGAGCTTTTGCTCTTGAGCTCCGCGCACAACCGCTGAGGCTAGTGGATGCTCGCTGGCGCGCTCGAGGCTGCCCGCAAGACAGAGCAGTTCACTGTGATCGCCGTTGACCGCCGACACGCTCGCTAATTTCGGCTTGCCTTCGGTTAAGGTGCCGGTCTTGTCGAAGACGATCGTGTCGACCTTCTCCATCGTCTCAAGCGCTTCGGCGTTCCTGATGAGAACTCCGGCGCGGGCGGCACGGCCCGTGCCCACCATGATCGCCATCGGAGTGGCGAGGCCCAGAGCACATGGGCAGGCAATGATTAGCACGGCCACAGCGTTGACGATGGCATGCGCCATGCGTGGTTCCGGCCCGAGAAACGTCCAAGCGATGAATGTGAGAACGGATATCGCGATCACGGCGGGAACAAACCAACCAGCAACCTTGTCGGCAAGTCGCTGAATCGGAGCGCGTGTACGCTGCGCTTGGCTGACGAGTTGCACGATCCGCGCGAGCATGGTGTCGGCGCCGACGCGCTCGGCGCGCATCACGAACGATCCCGTGCCGTTGACCGTGCCGCCGATTACTCGCGAGTCTTTTGTCTTTTCGACGGGCATCGACTCTCCCGTGACCATGGACTCGTCGATGGGGCTTGAGCCATCGAGGATGATGCCGTCTACGGGAACTTTCTCGCCGGGGCGCACGCGGAGGCGGTCTCCGGGCTTGACCTGGTCGAGAGGAACATCGTGCTCTGATCCATCGAGCGAGAGAAGGCGCGCCATCTTCGGGCTGAGGTCGAGTAGAGCACGGATGGCGCTTGACGTCTTGCTGCGCGCGCGGAGTTCGAGCACCTGTCCCAGGAGTACAAGAGTGACTATGGCGGCCGCGGCTTCGAAATAGACGTCCGGATGGTCACTCATGCTTCGGAAGGATGCAGGAAAGATCGAGGGAAACAGCGTCGCGACTAGGCTGTAGGCATAGGCGACGCCGGTGCCCATCGCAATCAGCGTGAACATGTTGGTGCTGCGGTTGACGATGGACATCCATCCGCGCTGAAAAAAAGGCCATCCACCCCACAGAACGACGGGGGTGGCGAGAAGGAGCTCTAGCCAGGCGAGGAGTGAAGTGGCGGAGACTTCCATGGTCCGCCCCGCGAGCTCAATTCCGAACCCGCCCATCATTCGGTGCGGCCACAACATGCTCCACATCGCAATGGCGAGCAGCGGAGCGGTGAGTACGACGCTCACCCAAAATCGCCGAGTCATGTCCCGGAGTTCGGGATTCTCTTCTTCGGCAGTGACGGTGCGCGCCTCAAGCGCCATGCCACAGATAGGGCAGCTGCCGGGCTCGGAGCGCACGATCTGGGGATGCATGGGGCAAGTCCACTCAGTGTGTGTCGCGGGCACAGCCGGGGACTCAGGTTCCAGCGACATGCCGCAGGAAGGACATGGGCCGGGTCCGAGCTGGTGGACCTCGGGGCACATCGGACAGACGTAGACTCGGTCGTCGCCTTTTGTCTGCGTCTTAATTGGTGTGAGCTTCCCCGCCCCGGATGAGTCTTGCTTCGCAGAAAATGTACTGAGAGAGACCAGCGTTGCAGTGGGGTTGGCAGAGAGCGTACCAAGCGCGACCACGCCCGATGTCATCGGCCTTGGGGGCGCGCTCAGGACCTTATCGGGGTCCGCAACGAACTTGGCCCGGCATCCGCCGCAACAGAAGTAGTAGGTCTTTCCCTGATGCTCTGCCGAGAACTTAGCGACAGCGGGGTCGACCTTCATCCCACAAACAGGATCGAGTTCTGTGAGACGTGTGTTTTCCGGATTAGCTTGATCCATCGTGCTCCCGAGATCGCTCTTGGCGGATTTCGACACTCTATTAGATACTCACAGGTTAAACTTCGAACCTGGAGAAGAGAATGACCTACCTGGAAGTGGTGTTCCGTTATAGAAGCCGTCCTGGCGAGAACGAATTGCGAGCGCTTGACGCAGTGCGCGAGGTTTATGGCATCCAGAGGTTATCGTTCGACGAGAAAGAGCGCACGGTGCGGGTCTTGTACGATGCTTCTCGGCTGAGTGAGGACGTGGTTGCGAAGATGTTGCGGCAGGCTGGAATGGACCTGCAGGATCGGCTGGAACTGGCATAGATCGCTGTCATCGCGTTCCCAGATTGAAATGACGGCTTTTGGGTGCTCCTCTGAGACTTGCTCCTGACCAGCCAGCTGTTGCCCCCCTGAAACAACACCGATTTGTTAATGCAATGTTAAACCTGTTTGACGAGCAGGTTTGTTCTTGCTGCTACTCATTCCGACCTTTTAGGATTTGGCGGACCCGATTCAAGTCATCATTCGCCGCGGGAAACTACCGCGAACCGAAAGCAAAGTTAGACCGCGAGGATCGCCGGCGCTCCGAGCCCCCGGAGTTACGGGCGTGCCACAAGGGGGCTTGTGTACAAGGTTTCCGTCCCAGCAATTTTTCTGATTTCGATTCTTATTATCGCCACCGGATGTGGTGGTGGCGGGGGCAACAGCGGCGACCCTGGCGGAGGCGGCGTACCCGGGATCAATGTAGTCGTTATCACTCCGTCGGGACCCGCCGCGGTAGATGGCGGCCAGACTCTACCCATCACGGTTCAGGTCCAGAACGACAGCAAAAATGGCGGCGTGACCTGGAGTGTGGCGCCGGTGCACAAGGGCGATCAGCCAGGAACGCTGACGAATGTGCAGCCGACATCGGCAACATACAACCCCCCGGCTGTCGATGCGTCTTTCCAGGTCACGGTGACCGCGACGTCGGTAAGCGATCCCACGCGATCAGTCTCGTTGCCTGTCTCTCTTTATCCGGCACCGATTATCACCACGCAAAGTTCCGACCTCGATACGGCTTTTGTCAATACGACTTACAACTGTGTCCAGAGGCCGATTCTCGGCAGCGGCGTGCTCCAGATTCCTTGCATGGTGAATGTGCAGGGCGGTCTGGCGCCTTACACGTGGAGTCTCAGCAGCACCTTCCTGCCGGACGGCCTGACGCTCGCGCCCGGAACTCCGCTTCCACCTGCGACCGGTGCAACAGAGATTGTTGGAATCCCAATCAGCGGCGGACAAGACCCGATCGTAGGCCTTCACGATTTCACATTGACGGTGACAGACAGCCTCGGAGTGACGAGCACTGCGAATCTGAGCATAAGCGTCTCGCCGGGGCAGTTGAAAGTGGTTACTCCGACGCTGCTGAGCACGGTCGCGAACGTCCCGTATCTTCCGGTAGTGCTGCAAACGAGTGGCGGAACGCCTCCCTACACGTGGAGCTTGGCCGACGGGAGCGGCCCACTGCCACCCGGGATGCAGCTGACTTCGAACGGCGTCATCATGGGAACCCCGACTGCCAGTAACGGATTTCCGTTTGCAATCCAGGTGAAAGACAGCCAATCGCCGGTGCCAGCGCAAGCTGTTTTCCCGACACCACAGCCGGTGAATCCGAAGATCATCATTCTCGGCGCAAATGGGCTCGATCCAACCTGCCAGGCGACGGGTAACACTCTTCAGATTGGCTCCCCGTATGCATTTGTATTCACTGGATTCGACGCCGATGGTCCGGTCACAATCTCAGGCAGCTTTACGTCGGATCAGACCGGAAATCTGACCGGCGTAGAAGATATCATTCGAAAGAGCGGAGCGCAGACGAACATTCCTCTTACCACTGGAAGCGTAATCGCCTTTAACCAGGTCGGTCGAGGATGTCTGACGCTGAACACCGCTGCTTCGACGACGCAGCTGCGGGTTGCGCCAACCAGTGTAACGGCTGGCAATGGAGGTGCGGGGGTTTTCACCGAAGGACGCCTCCTACAATTTGATGACACCGACGGTAGCGGAACACGCGGCACGGGATCGTTCAAGCTGCAGGACAGCACAGCTCTTTCCACAAACGCGATTGCTGGTTCGTACGCATTTCGGTTTTCGGGTTGGAACTCCGGAGGCGGACATTTCGCGATGGCTGGCACAGCATCCGCGCAAACCGGCTTATTGAGTGGTATCGCGGCCGACATCAATAATGCAGGCGCGCTGTCTGGCGCACTGACGGGAGGCTCAGGAACATTGAGCGCGGTCGATGCCAACGGACGCGGTACGGCCACCATTGGCATTGGAACTGGAACTTACAATCTGATTTTCTATGTCGTCGATGCAAATCATTTGCTCTTCAATTCCACGCACGCCGCGACCGGCATGGACCCGCTGATCACAGGAGAGGCTACGAGCAGCGCGGGACCGTTCTCACAGGCGACGCTCAATCAAAGCCATATCTACCGGTTTGGTGGATTTATTCCGGGCAGTCCGAACGTCGGCGTGGGCGTATTGCACTTCGACGGAGTAAATGCGGTGAGCGGTATGGCATTTGAACGCAGCGCGGGCACGGGGTCGTCGACCACGCTCTCCGGGAACTATGCGATTGACTCCGCTACCGGGCGGTTCACATTTTCGGGAACCGGAATACCAGTGGTCGGTTATGCCATTCCCGCGGCTAGCGGGGCTACTGCATTCCTGGTGGGAACAGGCCCCTCAGCGAGTTCGGGCGTGATGGAGTTTCAGACGAGCGCATATCCGCCGGGTTTTCAATTCAGTCCGATCAACGGGCGCTACGGCTTTGCCGTCGATGAAATGTTGGATACGCAGACCGCGGCGTTCGCCGGTCAATCGCAGCTCGATTCGAACGGCGGAGTGTCGGCAGATTCCTACATCGACACAAGCAGCTCAACCCCGCCAGGAATCGTACCGGTACTCTCCTACAACATGTTCCACTACACATGGAACGCAGACGGATCGGGCACGTACGGCGGAAATACCTACATGGCCACCAACGGGGACAAGGTGTTCTATATTGACGTATCGCCGTTAAATGGGCATCCTGCAGTGATTGTCGGACAACGGCAGCAGTAGTCGTTGCCAGTCATCGCGGACGCGCTTCCCTTCCCTTGCGAAGGTTGCTGGGCTTCTGGTTCAATTGAGAAAGTAGTGCGTTCAGAAACTGTATCCAATGCCGACCAGTGGGACAGCTTTAGCGCGCAAGCCATCGTCATTAAGCTTGATCAATACGTTGCCCGTGACAACAAGCTTGCCGAAGGCCCGCACCTTCAGACCGAGAGAAGCGTCGAGCAGGTCTGAGCCGGAGCTGACACCGCTGACGTCGGGATGTGTGGTGCCCGGAGTTACCGTGGTGCACGCGATATCGACACACGTGCCTTTGTCTGTGAACTGGCTCGAAACCAGCCTTGGCGAATCGAATAGATGCTGACCGTACAAATCGAAAGCGGCGGTTATACGGTGGTTAATCGCCGCATCCGCGCCCAGGATATAGATGAAGCGATTCGGCAGAGATCCTTTTGAACTCGTGGCACCCACGAAATCGCCGGCAAGAATCGAGTCGCCGTTCACTTCATACCCGAGCTCCGCATGCGGAGACACACGCGCTTTGTAGGAAAATATTCCGAAGGGTCTAACTCCGGTGGCGCCGGAACCTAGGAAGTTCTTTTCGTCACCGGTGGGTGTGCGCACGTCTACACCGAAAGCCAGTCCTGCGTGCTCACCCTTGAACACTTCATATTTACCCCGAAAGACGACGTCGCCGATACCGCTGGCGCTTCCTGAGTCAGTGAATGTTCCCTGAAGGCAGGGACTGGCTGTACCACAGGAAGGCACTTTCGAGGGATCAAACTGGTGCGGGAAGGCGCTGGCGGGCTGGCCGGGGGCGACGGAATTCGGCACGATGGTGGCGTCGGAGCGCACATTCATCCGCACATTCAGGATTGGAATCGCCACGGAGACATCGAGTTTTCGCGTGATTCCGTAGGTGGCGTAAAAGGTGTACTGGTGTACCGTGAGATCAACGCTATTACGAGTCTGAATAAAATCGCGCACAAAGCACGGATTATTTGCGTACGCCCCGCTAAGTCCATCCTGATTCGGACAGGGAGGAGCGAACGGGAGTTGCGGTGGAAAAGGCTGGTGCGCGAACACCGCAGGCACCTTGTTGAGATCGGTGCCATCAATCTCGTCAAAATTGAAATACTGGTAGCTGAATCCCAGATACGCGCGGTTGCGTCCGATGGTGTCGGCCCGTTCACCGAGAATGGGCCCCAGAGTTTGTTCTGTTGCAGGTGCGAACGTCTTCAATGCTGGGTCGTATACGAAGGTGATGCCGGACGACGGCGACGCTTTGGGCAAATTCGAAAGTTGTGTTCCTACCGAGACGCTGATTGGCCGGAATTGGGCTTCGAAGTCGTTTTGAAAGTGAGCTTCGTGGCCGAACTCGGTGAGCAGAGGGCCGCCGGTTCCCAACCCGAAGGGACCATAGACTTGAGGAATCAGACAAATCAAATTCCTGCTTAAGGTTTTTCCGTCAAGGGGACAAACACCTTGCGCCAAAGCCGTTCCGGACAGGAAGAGCACCACTATGAGCGCTCTGAACGTTACGAGTTTCAGCATTAACGATCTCCTTCACTGAGTCTTTGAATTGTGGGGCCTTTCCGACACTCAGAAGGGAAGAGCGGCCTGAAGCCGGAACGTACTCGGGTTGGTTGGCGAAAGAGTTTTATACGGGTGACAAGAATAGTCAAGGAGATTCAAATTGCAATCTAGCGAACATCGCTAATAATCCAAGTGTCATTCCTCCTTGATAATCGAAAAACAGCAGTGTCTTTACTATTTCTGGCGCTGAATCCTTTGGGCGTGTAACGCTGCGTGACAATTGCAGAAACGGTCGCGGTGTCTTGTTCGGGGCTGACATCGACACTCTTAATGTCCACGTCCATCCGTATGGAGCTTGCATTCCCAAAATTCGTCCTGTACGACGAGTACATCGCTTGGTCCATGGATGGCCATATTTGATGCAATGCATCGGCATCTCTTCCCTCAAAGGCCTTCGCATAGCGCTGCACTGTCGCACGGATTCCTTCAAAATCAGGCGGAGCGGGCTTCGACACCTTTGAAGTGCGTTGCACGGGTGGCGTATTGAGAGCAGCCAGGTGCCGATCGATGTCACTTATGTAGCTTTGAATCTCTCCCGCATGAGGTCCAGCACCGGGCAGCGTGGCGGCCAAATCGCTACGAGCTAGCTCAAGTGTCTTCTTGTCGTTGGAGCTCGATGCAGCACGGTATTTCTGTACCACTCGTTGAAGTGCCGCATCGGCGGCAGCCTGCGCTTGTTGAGCTTTTTCCGCCTGATCGATTTCCGCGGTCAGCGCCGAGGTATCACTACCAAGACGGTTGAGATTTTCCACTGTCTGTCGCGCGCCACTGATGTTGCCGACCTTCACTTTTTGTTGGGCGTCGGCCGTTAAGGCAGAGATCTGCTGTTCACGCTGCTGATTGAGGACGGTGAGACGATCGCGCACTTCGAATCTCTGTTGCGATGCGTCGTTCTTATGCGGTCCATCCAACGAAACTACTTGCCCGAATAGATTTTCGGCTCGCTGCAGGCTAGCGGAATCGGCAGCTCGCGCGGCACGCTGTGCCTGAGCGAATAGCGCGTCCTCTTTCTTTCGCTTAGGAACCACATCCCTGAGATAAGCCTCCGCGGTCTCGCGTCGGGTGGCTCCTTCGGGTAAGGCCATAATCTGCCGCAAGGCCTTCTCACCTGAAGTAAAGCGTCCAGCTGACACATCGGCCTGCGCGTCTTGCCAAAGTTGTTCTTCGCGCTGACGCAATTTGCGCAACCCCTCATCGCTGATCGCCGCTTCGATGCCGGCCAGTTGCTTGTTGACCTCGGACGTCAATGGGCCATCAATGGTCGAAGCCTTTTTCAGGATCTCCCGTGCGCCTTCCAGGTCCCCACTGGCGACCCGCTTGTCGGAGTCTGCGATGGCCTGCTTCTGTAAGAGCTCTTTGGTGTTGACCGGAGGAGTTGTAGCAACCGCAGCGCTCTTGGGCGGTTTAGTTTCTCCGCGACGCAGTTGCCGCACGCCGATCCATGACAAGGCCAACAATAGAACGACGGCGATGGTCAACGCCCCCTTCCCGCTGAACGCGAAGAATGGACTGGGAGCCGATCGGGACTCGAGACTTGCGGATTCAGACTTTACAACCGCGGGCAAGGCCCTTGGCCTGCGAGACGAAACTTCCTCTGCCGGTTCCGCGCTTGATAATTCTGGTTCGGGAATCACTGCAGGAATCGGGCTGGTGGTTATCCGAGGTGGCAAGGCGTCTTGCCTGGTGGATGGCCGGACAACCGTGTCGGCATCTGGCATAGTGAGCGTATTGACAGAACCAGTCGGTGCCAGGATTTCTGACTGTTGTCTGGGCGTGATTACGGAATCGGCAACCAGATGGATTGATTGTTCAGAGCTCTCCCTCTCTGGCGCCTCTTCCCTTTCAAGTGCACCATCGTCTTCCGAGACTTTGGCGTGGGAAGCGATTTCGGTTACGTCCGATGCAACCGGAGCCGGATCGAGAACTTCTTTATCCGCAACAGCCATGCTGCCTGAAACGGCCAATTCTTGAATCGGTTCGTGCGACGCGAGCGTCGCCTCCTCTTTGATCTCGCCATACTCAGTGGGAATCGACTCAGCCACCAAGGTTCTCGCCAAGGCCGGTTCCTGCTCCTGCCGTCCATCTGAAAGAGATGTCAGATTGACGCCGGCCTCGGTCTTTTGCGCTACTGCTTCGGTAGCAGCCTCAGCGTGAGCCACGTCGAATGCCTCTTGGGGAGCCATTACTGTGAGCTGATCAATTTCAGCCTGACGCAATTCGGCGATTTGCCCTGTCAGTTTGTTCCTGAGATCAGAAATCTCATGCCGGATAGTCGGATCTTCGGCGTAGTGTTCACCAACCAACGTGACTTCGCCGAGCAGTTTTTCGAGTTCTGATGGGCTCGCCTTCAATGTTTGTGCGTCTGTTGGTGTTCCGGGACGCTCGACTTGCTCGATGGTTGGGTGATCGGCAATTTTCTCGGCGAGCGCTATTTGACGGAGACGTCGTTCTTCCTGGATCTTGCGGTCCCGCTCAAGAAGGCTCTCGGCCTTATTGCGGAGGGTGGTGTACTTCTCGCGAAGGTCCGGCTTGACGCGAACCACATCAGTGGCAACGCGGTCCAAGACACTGAGAGCCATACTGTACGAATTCACCAGAAGGAGAATCCGCACGTCCTTCAGTGCTTGCTCGACGGCGACGGTAGCAACCTGTTCCCGTTTTGCTTCAATTTCGTTTCGAAGCAGGTCGGCGTCTTGACTCTTGCCGAACTGCTGGTAGAACCCCTCAAGCATCGCGAGCGCAGACTCATAGTTGGAATTCGCAAGCGAATCGCGAACGCGCTCCTTGACGCCCGAGAATGCATGGAGGCGGCGCTCTTCCACGCGCAGTTCTTCCAACACGGCGCAAAACTCCGCTGATCCTCGGTATGTCGGAAGCTGGCTTTCCATGAACTTTACCGCTTCCGAAAACCGCTGCGATTGCTGCAGTCGGCGCGCTCCGCTGATTGCTTCCTCAATTCCTACGTTGTAGCGCTCTAGTTGACTTCTGGCATCCGACAGAATGATTCGCAGTTCCTGGTCATCGACCTTTTTCAGGGTTTGTTCGAGCAGCGAAATTGCCTTTTGGAATTCGTCGGCCGCAATGTACCTGTGTGCCTCGTCGGCAGCAGCCTCGATGACAAGCTGTTTCTCATGGGCGATCGCTTCGTCCGCGACGAACTGCAGCAGATCTTCGAATTCGGTCGAGGGAGCCTGGGCCTGCGCGGCCTGCAGGATGTCAATCGCCTCGTTATAGGCTTTCCTCCGAATTGCCTCTTTGGCTTGCTGAATTGTCTGAGTTTTGAATTGCTCGGTCTGTTCGCGTTCAATGCTCTCCGCGACCAGCGTATGCATCGTCTGCAGCACGAACTCATCGGGATATCGGGCCAGCGCCTCTTCGAGCGCGGGCAGCGCCTCTTGTGCGTTGTGTTCTTCGAGCAATCGCCGCGCGGTTGAAATTCGGTCTTCGATGTACGTGCGCTTTTCGTGAGCTTCGCGCTCCTTGTCGGCGAGAGCTTTGAGCTTGATAAGGCCGCGGTCGTCGGGAAACTTCTTCAGACCTTTTTCGGCACGCTCACACGCCGCTTTATAGTCGTTGTGGTTCAGTGCTTCCTGCACCTCAGCGGCAATTTGCTCGAGATCCTTTCGCCGCCGCTCCTGTTGTTGCCCCGTTGACGCAAGGGAGATGAGCTCGGGAATCCCGGTGGCCGAGGGATCAAGCTGCTCGGCCTTCTTTAGAACCTCGAGGGCAGCTGTGAAACGACGGGACGAAATCTGCCTTCGTGCCTCGTCGATAAAATTCTGAACCTGCTTGAGCTTTGCACGATCGGCTAGCTCTCTGGTGATAACGGCATGAAGAGTGCTCGCCTCTGTGCATTCGCTGTCTAGTGATAATGCGTCGTTAACTGCGGCCAGCGCGTCTTCGAGATCACCGGCATCATGGGCCGATTCTGCGCGCCTCAGAAGCTCAGTCAGCCGGTCGGCCATCGCTTTCTTTTGCTTCACCGAATCGCGGAGCTGGAGCAGTTCCGAATTTGTTGGGACTAGATCCACCGCCATCCCGAGATAGCGAAGCGCATCATCCAGTTCACCTTTTGCGAGGGCTTGATCTGCCTGAGACCGCAGGTCCTTCGCACGCTCGGACCGCTGCTGCTTCTGTATCTCCTGCTGCACCTCCCGCAACAGCATGGAACTGCGGACGTTTTGACGATCGATCTTGAGTATCTGGAGCAGTGTCTCCTGCGCCTTGGCCCAGTGAGCCTCGGCAATGTAGCCTTCCGCACAATGGAGGTATTCGGAGACGCGCTCATGTTTCAGCACATCTTGAACGTGCGATAGATCCAAAGACAGTTCGGTCGCGGTTTGGTAGCGCTCCTCGGCACTTTTGGCGAGGGCCTTCAGAAGAATCGATTCCAATTCAGCCGGACAATTCTGCAAGTATTGCGCCAGGGGCGGCGGAGTACCGTGAATGATTCTGAGAAGTGTGTCACCGGTGTCCTTTCCCTCAAAGGGCAGAACGTAGGTGAGTAATTGGTAAAGGAGAACGCCCGCTGAGAAGATGTCCGTTCTTTGATCGACATGCGCTCCGTTGATCTGCTCCGGCGACATGTACTGCACGCTACCCATGACCTGACCCGTTCGGGTGACTTTGTCTCCGCCGGCCCGCGCGATACCGAAATCAACAATCTTGACAGTGCCATCCCTCAAGAGCATCACGTTGCCCGGCTTGATGTCCCGATGAACAATGCTGCGTTCGTGCGCATATGCCAGGGCGTTGCAGACCTGGACACCGATATTCAGTTTTTCTTCGATGGACAGCTGGCGGCGGGCCTTGATTGTGTTGTCGAGGCTTTCGCCCTCGAGAAACTCCATCACCAAATAGGGTGTGGATTCGTGAACTCCTAAGTCATAGATTGTGATGATGTTGGGATGCTGCAGCTTACCCGATGCCTGAGCTTCCCGGTAGAAACGCTTGAGCAGATCGGGATCATTCACGATGGCGCTTGTCATCATCTTGATCCCGACGAGCCGTCCGATCTCGGGATCAACGGCCTTATAGACAACACCCATCCCCCCTCGACCGATGACTTCGAGGACTTCGTACTTACCTACTTTTTTCGGTCCACCCCGAGGCGAGGTCATAATGGCGTTTGCCTGCTGTTTCGCGCCAGCTTGCCCGGAACTAGGTCCTGAAGGGCCAGACGGGAAGAACCCGGGCGCCGCACACGTCGAAGCCAATTCAAACGGCATCGACCGGGGCCCACATTACCATGAAAAGGAGGGTCGAAAAACTCCCCAGAATCGAGAAAATGACCGGGTTCTCGCGCTATCTTCGGGTCTGAACGATGACACGCTAGGTATCTACTGAGCTTCATGCGCACTTCAACTGGCGTTTTATTGGAGTCTCAGCCGCGGCTGGATGCCAATCCGTTCGGTTCCCATTCGGGGTGAATTCGAAAAGGTTCCACAAGTGCCAGGTCAACCCACTCTGCCTGGTCTCCTGGTCTGCAAGGAATCGGATCTCAGTTCCGTAGAAGTGGTGAACTTTCCGCCCTCGCCGAACAAAAATGTTGAGCGTGGGTACAGGCTGGCGATGAGAGTTAAGCCATTGAAAATCATTGTTGTACGTGTTGCCAGCGCAGTAGAGAAATCTTAATCCAGTTCGTGCGGTATCACGCACGATAGGCGCTCGATCGCTTGATGATTCGAACACCACCGCCACATCGAACCGGTCCGTGGCAAATTGCAGGGCGTCGTTTAAGCTACGCAAAACTTGATCGCAGGTCGAGCAAGCTATTTCGTCTTCAGGATGATGCAACAGGGAGTACACGGCCAGTGTTGTAACGCGCTGAAAAAGGTCGAAGAAATGCGTTGATCGCGCAGAGACCGAACGTGACCCTGTTTCCACTTCTGCAAAGACATAATTTTCTTTGACTTCTATCCCGAGAGGCAGTGCTTTTCTCATGATTGCGACATCCTCGAAGCTTTTTCGTAAATTCAACTCTTCTTGGAGAAGGCGACTCCTTGCTTGTCGGTACAGACCGCTCTGAGGTGATAGTGACGTGGAGGGCGACTTTGTATCCACGAATTGCCTCCTCTGGAAGATGTGCCTTGCTGAGAAAGAGTCTTACCCGTGGGAAGTGTTTCAGTGCACCTAATATACGACTTCAGTTTTCCCGCGTACACCATAAAGTCTTCAGCACTATCGCCATCCCACAGAAACACGAGTGACTTCCCTGTTCTCTTGTGTGTCGGCAAAATGGAGATCATTCCTGAAGTCGCCGCCGGTGCGCATAGGCATAGATTCGAAGAAGATTGTTGCAAGTGACCGAAAAGGCGGCTATCGTTACGGCAATTTCCCCGGCACGATCTCTTACGTACGTATCAAGTTTTTACAGTGTGGGCCGATCCAGGGTTTCTCAAGCTTCCCTAACTCGCAAATCATCGAACGGCATCTAGGAGACGCCGATGCGCCCCAGGTTATTTTTCATTTCAATGGCAGTGCTCGCACTGCTTCCGATCACGGTTGTTTTCGCGCACGAGCGTTTTATCCGACACGATCTCAAGTATCCGATGCACGAAGAGTACTTTGGACGTCATGCCGGGATGTTTCTGGGTATGCAACCCGACATGCTGCGCATCGGGACGACAAGTTGCGTCCTGCTAGTGATATTTCTATTTATCTATTTCTTCCGGCTAGACTTGGAGCTGTTCATCGAACATCGACTCTTGCCCGGACTTCGCGGGCCATCGCAACGCGCTCTGCATCACCTGGCGAACTTCCTGACCGACAAGCCTGTGCGACTCCGCTTCTTTCACGCGATCGGGGAGTGGGCCGTTGTTCTTTTTCTGCGCAGCCCGGCCCTCGTATTGATGTACTCGGCGACTAATGATTCCCTGGTGATGCCGAGCTACCCGCTGGAGCCCACGTCCGCTATCTACTTCAAATACATACAGGTCATTCTTGCGATTCTCATACTGACCCAGACGGCGTTGCCATTGGCGGGCGCCATGGTACTTGGTACCTGGCTTTACCTATGGCGTTGGGGATGGATGCCTGTGGCCGACGCCCTCCCGGTCGTGACCGTGGCTGTCGTCTATCTCACCTCACCCTGGCAATCGCACAAATTGACGATTACCGAGCTCAACGAGAAACAAGTGAAATGGGTTCGTATCGTGCTCGGGTTCGGATTCCTGGCTCTTGGGTGGCTGAAAATCTACAACTACCATCTCACCGCCGGTGTGGCAGATAACTATCCCTCGGTGATGGATGATCCGATGATTCATTTCTTTGCGCTGGGCACAAACCCGATTTTCCGTCGCGAAAACTGGATTGTCGCCTTCGCGCTCGCAGAGGTGCTCAGCGGCTTCATGTTGATGATGGGGATCTTTACCCGAGTGTGGGGTTCGCTCATGCTCTGGGTATTTACGAAGCTGATGATTGTAAATTTCGGCTGGGACGAGATCCCTCATATCTATCCGATCGCCGCCACCATGGCGATTGTGTTTTCCAACAAACTGAGAACCGAGTTCTCTTTCGTCGAGGCCATGCAGAGGAAAGCGGAGCGTGAGGGCCGACCTTTACTTAGGATTGCTGGCGTTGCCTTGGCCTCAATCGCCATCGCTGTGCTTGCTCTCTACCCCTTGCTCTACGCCTTTACTTTCATTGACCGATCGCACTTGTAACACCAGGCAGGTTCTGAGATGAAATTTGCGAGCGTTACTCAAATTGTAGTATTGGTCGTCGCGACCACGATCACCCTCTTCACCGTGGATTACTTCAAGAATCCCCAGTTGTGGCATCACGAAACCGCCAATATCTCGAAAACTGAGAATGGGATACACATAACACTGTGGATGAATCATCTCTGCTGTACCCAATGCCTGGCGGATATCCGTCAAGCACTGGCAGGATTTCCCGGTTTGGACACCACGAATGCCACGAGCCCTTCCGGATTGAGAACGATGGAACAGGCAAATCAGGAAAACGCGTCTTTGCCAGACTATGGAAACGAAGTGCAATTACCGGTCACCGATCTAACCAAGGTTGATCTGGTGGCAGTTGATAAGACTCTGCGAGATAAAGGGTTTGTTGCCGGGCGCATCGAACTCAGCGGTATTGAGCATTTCCGCTTGGAAGCCGTCTTAGAACATCTTTGCTGCGGGATGTGCGATCGATCGATCCATGATCGCGTTGCATTTCTCAAGTCCAAGGCACTAGGAGGTCAGTTCAAATGGCTCGATAGCGTGGATGTGGAGCATGAAAGGAAAACAGTCGTCGCCTATGCTCGCTATCTTGAGCCCGGAAAGTCGGTGAACGTTGCGGAATTCCTGTCGGGTCTGAATTATCTGGGTTATGAACCCTCTTCACTACGAATAGTCGCTGGCGATAAAGCGGAACATATTCATCAAAAGATGGGTGAGTAGTCTTTGAAAACAAATGTGAGTCGGAGGAAGCCGCGACCAAGTGAGTGCTTTCTATTCGAGTATGGTCGCCCTTTCACAGCTTAGTTCATTTGGTTATTGACAGCTTTTCGACACGTATGCATACTCTTCCCACCAAATGGGGGTACGAAAAAGGAGATGCGTTAAAGGTCGTTGTAAAGTCTGTCGGTCATCAACGTAAGGAAATCCAAGCATTGCCAGCGTCCCACCTTTCCCGCTCGCTGGCCTAGGGATCCCGGGCTCAAGCTTTACTTCAAGGTGACCGACGGAACTGGGCCATTCAATGTATCTAACCGCTTCCCCTCAGGAGATTCAATGAACAGAAAACGCCAGCCCCTCTACGCTCGAAGTGTGTCCCGCACCAGAAAAATCCGGCGGCCTCTACTGGCTGCGGTTTGTTTGACTCTGCTTAGTGGATTCGCCGTAGCCGCCGCTCTCGGCTTGTTCTCGCGCCATCCAACCGACGATGGTTTCGTGCAAACTGCCACTTCAGATCGCACGCTCAATGCAAGCAACAAATTCTTCAATCACAACCTTGGAACGAACGGACAGGCTTGTGTCAGCTGCCATCTCCCTTCTGACGGCTTTGACTTGCACGTCGAGACAATTCAGGACGTCTTCGCAGCGTCGCAGGGGCTTGACCAACTCTTTCGTACCAACGACACCGCGGACCGTCCTGACGCCGACATCTCCACCCTAGCCGCTCGGACGAAGGCGTTCAAACTATTCCTTAAGTTCGGAATAGTTCGCATTGGGAAGTCACTTCCAGCCGCCCCGGCCAGCGGTGTGGGATTTACGATCGCGCCGCAGATTACTGCCCGGTACGGGCCACTGCCCAACTCGAACGATCCGCAAGCGGTCGGGAAGGAAACGCTCTCTCTCTTTCGTCGTCCGCTCGTGAACACCAATGTCAACTTTGACAGTTCGGTGTTGTGGGATGGAAGAGCCTCGATTACCAATATGCCGCAGCAGGTGAAAAACGCGGCCGTGGGACTGCTCCTGTCCGGGCCACTAAGCGATGCGGATGCGGATGAGATCGCCGCGTTCATGACCGGCGTCTACACCGATCAGGTGTCGGATAATGTCGCCGGATCGTTGAGCGTGCTGGGTGCGAGCGGGGGAGTCAAGAACCTGGTGGCTCTCGCTGCCGATCCTGCACGGCCCTGCGTGTTCTCATCGCCTGGAGTGCTCTCGCCGTTCGTGCCAACAACCTGCACTCCAGTTGTTCCCGACAACGCGCACACGATGACGCTATTCGATGCATGGGCCGACCTCCCCGACAAAGGAACGGTTAATATGGCTCGACAATCCATCGTGCGCGGACAGGAGCTATTTAACACAATCACACTTCACATTCCGCCGGACATGGATATTCCCGGGGTGACTGGCACCACCGCGCACTGCGTGACCTGTCACGCGACGAATAACCTCGGTAATAACCCCGATGCAACGTTTTTCGTTCGTATCGGCACCGACTCCACGGAGATACTGAAAGCATTAGCAGATGGCGATCCGCTAGTAAGGCCGTTGTTTTTGCGCGTCAGCCAGTTGCCGCAGTATTGCTTGCGGCCGACGAGCGATCCTACTCCGTTTACGAAGGCCCGCTGTGGTACGCACATCACGGACGTGAAGACCACAGATCCGGGTCGAGCAATGGTGACGGGGCTAATTACGGACGCGGGCAAGTTCAAACCTCCGATTCTGCGAAACCTCAACACTCGATCGCCTTACTTCCACAATGGATCGGCTGGAAGTATCGAAGATCTGATTAACTTCTACAACGCTCGTTTCCAGATCGGGCTCACTGACGAGCAGAAAACCGACCTGGGGAACTTTATCGACAAGGCCCTCTAGTCTCAACCGGCAACGGTGCAAGGCTCTTGCGCCGTTGTCTATTTTTTCTAAGTTTGCAGAACTACCGTTACGAACTCTGGAGGCCAACCCTGTGAAAGCTCAACGCGCAACGACAACCCCAGTACAAGTCAAACCGGAAGTGCAAGAGATATCAGAACCCGAAATAGCCGAGCAGATCCGAATTCGGGCCTATGAATTGTTCGAACTACGAGGAAGAGAGCCCGGACACGATATGGACGACTGGTTTCAGGCTGAGGCGGAAGTAAACCGCAAGTCCAACAAAGCGGCTGCAGCTTAATCGCAGGGGCGTCGCAACGGAGAATGACCAGCGTTGAGAGGGCGCTCGTGCGGGGTTAAGATATCAAAACCCGCGGCCGCAGCTGTCTCTCTTCAGCTGAAGTGCCGACGCAATTCCTAAATCCGAATTCCACGTTCCTGAGCCCCGCTTTTCCTTGCAGCATGCGCGGGACAAGAACTCCAGGAGAGCGTACATGGCGGCCAGCGTAGTGCCGATTCAATTCCCTACCCAGCAGATTGATGAATTGTGCATCGCGACTATTCGCACGCTCTCGATGGATGCGGTGCAGGCAGCTAACTCCGGACACCCTGGAACCCCGATGGGGATGGCTCCGGTAGTCTATTGCTTGTGGCAACAGTTCTTGCGCTTCGATCCGTCGGACCCGATATGGCCGAATCGCGATCGCTTTGTTCTCTCGATCGGCCATGCTTCAATGCTGCTCTATTCCATGCTGCACTTGACGGGAGTAGAGGCGGTTGATTCCGAATATGAAAAAGTTGGTGAATGGTCAGTCAACCTTGAAGACATCCGGCGATTCCGGCAACTCGACAGCAAGTGCCCAGGACATCCTGAATATCGCTGGACTTCAGGTGTAGAAACGACCACCGGGCCCTTAGGGCAAGGCGTCGCAACCAGTGTCGGCATGGCCTTGGCCGAAAAGTGGATAGCTCAATATTTCAACCGTCCTGGTTTCGAGATGTTCGACTACAACGTCTACGCAATCTGCGGCGACGGCTGCATGATGGAAGGCGTCAGCGGCGAAGCAGCCTCGTTGGCCGGTCACCTAGAACTCTCGAATCTCTGCTGGATCTATGACAACAATCGGATCACCATCGAAGGTCATACGGAGTGGGCGTTCAGTGAGGATGTGGCGACCCGTTTTCTCGGTTATCGGTGGAACGTGGTTCGCGTTGGAGATGCGAACGACCAGGCAATGCTGGCACGCGCCTTTCAGACTTTTCTCCGCACGAAAGATCGACCGACATTGATCATTGTGGATAGCCACATCGCTTATGGCGCGCCGAACAAGCAAGATACAAGTGCCGCACATGGCGAACCGCTGGGCGAAGAAGAAATTCGGCTGACCAAACGAAACTACGGCTGGCCGGAAGACGCGAAATTCTACGTTCCAGATGGTGTCCGGGAACATTTTCGGGGTGGAATAGGAAAACGTGGCGCGGAACTCAGACAGAACTGGCAGGCGAAGTTCCAGAAGTACTCGGAAGAATATCCAGACCTGGCAAGCCATCTCAACCAGATGCAACGTCGTGAATTACCGGATCGATGGGACAAGGATCTGAAGGAGTTTTCGCCGGATGCCAAAGGAGTCGCCGGCCGCGACGCTTCGGCCAAAGTGCTCAACACAATCGCACGCAATGTGCCATGGCTGGTTGGAGGTTCGGCCGACCTTGCGCCTTCCACAAAAACTCGTCTCACGTTTGACGGTGCCGGTGATTTTTCTGCCTCGAACTATGCGGGACGCAACCTGCACTTCGGTATTCGCGAACATGCCATGGGGTCGATCCTCAACGGGATGTCCCTCTCGAAGATTCGCCCATTCGGCTCCGGCTTTCTGATCTTCAGCGACTATCTCCGCCCGGCAATCCGGCTGTCAGCGCTGATGGAGATTCCGGTGATTTACATTTTCACCCACGATTCGATCGGTGTCGGTGAAGACGGACCGACTCACCAGCCGATTGAGCAGTTGATCTCGCTGCGGGCGATTCCTAATCTGATCACTTTGAGGCCGGGAGACGCAAACGAAGTTGTCGAAGCCTGGCGAGTAATCATGCAATTGCGACACAAGCCTGCTGTGCTTGTTCTTTCGCGCCAAGCACTACCCACTCTCGACCGGACGAAGTATGCATCTGCTTCAGGTCTGGCCAATGGGGCCTATATCCTTGCCGATTCTTCGGCGAAGAAACCTGAGATCATGTTGGTTGCGACCGGGAGCGAGGTGTCATTGGCGGCCGGTGCCTACGAGACACTAGCCAAAGAAGGCATCGCAGTACGGCTAGTGAGTATGCCATCGTGGGAGCTATTCGAGCAGCAGAGCGACCAATATCGAGACAGTGTGCTCCCAGCAAGCGTCACCGCTCGAATCACGGTTGAGCAGGGCTCGACGATGGGATGGGCGCTCTATCATGGCTTGAGTGGTCGCGCGATCGGAATGAAGACTTTCGGAGCGTCAGCTCCATTGAAGGAGTTGCAGAAGAAGTTCGGGTTCACATCCGAAAGTGTTCTCGCGGCGGCGCGGGAACTGCTTTCCGGGCGTTGAACATCCAACTTGGAGAAACAAGAGCCCAGCCGCAGTCTTGGTTCAGCTACGAGGAACCTGGTGGGTCGCAGAAATCTTTTACGCGAATTGCCAGTGAACCGGCGAATTGGCTGGTTGGACTACATTCGGTGCAATTTGGTCGCTATATCAGGAGATGAAGATGTCCGCTAACACTGCTTCCTCAACCGTTACCGCAACTCCTCGTCCTTCGCCAGAATTGGTCTTCGTGAACGGCGCGGAGCAGAAAAGAATTACGGTCGACCACGTGCCTTTCACCATCGGACGCAAGCCTGACAAAGATCTCACGATAACCGACGCGCGTGTCTCGCGCGACCATGCAGTGATTCAAAATGAAGGTGGTCTCTTTCTGGTTGTTGACAACGGAAGTAGTGGCGGCACGTTCGTGAACGGAGAGAAGATCGACCGGCGCGCCATAAATTCCAATGACCGCGTGGAATTTGGCGCCAAAGGCGGGGCCTATATAGTCTTCAACCCAACAAGCGCCGAACACCTGGAGCGCGTGTCAGAGGTAAGCGCTACCGCACGAGTCTCAATTTTTTCGAAACTCAGCCAATCTGACATCGAAGAACTCACAAAAATTGTGACCGCCAGAAAGTATGGGGCCGATACCGCGGTGTTCTTTCAGGGCGATCCGTCCGATTCCTTGTACATACTGATTAAGGGCTCCGTGAAAGTGACAAAGGCCGCCGAAGACGGCAGAGAGAAGATTCTGGATATTCTCGGGCCCGGAGAAATCTTTGGTGAGTTTGCGATGCTCGACGGACATCCTCGTTCGGCCACAGTAACAACTTGCGAACCGACCGAATTGGCATCGATCTCGCGGAAAGATTTTCGTGAGTTTGTCTCGACGCGCACTGAGATCTTATGGAAAGTGCTCGAATCGCTATGCGAGCGGGTTCGCAAGACAAGCACCGATATGCTGGAGATGTCGTCCCGCGAAGTGCCTTATCGCCTGCTGGCGGCGATCTCGCAGTTAGCGGAAAAATACGGCCAAGTTGCAGCTGATGGCTCATGTTTGGTCAATAAAAACTGCAGCATGAACGATCTGGTTGCGATGGTCGGATCCAACCGTGAGGTAATCAGTCGGCTTTTGCACCGCTACCAAGAAGAGGGACTGATCGAACTCGGAAAGAACAAACTGATCATTCCAGATCCAAAGGTACTTGCTCGAGCACTCGAGTACTCTTCTGAATGGTCTTGATCGGACAAACGCCACATCGAGCCGAACTGCCGCTATGAAACCTTAAGAATTTCGCATTGCTTGTTGTCAGGAGGCCGAAGATGCAACAGAAGCGCACGAAGATACTCATCATCGGTGGAGGCTTCGGTGGCATCTACACGGCAATGACGCTCGAAAAGCTTCTGAAGCACGATCCGAACGTCGAAGTGGGCTTGATCAGCAAGGAGAACTATTTGGTATTTCAACCGATGCTGCCGGAGGTGATTTCAGGAAGCATCGGTATTGTCGACACGATTGCTCCCATCAGGAGACTCTGCCCCAAAACAAATCTCTACACTCGCGAGGTTGAATCGATCGATCTGAAAAGCAAAACGGTCACGATGAGTGCAGGCTTCCGACCTAGGCCGTTTCAGCTCGAATATGATCATCTTGTCGTCGCTGTTGGAAATATCACGAGCTTTGCTGGTCAACCGGGACTCAGCGAACATGCCCTTCCCTTCAAGTACATTGGGGACGCATTGGCATTGCGCAACCACGTGATCCATGCGCTCGAAGAGGCAGATGTTGAGGGGGACCGCGATCTCCGTCGTGCGCTTCTGACCTTTGTTGTTGCGGGTGGAGGCTTTTCCGGTGTCGAAGCTGTTGCCGAGTTGAATGATTTTGTTCGCAAGGCCGCACGAAGCTTCCGGCGTATCAATCGCAATGAAATTCGAGTCGTGCTGCTTCACGCTGGGGCTCTAATCTTGCCGGAATTGCCCGAGAGCCTCGCGCAGTTTGCCCAAAAGCTGCTACGGCGGCGCGGCGTGGAGATCCGACTGAACACCAAACTAGCGGGGGCGACCGGAGAATCTGCGCTGCTGGAGAACAATGAACGGATCCCAACCAAGACGCTCGTCAGTACTGTGCCTGCCGCCCCGAATCCTTTGGTCGCTAATTTGTCGTGCAAGAAAGAGAAGGGACGAATTGTTGTAAACAAGCATCTCGAGGTCGTGGGTTGTCCCGGTGTGTGGGCACTAGGAGATTGTGCCTGGGTTGTCGATCAGGAGACATGGCAGCCATGTCCACCCACAGCGCAGCACGCGACGCGACAGGCCGCCTGCCTGGCGAAGAACCTGGTTGCGGCCCTGCATGGGACCGAGCAGCAGCCATTTTCGTTTAAGGCACTAGGCAAGTTGGCGTCACTTGGGCATCGTTCTGCGGTCGCCGAAGTATTCGGTGTTAAGGTCTCGGGTTTCCTCGCTTGGTTGTTGTGGCGTGGAATCTATCTGATGAAGCTACCGGGGTTTGATCGCAAGCTGCGAGTCGCTACGGATTGGTTTCTCGAACTATTGCTTCCGCCCGATATCGTGCAGCTGAAGCTTGAGAAGCCGACGAGTCTGCTCAGAGAACACTATGAGCCGTCCCAGATTATCTTTCGAGAGGGTGACAGAGGGGACCGGCTCTACATCGTGGTTGATGGTGAGGTTGAGATGCTAAGGCACGATGGGCAACAACGCGAGCAGAAGTTGGCGCGTTTAGGTCCAGGAGAGTGTTTTGGTGAAATGGCGCTCATTAATGAGACCCCCCGAATGGCGACAGCACGTAGCGTCAGCAAGGTCAACCTTTTGAGTATTGATCGCACAACCTTCGATGCCTTGTTTGCCAGTCATCCTCCGCTGCGCAGCATGTTCCAGACCTTGATTGATCAGCGGATGCACAATGTTCCCGAAGATAACGACAAGACAATCATTGCCAGCGCCGAAGACGTCCCCACGATCGTGTCGGAACCCCGGCGCATGCAGGGTTAAATCGAACCTTACCCTCGAAACAACGAGTGCAGATGTGGATGAGTGGAAGTTCGAAATTGGTTAGCGAACCACGCGGAAGACCTGTCCTCCAACCAAAACATATGCGCCGAAAGGAACGGGAGCCTTTTCGCGAACCATAACCCAAGTACCGTTGCGGCTTGAGAGATCTTCCAGAAAAAAATCTTCGCCGCGGTGGTAGACGCGAGCATGTGACCGGCTCATGAGTGGATCGTCGCCGAAAGAATAAGTTACGCCGACGCGGCCAAAAGTGACCTCTTCATCGCGCAATTCATATCTTTCATCGCGCTCCGATCCGTCTGGGGAGACCCCTACGAATTCGGCAGCAGGCTCGCGAAGCAGGTCGCTAAGGCTGGAGATCGTTCTGCCAAGAGTCGTTGCCGCCTCGATCACTTCCGACCTGCACACGAACTTGAACATCCGCTTGCCCATGGCCACGATCTCGCCATCTTCCAGCATGTACTTGGCAATCAATCGTATGAAGATCCGGCCTGTATTGCCCACATCGGACACCACAGGCTGTCCGTCGACCATTGAAAACCGCGCTTGAACCACACTTAGTTTTAAGGGAGACGGGCCAGACTCCGAATTCCCGACGGTTACTCCTTTGTCTGAGATTCGATACTTGTTGATGGGAGAGCCCTCTGCGTTGAGCAGTTCCAGAGTTGCGCTATTGAAGGCCGGACGGGCAACCGTGGTATGCGCGGCAGGGGTCTGGATCGGCGCTATCGACTGGGACCACCGAACCTGATAGAGATCGCGCTCTTCACTCTTACCCTTGAGCCGAAATCTTCCCAAAAGAATCAGATCAAACTCGCTTGGCGAGACAATGCTATGGAGCGAATCGGAGACAACAATCTGTTCCGGTTCAGCGACACTCTGAACGCGAGACGCGACATTGACAACATCGCCAAAGACATCGTCTGTCTTGACGATTCCGGTCCCGTGGTGCAATCCGACCCGCACCAGTATTTCCTCTCCTTTCCTCCGGCTGTTCCGGTTTTGCAGCCTCCTCTGGATTGCTATTGCGGCATGAACGGATTGACTGCCGTCCTCGAATACCGCCATTACGGCATCGCCGATCGTCTTGATAACACGGCCTTGGTAGGTTTCGATCTCGCGTCGGAGCGCATCATTGCATTCATGAACCATCGCCAGACCGGCAATATCGCCAAAGGTTTCGAAGTATTCGGTAGAACCCTTGATATCCGTGAACATTACCGTGACGGTCCGCCGAAATCTTTCCAGCTGTTCCAGATGCCGCGGGTCTTCGCGCGCGAGTTCAAGAATTTTCGTAACTAGTGTATTGGCTCGCACCGGGGGACTTTTTCTCTATGGTTATCCGATTAACCGAGTAATTGTCGCACGGATTCAGAAAAATACCGGACTGAACGAGGCGTAAGATTGTTTCGTTCAAAACGCCTGCTATGCGCCCGTCTCGCGGGAGGTAGGCCGATTTTCCTCTTGACAATCAATTTGGCCTGCGCATAATAAGGCGCGATGTATCGCTTGGGGACTAAGCGATAGCCGAGAGCCTCTCGCTCGGTGAAGATCTCACAATCCCTGCTCGCGGCGTGCGCGCACTTCGTTGTCTTCCCTAAGCCGCCAAGTTTGTGCAAAGCGTTCATTGCCGTTTGAGGTAGTGACTTTTTGTTGTCTTTACTGTCGTTTGGTTAAGGTGACATGCCGATTCGCGTGGCGCCGCCAATCGCATAGATCTTCGTCTCGCACGCATGGACGGAGAATCGGCCCCGCTTGCAGACCCTGGTTTCTCGTAGGTATCGACCCCACAACGTCTGATGTTGCCACGGCAACGACCCCTAGGGCCCCGGTAAAGGACTCCGAACTCCGTTGCATAAACGGGATAGTCGTTTTTGCTCGGCGCATGTCTTCGAATCTGCGACGTCAGAGTTCTGTCCCTGGAATGCGGCTAATTCGGAACGAGCAAAAGGACTCCTATGACGACAATCTCAGCGAAAAT